>Ga0247764_1000274_pt1 | contig 18647 bp, 17 predicted proteins | sample UWRJL051202B4_FD_179932 | JGI IMG/M metagenome (GOLD analysis project Ga0247764, IMG submission 179932) | Plant litter microbial communities from Arlington Agricultural Research Station in Wisconsin, United States - UWRJ-L051-202B-4 | ecosystem: Environmental > Terrestrial > Plant litter >...
CTGGCCGAGATCGCGCGGATCACCGGCGGACGCGTCGTGCACGCGGAACCGGACCTCGAGGTCACCGGGGGAGTGGAGTACGACTCCCGCAAGATCGGACCGGGCGGCCTGTTCGTCGCATTCGAGGGCGAGAAGGTCGACGGACACGAGTACGCCGGCATCGCGATCGCCGCCGGTGCCGCCGCCGTGCTGAGCACCCGGGAGACCGGGCAGCCGGGCGTGGTGGTCGAGGAGCCGCTGGGGGCGCTGGCCGCGCTGGCGCAGGCCGTGGTGGCCCGCCTCGACGGGCTCACCGTGGTCGGGCTGACCGGATCGAGCGGCAAGACCACGACCAAGGACTACCTCGGGCAGCTGCTCGCGCGGCTCGGGCCCACCGTCGCGCCGGTCGGCTCGCTCAACAACGAGCTCGGCTTCCCGTACACGGTGCTCCAGGCCGGTCGCGAGACCCGGTTCCTGGTGCTCGAGATGGGCGCGCGGGGCATCGGACACATCCGCTACCTCACCGACATCGCCCGGCCGTCGATCGGCGCGGTGCTGAACGTCGGTGCGGCGCACCTCGGCGAGTTCGGTTCGGTCTCGGGCACCGCCCAGGCCAAGGGTGAGCTGGTCGAGGCGCTTCCGGCCGACGGCGTGGCCGTGCTGAACGCCGACGACGTGCTCGTCGCGGGGATGGCGTCCCGGACCCGGGCTCGGGTGCTGCTGGCCGGCGAATCGGATATTTCCGATGTGCGGGCGACCGACGTGAGTGTCGACTCCGCCGGGCGGCCCTCGTACACGCTGCACCACGACGGGCGTACCGCCCGGGTCGAACTCAGCGTCGCGGGCCGTCACCAGGTCGCCAACACCCTGGCCGCGGCTGCGGTGGCGCTCTCGGCCGGGCTACCCTTCGACGAGCTGGCGACCGCGCTCGGCGAGGTCGGCATCGTGTCGAGCCGCCGGATGGACGTCTTCACCCGGCCCGACGGCGTGACCGTCATCGACGACTCCTACAACGCCAACCCGTCCTCGACGGCCGCCGCGCTGCACGCGCTGGCCGCGATGTCCGGTGGGCGGCGCACCACCGCCGTGCTCGGCTACATGGCCGAGCTGGGCGAGCACGAACGCTCCGGCCACGAGGAGGTCGGCCGGCTCGCGGCCGAGCTCGGCGTGGACCGGCTGATCGTGGTCGGCGCCGAGGCCGCCCCCATCGCGGCCGGCGCGGAGTCGGCCGCGGGATGGAAGGGCGACACCGTCGTCGTACCCGACCAGGCCTCGGCCATCGAGATCCTGGCGGGCGACCTGCGCGGCGACGACGTCGTGCTGGTCAAGGGCTCCCGATATCGCACGTGGGACGTGGTGGACTCGCTACGTCCCGAGGAGGTTCGCCCGTGAGGGCAGTCATCGTCGCGGCCGCGGTCGCGTTCATCATCTCCCTGTTCGGCACGCCGGTGGCGATCCGTGTCTTCACGGCGCTCAAGGCCGGTCAGCCGATCCGCACCATCGGGCCGGCGAGCCACCAGGGCAAGAAGGGCACGCCCACGATGGGTGGTGTCGCCTTCATCGTGGCCACGGTCGTCGCGTACGCGGCCGGGCACGTCGCCCTGACGACGCTGCCCGAGCGGCAGATCGCGCAGGAATCGCCGACCATGACGGCGCTGGTTCTGCTCGGCCTCTTCGTCTTCTGCGGGGTCGTCGGCTTCCTCGACGACTTCCTCAAGGTGCGCCGGCGCAACTCCGACGGGCTGAGCGCCAAGGGCAAGCTCCTCGGTCAGCTGGTCGTCGGGGGCGCGTTCGCCGCGGTCGCGCTCTACGTGCCCAGCACCAACGGCGAGACGGTGGCCAGCGAGCACATCTCGTTCATCCGCGACGTCAGCTGGCTGGACGTCGGCAAGGTCGGCTCGGTGCTGGTCTTCGTCTTCGTCATCATGTCGATGTCGAACGGCGTGAACCTCACCGACGGCCTCGACGGTCTCGCCACCGGCGCGTCGATCCTCGTCCTGGGGGCGTACGCGCTGATCGGCTTCTGGCAGTACCGCCACTGGTGCGGCGACTCGGACTACGCGCGGCTCAACGACTACTGCTACCAGGTGCGAGATCCGCTGGAGATCGCGATGATCGCCGCGGCGGCCGCGGCGGCCTGTGTGGGCTTCCTGTGGTGGAACACCTCCCCGGCCCGGATCTTCATGGGGGACACCGGCGCGCTCGGGCTGGGCGGCCTGATCGGTGGCCTGGCCGTGGCGACCCGCACCACACTGCTCTCGATCATCATCGGCGGACTCTTCGTCATTATCACGATGTCCGTGGTCATCCAGATCATCTCGTTCAAGACCACCGGCAAGCGGGTCTTCCGCATGTCACCGCTGCAGCACCACTTCGAACTCGCGGGGTGGAGCGAGGTCAACATCGTGGTGCGGTTCTGGATCGTGGCGGGCATCTTCGTCGCGATCGGCCTCGGCTTGTTCTATTCGGACTTCCTGGCGGTCATGGGATAGAACACCTTTCGCGACACGCCACGGTCGTGACACGGCCTCGCGTGCTGCCGGGACCATGATGAGTGAATGGCGGAAGACCGGACTCATCAGGCGTCTCGCCCGTCACTGAGCCGGCAGCTTCTGCCCGCCGTGCACGGGCTCCTGGCACGCCCGCTCTCCTCGTATTATCTGTTGCTCGCCAGCTCGGGTCTGCTGCTGCTGATCGGGCTCACCATGGTCTTCTCGGCGACCAGCGTGAAGATGTACGCGGAGCACGGGAACGCCTTCGGCGCGATCGCCAACCAGGCGGTCTTCGCGCTGCTCGGTCTCTTCGTGTTCTGGATCTGCCAGCGGCTGCCCGCCGGCACCCTGCGCGATCTCGGCAAGTACGTGCTGGGCACGGCGATCGCGCTGCTCGGCCTGCTCGACCTGCTGCGCGCGCTCTCCTCGGTCGGCCTGCTCGACGATCCGCAGATCGGCCCGGTCCACGCCGACTTGCTCTGGCTTTACTTCGGCCCGATCAGTCTGCAGCCTGCCGAGTTCGCCAAGCTCGGCATGGTGCTCTGGGGCGCCCACGTGATCGCCCGCAAGGGCGCGTCGCTCGGGCACTGGCGTGAACTGTCCCGCCCGCTCTTCCCGGTGATCGGCCTGCTCTTCGTGCTGGTCGGCTACAACGACCTGGGCAGCATGCTGGTGCTGCTCGCGCTGACCGTCGGGCTGCTCTGGGCCGCCGGGGTGCGGCTGCGGATCTTCGCCGCGCTCGGGGTGCTCGGCCTGGCCGGCATCAGCCTGCTGATCGCGGCCGCGTCCGGGGGCGCCGGCTCGGGTGCGACGGGCGAGAAGAACTATCGGCTGGCCCGGCTGACCGACTTCCTCAAACCGCTCGACCAGTGCGACGTGGACGCCTGCTACCAGCTCATCCAGGCCCGTTCGGCGATCTTCGAGGGCGGCTGGTTCGGGGTCGGGCTCGGTAAGGGCGCCCTGAAGTGGAACTGGCTGCCCGAGGCCTCCAACGACTTCATCTTCGCCGTGGTCGCCGAGGAACTGGGGGTGGTCGGCTGCGCGGTCATCCTGGCGCTCTTCTCGGTGCTGGCCTACACCGGTTTCCGGATCGCCCGCCGCTCGCAGGACCCGTTCCGCCGGCTGGCCGCCGCCGCGATCACCACCTGGCTGGTCGCCCAAGCCGTGATCAACGTCGGTGGGGTGACCGGCATGTTACCCATCACCGGCCTGCCGCTGCCCTTCATCTCCGCAGGTGGCAGCGCCCTGGTCGTCACGATGGCGGCGGTCGGCATCCTCGCCTCGTTCGCCCGCGCGGAGCCGGATGCGTCACGTGCCCTGAACGCCCGTCCGCCCGCTCGGTGGGTGCGGCTAGTCTGGGCCCCGCTGCCGCCGCTCCCCCCGCCGCGGCGGCCGAGTGCTGCGAAAGTCAAAGCTTCGGCGGGGGCTGAGGGGAGACGGTGATGGGTTTGCTGCGGTCGGTCGTGCTCGCCGGAGGAGGCACCGGCGGTCACATCTATCCGCTGCTCGCCTTCGCCGACGCGGTGAAGCGGCACTTCCCCGAGGTGCGGATCACCACGCTGGGCAGCCCGAAAGGCATGGAGAACGAGCTGATCCCGCCGGCCGGTTACGACCTGCGCGTGATCCCCGCGTTCCAGCTCCCGCGGTCGGTCAACCTGAACCTGCTGCGCACCCCGGACCGGATGTGGAAATCGGCCCACGCGGCCGGCAAGATCCTCGAAGAGGTGCAGGCGGACGTCGTGGTCGGCTTCGGCGGCTACGTGTCGGTCCCGGCCTATCTGGCGGCTTGGCGGCGGGAGCTGCCGATCGTGATCCACGAGGTCAACGTGCCGCCGGGGGTGGCCAACCGGATGGGCATGAAGTTCACCAAGAACATCGCGGTCGGCTTCCCGCAGCAGCCTCAGATGGCCGAGTCGCTCAGGGACGCCCGGGTGGTCGGCGTCCCGCTGCGGACGGCGATCTCGCACCTCGACCGGGCGGCGCTGCGGGCCGAGGCGCTCTACCACTTCGGGCTGCGCCCCGACCTGCCGGTGCTCTTCGTCTCGGGCGGCTCGTCCGGCGCCCGCACGATCAACCTGGCCGTCGCCGAGGCGGCCAAGCGGCTGGCCCACTCCGGCATCCAGGTACTGCACGTGCAGGGCGGCCGCAACGACCCGTTCGACGTGCCGGCCGACCTGCCGGTCCCCTACCGGGTGTTGCCGTACCTCTCCGACATGCAGCTCGGCTATGCCGCGGCCGACCTCATGCTCTGCCGCAGCGGCGCGATCACGGTGGCCGAGACGACCGCGCTGGGTGTGCCCGCCGTCTACGTGCCCTACCCGTTCAGCAACCAGGAGCAGAAGCGCAACGCCCTGCCGGTGGTCGAGGCGGGCGGCGGCATCCTGGTCGACAACGCCGAGCTCACCCCCGACTGGATCGAGCAGCACATCATCCCGCTGGCGCGGGACCGGCAGCGCCTCGCCGCGATGGGCCAGGCCGCTTCCCGGTACGGTCGTCGCGACGGTGACGAGGCCCTGCTCGAATTCGTTCTGGAAGCGGTGGCCAAGGCCCGATGACCTCTGTGATCAAGGGAGTGGACCAGTGAACACCGCGGAGCTGCGACCGGCCGGCGAGTTGACCGCCGAGGACCTGGGCAGTGTGCACCTCATCGGCATCGGCGGGGTGGGCATGGCCGGGTTGGCCCGGCTGCTGCTCACCCGCGGCGTCCCGGTCTCGGGTAGCGAGCTGCGCGAGTGGCCGGCGCTGGCCGGACTGCGCGCGCTCGGTGGCACGGTCCACATGTCCCACGTCGCTGAGAACCTCGACGGCGTCGACACGGTCGTCTACTCCACCGCCATTCCGTACGAGCATCTCGAGCTGGTCGAGGCACGCCGGCGCGGGCTGCGCGTGCTGCACCGCTCCGAGGCGCTCGCGGCCGCGATGACGAACCGGCAGTCGATCGCGGTGGCCGGCACACACGGCAAGACCACCACGACCTCGATCATGACGGTGATCCTGCAGCATGCCGGGCAGGACCCGTCCTTCGTGATCGGCGGCGAGATCAGCGAGGCCGGGTCGAACGGCCACCACGGCAGTGGCCCGCACTTCGTGGCCGAGGCCGACGAGAGCGACAAGTCGTTCCTGATCTACCGGCCGCACGTCGCGATCATCACGAACATCGAGGGCGACCACCTCAACAACTGGGGCGACCTCGACGCGCTCAAGGCCGGCTTCCAGCAGTTCGCCGAGCTCACCGCGGCCGACGGCTTCGTGGTCACCTGCGCCGACGACCCGGGCACGCAGGGCCTCATCGCCGAGCTGCGGGCCAACGGCCGGACCGTGTACACGTACGGGGAGTCCGCCGACGCCGACCTGCGCATCGGCGAGGTGGTGTCCAGCGTCAGCGGGGTGCGCTACTCGGCGGAGATCGACGGCCGGCCGCTCGGCGAGATCAAGCTGGCGCTGCCCGGCAAGCACATGGGGCTCAACAGTGCCGCCGCCGTGCTGACCGCGCTCCGCCTGGGCCTGCCGCTCGACAAGATCGTCGAGGCGCTCGCGTCCTTCCCCGGGGTGCGGCGGCGCTTCGAGCGCAAGGGCATCGCGGCCGGCGTGCGCGTCTACGACGAGTACGCGTACCACCCGACCTCGGTCGAGGCCGCGCTGCGCACGCTGCGCGAGGTGGCCGGCGACGGGCGGCTGGTGGTGGTCTTCCAGCCGTACCGGGTCTATCGCACCCGTGACCTGCAGGCCGAGCTGGCCCGCGGGCTGGCCCTCGCCGACCAGGTGATCTGCATGGAGGTCTTCGGGCCGGGCGAGGTGCGCGGGCCGGGCGAGGGCGGGGCGGCGCTGACCGCGGCGATCGACCTGCCCGCCGACCGCAAGGTGTTCGTGCCGGACTGGGAGGACGTGCCCGCCGAGGTCGTGCGGCGCAGTCGGCCGGGCGACGTGGTGGTGACGATGGGCGCTCCGCCGATCTCCCTGATGGGTGACGAGCTGCTGGCCGCGCTGGACCTCGACGACAGGTCCTAGGAGGAATATGAGCGGGGGGCGCAACTGGCGGCTGGTGCGGGCCGACACCGACGCGGTGCCGTCGTCCGCACGCCGTTTCATGGCCCGCGCCCGCCAGCGCCGGATGCGTGCCGCGCTGCCCTGGGCCGTCGCCGCGGGGGTGCTGCTGCTGGTCGGGGGAGTGACCTGGCTCGTCTACGGCACATCGCTCTTCGGCGTGCGGGAGGTCGAGGTCGTCGGCGTCCAGCTGCTTGACTCGTCGCAGGTCGAGCAGGCGGCCGCCGTGCCCGACGATCAGCCGCTGGCCCGGGTCGACCTCGACGGGGTGCGTGCGCGGGTGCGCGACCTGCCGCCGGTGGACCGGGTGGTGGTGCGCCGCAGCTGGCCGTCCACGCTGGTCATCGAGGTCGTGGAGCGTACGCCGGTGGCCGCCGTGCCCCAGGACGGCCAGTTCCAGGTGATCGACCGGGCGGGCGTGCCCTATCGCACGGTGCGGGAGCAGCCCGCGGGCCTGCCGCTGGTGCGGGTCGACTTCCCGGCGAAGTCCGATGTGAACACGCTCTCGGCCCTGACCGTGCTCTCGGCGCTCAGCGAGGAACTGCGCGAACAGGTGCTGGCCGTCTCGGTCAAGTCCCCCGCGCAGATCCGCCTCGAACTGCGCAAGGACCGTGTCGTGGTGTGGGGCGACGACACCCAGAGTGAGACCAAGAGTCAAGTCGCGACCGCTTTGCTGAAGCAACACGGCAAGGAGATCGACGTCAGCGCCCCGTCCGTGGTCACAATCCGCTAACATCTACACTTAGCGGACATCCGCCTCGAAACGTCGTAAGTTGACAGAGGTTACGGCTCGAGCGGATTTCGCCACGTAAGCGGGCGCCGACACGCCGCGCCGGGTCTTTGGTTGAGGTCGAAACTCCGCTTACGTTTCCACGAAGAGGCTGAGTGGTTGACATAACCCTAAGCCTCTAGTAGAGGGTGAGGGTTTCCTCGCCCTCCCTTGTACGGCTGCGAATGTCGAAGATGCGGTTCTGGCCGGACCGCACGGGGCCCACGGCATTCGCCAACCCTGGAAGGGAAGGCTGAGCCCATGACACCTCCCCACAACTACCTGGCGGTCATCAAGGTCGTCGGGATCGGTGGCGGCGGCGTGAACGCCGTGAACCGCATGATTGAGGTCGGGCTCAAGGGCGTCGAGTTCATCGCGATCAACACCGATGCCCAGGCGCTGCTGATGAGCGACGCCGACGTCAAGCTCGACGTCGGCCGCGAGCTCACCCGGGGCCTCGGTGCCGGCGCGCAGCCCGAGGTCGGAAAGAATGCCGCCGAGGACCACCGGGACGAGATCGAAGAGGTGCTCAAGGGCGCCGACATGGTCTTCGTGACGTGCGGCGAGGGCGGCGGAACCGGCACCGGTGGCGCACCCGTCGTCGCGAACATCGCCCGCAAGCTCGGCGCGCTCACCATCGGCGTGGTCACCCGGCCGTTCTCCTTCGAGGGCAAGCGCCGCCAGGTGCAGGCCGAGTCCGGGATCGACGAGCTGCGCAACCAGTGCGACACGCTCATCGTGATCCCGAACGACCGGCTGCTCGCGCTCGGCGACCGCGGAATCAGCATGATGGACGCTTTCCGTCAGGCCGACCAGGTGCTGCTCTCCGGTGTGCAGGGCATCACCGACCTGATCACCACGCCCGGTCTGATCAACCTGGACTTCGCCGACGTCAAGAGCGTCATGAGCGGCGCCGGGAGTGCGCTCATGGGCATCGGCAGCGCCCGCGGCGACAACCGCGCGGTCGAGGCGGCCGAGAAGGCGATCTCGAGCCCGCTGCTCGAGCAGAGCATGGACGGCGCCCGCGGCGTGCTGCTCTCCATCGCGGGCGGGTCCGACCTGGGCCTGTTCGAGATCAACGACGCGGCTCAGCTTGTCACCGACGCGGCCCACCCGGACGCCAACATCATCTTCGGCGCGGTCATCGACGACGCGCTCGGCGATGAGGTGCGGGTCACCGTGATCGCGGCCGGCTTCGACGGGGGCACGCCCTCCTACAAGCCGTCCGAGCCGGCCCGCAAGGTGATTCACCAGCCGGCCGAGCGCTCCGCGCCGCAGCCGGCCGCCACGTCGTTGACGGCTCCGGCCGCCGCGGCTCCGGCTCCCGCGGCGACCCCGACGCCGCGTCGGGTGCTCTTCGACGACGTCGACGTTCCCGATTTCCTCAAGAACGGCTCCTGAGGCGACCGTGACCGACGAAGGACGGCGGTCCGACCTGGCCGCCGCCCTGAGCCAGGTGCACGCCCGGATCGACCAGGCCTGTGCGGCGGCGGGCCGGCCCGCGGAGGAGGTCACCCTCGTCGCGGTGACCAAGACGTACCCGGCGAGCGACGTCGTGCTGCTCGCCGGGCTCGGCGTCACCGATGTCGGGGAGAACCGTGACCAGGAGGCCGCGTCCAAGGCCGAACAGGTCCGACTGGCGGGGGCGACCCCGCGCTGGCACTTCATCGGTCAGCTGCAACGCAACAAGGCGCGATCGGTGACGCGGTACGCCGATGTCGTCGAGTCGGTCGACTCGGTGCGGCTGGCCGAGGCGCTCGCCCGGGCCGCCGCCGATCGGGCCGAACCGCTCGAGGTGCTCGTCCAGGTGAGCATCGACGGGGACACGGCGCGTGGCGGCGCGGCCGGCGACGATCTCTGGCGGGTATCCGACTCGGTGGCGACCGCCGGAAGACTGCAGCTCGGCGGCGTGATGGCGGTGGCGCCGACGGACTGGGAACCGGACCGCGCGTTCGAGCTGCTGCACGGACTGTCGGAGCGGTTGGTCAAGGTTCACCCGTCGGCCACGGCCATCTCGGCGGGGATGAGCGGGGACCTCGAGGCCGCCGTCCGGCACGGCGCGACACACGTCCGGATCGGCACTTCTTTGCTCGGAATGCGAAACGCGCTGCGGTAGCCTTCAGGCGGGCAGCAAACTACATCGGTGTTGTTTACGCGGCACCGTCCCCGGCTATCTCTCACGAGATCGCGGGACGGCGAGCGCGTCGGCGGCGCGGCACGTCACGGGACGAGGGTCCGCATCGGACTTTCGGACCGTGCAAAGGGGGAATGCGGTACGCCGAGGGGGTGCGTTCCGCGCAGCGGACGAAGGTGGGGGCACATGGCTGGTCGGGTCGACGCTCGTTGGCGTGACGGGGTGATGGCGTGAGCGCACTGCGTAAGGCGGGCGTTTGGCTGGGCCTCGTCGAGGAGGACGACGAGCAGAGGTACGGCGATTACGACGACAACTCCTACCGTTCGCGTAACCGGTACTCGGGAAGCCGGTACGCCGACGACGAGTTCGCCGATGAAGATGAGGTCGAGGACGACCGTCCGGTGCCGCGTGCGCGCACGGAGCGCAGTCGCGGGTCCGACCGTCTGTCATCACACGCCGACGTGGACGACCACGATCGGGTAGAACGTGCGGAACGTTCGGAGCGTGCGAGTGTCCGTTCGATCACTCGGCCGACCACGTCGAGTGACAGCTCATCCGCACTGAGCTACTCCACCCGGGAAAATCTGGCCCTCGCGCCCCAGGCTGTGCACCAGCCGGAGCCCCGTCCGCGGCCGGTCGAGGAGGAGCAGCGTTACCAGATCACGACGCTGCACCCGACCACTTATCGCGAGGCGCGCACGATCGGCGAGCACTTCCGCGACGGCGTTCCGGTGATTATCAATCTCACCGAGATGGATGAGGGAGACGCTCGCCGGCTGGTCGACTTCGCGGCCGGGCTGGCCTTCGGGCTTCGCGGTACGATCGAGCGCGTGACCAACCGGGTTTTCCTGCTCTCACCGGCAAATGTCCAGGTCACGGCAGAGGACAAGGCCAAGATCGCTGAGGGCGGGTTCTTCGGTCAGGCCTGAGGCGGACGCCCATTTGTCCGCCACCCGGATGGGGGATCGGCACGAGTGCTCTCGATCGTGTTCCAGATACTGTATTTAGTCGTTTACATCTTCTTCCTGATCCTGCTTGCCAGGTTCGTACTCGGTGCGGTACTCCAGTACGGACGTCGGTGGCAACCTGGCCGCGGGGCGTCGGCGACACTCGAAACGGTGTGGAGCGTCACTGATCCGCCACTCAAGGCGTTGAGGCGGGTAATCCCCCCGCTGCGCATTGGTAACGTGAGTTTGGACCTGGCTTCCATCGTGCTGCTGGTTATTCTGTTCGTGCTCATGAGGTTCGTGCTTCAAAGATTGATCCTGAACTTCAGCTAGACAGCAGCCCCAACCGCGGCCGCGACTGACCCGAGGAGTTTCGATGCCGCTGACCCCGGCCGACGTGCACAACGTCGCCTTCAAGAAGCCCCCGATCGGCAAGCGGGGGTATGACGAGGAGGAGGTCGACGCCTTCCTGGACGAGGTCGAGCGTGAGCTCGCCCGTCTGATCGAGGAGAACAACGAGCTGCGCGCCCAGGTGGAGCGCGGCGGTCGGGGTGGCGCACCAGCCGGCCCGAGCGCCGATCCGCGCCTTGCGGCCGAGCTCAACGAAGTCAAGGCTCAGCTCGACCGTGTGCAGCGGGACAAGGCTCAGGCCGAACAGGCCGCCCGGCAGATGCAGGCCGAGCTCGAGCAGGTCCGGGCCCAGGGCCCGGCCGGTGGCGGCGCCACGGGCGCCGGCCCCGACGGCGAGCAGCAGGCGCTGCGGGTGCTCATGATGGCCCAGCGTACCGCCGACGACCACGTCGCCGACGCGCGCCGCGAGGCCGACAAGCTGCTCTCCGACGCCCGATCCAAGGCCGAGGAAGTCACCCGCGAGGCCCGCGCCAAGGCCGACGCCCTGGAGCGGGACGCTCGTCAGCGCCACCAGGAAGCAATGGGTGGTCTCGACGCGAAGCGATCCGCACTGCAGAAGCACATCGAGGAGCTGAAGCAGTTCGAGCGGGAATACCGCACCCGTCTGAAGGCATACCTGGAAAGCCAGCTGCGTGACCTCGACGGCCGGGGCCAGGGCCTCGAGGCCGAGATGTCGCGCGCCGACTCCAGCCGTGCCGTCGGCGGCAGCGGTGGACTCGCCGCTGCCGGTCTCGCCGGTTCCTACGGCGGCCGTAACGCCATCGAATCCGGGCGCTGACTCGGGCCCTCCGGGAGTTCCAGCCAGCCACCCGGCACCTCGACGAGGATGAGCCATGATCGTTGTCAGTCTGCTGCTCATCCTCGTCGCGGTGACGCTGCTTGTGCTGGGCCTCACCGGCGGATCGAGCGACCTGCTCATCAGCTCTATCGTGGCCAGCCTCGTGGCCGCGGTCTTCCTGGTCATCGGCGCGCGTCAGGCCGCTGCGGCACGGCGTGCGGCGTCGGCCGCCCCGAAGCACCCGGACGACTCCGCCTTCGCCTCGGATCCCGAGTTCGCGGCCGTCGCCGTCGCCGCGTCCCGCCGCCGTGACCCGGATGATTTTCCTCCGCCTGGCGCGTCCTTCGAGGCGAATCCCGAAAGGTCAGAGTCCGGCCTCGGCGAGGACCGCCGCGAGACCGTCCCTCTCGACACCGGTGATGTGGCCGCCGGCCGGCCACCCGCCGACTCCGCCACGATCAACGCGGCCCGCAGCGGGCCGCCGGACGCGGACACCGGGCCCGGCGAGACCCCGGCCGCCGAGTTCGCCGAGCCCGTCGTCGTCGAGCCGGTCGAGCCCGTCGTCGTCGAGCCCGCCGAGCCCGCCGAGCCCGCCGAGTTCGTCGAGCCCGTCGAGCCCGCCGAGTTCGTCGAGCCCGTCGAGCCCGCCGAGTTCGTCGAGCCCGCCGAGCCCGCCGAGCCCGCCGAGTTCGCCGAACCCGACGTCGACGACCCCGACGACGAGCCGCTGCCCCAGGCGGTGCAGCCCGCCGACGCGGTCCGCGTGTCCCGCCTCGAAGCCGAGGTCATGGTCGTGGACGGGCGGCCGCGCTATCACCTGCCCGAGTGCCCCAGCCTGGTCGGCCGCCTGGCCGAGCCGGTCCCCGTGCGCGAGGCCGTCGAGCTGGGCTTCAACCCCTGCGGCCTCTGCCGCCCGGTCGACCGCCTGGTCGGCTCAGCCGCTCGTCGCTGAGCCTTTGGTCGCGGCCGACCCCTGGGCGGTGCCGCCCGGGCTGGTGGTGCGGGGCGGGCTGGGGGCGGTTGCCCTCCAGGGTCGGCGCGATCGGCTCTCCCCGGTGGGCGGCATTGATCGGCACAATGAGGCATGGTCAAGCGCCGCGTGCCTCCGCCCGACGAAAAACTCCTGGCCGTGCCCGTGCGGGTGCGTCCTGGCGCCGGGCGGGACCGGGTCGGCGGGTCGTATGAGGGGCCGCACGGACCGGCCTTGATCATCGCCGTGGGGGCGCCGGCCGTGGACGGCAAGGCGACCGAGGCCGTGCGGCGGGCGCTCGCCGGTGCGCTCGGGGTACGCCCGGCCGACGTGGAGCTGCGGCTCGGCGCGACGAGCCGGGACAAGGTCTTCACCGTCGCCGCGGCCGATCACGACGTCGCCGAGCGGCTGGCCACCCTTCGGGACGGCACGAGATGAGTCCGCCGGCGTGAGTGGCGGGCTGGACTACGCGCTGCTGATCGGGGCGGCGGTGCTGCTGGTGGCGGTCGCCGCGGTGCGGGTCTCGACCAGGGTGGGGCTGCCGAGCCTGCTCGTCTATCTGGCGATCGGCATCGTGATCGGCGAGGCGGGGCTGGGCATCCGCTTCGACGACGTCGAGCTGACCCGGGCGCTGGGCTTCTGCGCGCTCATCGTGATCATCGCGGAGGGTGGCCTGATCGCACGGTGGAGCACCTTGCGGCCGGTGCTGGGTCTCGCGTCCTCGCTGGCCACGGTGGGTGTCGCCGTCAGCATCGCGGTGGTCGGTCTCGCCGTACACGTGATCCTTGATCTTCCCTGGCAGCTCGCCCTTCTCTACGGTGCCGTGCTCTCGTCGACCGATGCCGCCGCGGTCTTCGCGACCCTGCGCCGGCTGCGGCTGCCCCCGCGCCTGGTGGCGACGCTCGAGGCCGAGTCGGGCATGAACGACGCCCCGGTGGTCCTGCTCGTCGTCCTGCTCAGCGCGGACCTGGCCGAGGTGCACCCCTGGTGGTACGAGCTACTGATCGTCACCTACGAGCTGGTCGCGGGCGCGGCGATCGGCTTCGTGGTCGGCGCGGCCGGGCGCTGGCTGCTGCGTAACGCCGCGCTGCCCTCGGCCGGGCTCTACCCCATCGCCGCGGTGGGTCTCACGGTCCTCGCGTACGCCGGCGGGGCCGTCACCCACGCCTCCGGATTCCTCGCGGTCTACGTCGCCGGCGTGGTGCTGGGCAACGGCCGGATCCCGCACCGCCGCGCCATCCTCGGGTTCGCCGACGGTCTCGCCTGGGTCGCCCAGATCGGCCTCTTCGTGCTGCTCGGCCTGCTCGCCTCGCCCAGCCGCCTGGACGAGGCGATCGGGCCCGCGCTGGTCGCCGGGGTGGCGCTGGTGCTGCTGGCCAGGCCCCTCTCGGTCGTGATCTCGGCGGTGCTGGCTCGGCCCCTCCGCGGCCCGCGTGGCCGTCCCGGCAACCGGGTGGGCTGGCGGGGCAGCGCCTTTCTGTCCTGGGCGGGCTTGCGCGGCGCCGTGCCGATCGTGTTGGCGACGATCCCGCTCTCGGCCGGCACGCCCGGCGCCGGCGGCCTGTTCGACACGGTCTTCGTGCTGGTCATCATCTTCACGCTGGTGCAGGCGAGCACGTTGGGCCCGGCCGCCCGGCTCCTCAAGGTGACGGCGCCCAGCGAGGCCGCCGAGCTGCACGTCGAGACGGCCCCGCTGGAGCGGATGAACGCCGACCTGCTGCAGCTCGAGGTGACCGAGGGCTCCCGGCTGGCCGGCGTGCACATCGACGAGCTGCGGCTGCCCGAGGGCGCCTCGGTGACGCTGGTGGTCCGCGACGGGGCCGGCTTCGTTCCCGGGCCCGACACGCGCCTGCGTACGGGTGACGCGCTGTTGATCGTCGCCACTGCGGCCGTCCGGGACGTCGCCGAGCGCCGACTGCGGGCCGTGAGCCGCCGGGGCCGGCTGGCCCGGTGGTTCGGCGAGGAAGGAGGCGAGGAGCCGGCCGATCGTTGACGCGGTGCCAAGACGGGTATCCGACGCAACTTTCGAGGGGATTTACGTGGATTAGGGGAATGATCCGGTACGGGCTGTTGTCGAGGCGGTATACGTTCCGTATCCTTGCCATCCTTCGGGAGTGCGCGGCTGGTCGTTCGGCTGCGCCGTTTTGGCAGGTGAGGGAAGATCTACGGCGGCACCCGGCCGGGCTCGGCTGCGGGCGGGCGGGCGCCGCGGGCGGGCGAGTCGGCCGGCCGCCGGCGGGATCGAGGAACGTGACAGCCGGGAGTCACCGCGAGGACAGGAAGAGCCGGTCGGCGCCAGGGGGATGCCGCCGGGTCTGAGGGAACGCCGATCGCCGCGGGCGCGGCTGAGGGAGCGACGATGGCCAAGGCAACCGGCACCAGATCGACCGCGACGAGCGGCCAGAGTACCGCCAAGCGGACCCGCAGCGCCGCCGAGACCGAGACGATCCGGGTCGCCCTGGTCGAGCGGCGTGACGAGCTGCAGACCGAGTACGACGTGTCGATCACCGAGATCACCGAGCTGCAGCGCGACCGGCTCGCCGACTCGGCCGGTGACGACCAGGCCGACACCGGCACCAAGACGTTCGAGCGTGAGCAGGAGATCACTCTGGCGAACAATCTGCTGGAGCGCATCACACAGGTGGAACGCGCCATCGACCGGCTCGGCGAGGGCAACTACGGTTGGTGTGAGCGGTGCGGCAACGCGATCCCTGTCGAGCGACTGGCGGCGTTTCCCTCCGCGACTCTCTGTGTGCACTGCAAGCAGCTGGAGGAACGACGCTGAACGCCGACGAGCGGACGGGCGCGACCGCGGTGGACGAGCCGGGGACAGGGCGCAGGCCCGGGTTCAGTGGCCGCGCCGTGGCGGTGCTCGGCGCCACCGCCGTGCTGGCCGTGGCCCTCGACCAGTGGGTCAAATGGCTCTCCACGGAGAAGCTCGAGGAGGGCCACCCGGTCCGCATCCTCGGGGGACTGATCTACCTTTCGCTGCTGCGCAACAGCGGGGCGGCCTTCAGCTTCGGCAGCGACCACACCTGGGTCTTCCCGGTGATCACCCTGGTGGTGATCGGCTGGATCGGCTGGATGGCCACGAAGCTGCGTTCGGCGCCCTGGGCGCTCGCCCTCGGCCTCGTGCTCGGCGGTGCCCTGGGCAACCTGATCGACCGGCTGTTCCGCGCGCCCGGCCCGTTCCACGGCCACGTGGTCGACATGATCAGCCTCTTCGGACCGTACGCGGAGCATTTCGCCGTTTTCAACATCGCGGACAGTTGCCTCAGCGTCGGCGTGGTGCTGGCGGTGCTGCTCGAACTGACCGGCCGGCAGCGTGACGGCAGCCGCGTCCCGGTCCGCAAGCACAACAAGAAGGAAAACACGCCGTGAGCTCGCAGCGTTCCCTGCCGGTGCCCGACGGCCTCGACGGGATGCGGCTCGATCAGGCCGTGTCCCGCCTGTTCGGCCTGTCCCGCACCGCCGCCGCCACCCTGGTCGAGTCCGGCGACGCGCTGGTCGACGGCTTTCCGCGCCCCAAGTCCGACAAGGTCTCGGCGGGCTCCTGGCTCGAGGTGACGTTGCCCGCACCGGTCGCCGCCCCCACGTTGGTGGCCGCGCCGGTGCACGGCCTCAAGGTGATCTACAGCGACGACGACATCGTGCTGGTCGACAAGCCGGTCGGCGTGGCCGCGCACCCGAGCCCCGGCTGGACCGGCCCGACGGTCGTGAGCGGGCTGGCCGCGATGGGCCAGAACGTCGCGACCAGTGGTGCCGCCGAACGGCAGGGCGTCGTGCACCGCCTCGACGTCGGCACCACGGGCATCATGGTCGTGGCGAAGAGCGAGATGGCCTACAGCGTGCTCAAGCGGGCCTTCAAGGAGCGCGAGGTCGACAAGCGCTATCACGCGATCGTCCAGGGCCACCTCGACCCGCTGCGCGGCACGATCGACGCGCCGATCGACCGGCACCCGACCGCCGACTACAAGTTCGCGGTGATGAACTCGGGCAAGCCGAGCGTCACCCACTACGACACGGTCGAGGCGTTCCGCTCGGCCAGCCTGGTCGACGTGAAGCTCGAGACGGGCCGCACCCACCAGATCCGCGTGCACTTTTCGGCGATGCGGCACCCGTGCGTCGGCGACCTCACCTACGGTGCCGACCCGACGCTGGCCGCCAGGCTGTCGCTCGGCCGCCAGTGGCTGCACGCTCGCGAGCTGGCCTTCCTGCACCCCCGCACCCAGGACGAGGTGCGCTTCGTCAGCGACTATCCGGACGACCTGAAGTACGCGTTGAGCGTCCTCCAGGACGCCGGCTGACGCGAGAGCGTCCCCGGTGGGGCCCGCGGATCGCGTACGGGGGCACCTGCTGCGCGGAGTCCCGGCGGCACGCCTGGTGGCCGCTGTCGCGGTCGTCTCGGCCGGGGTGTCGTTGGTCGGCGCGATCTGGGTGAGCCGCAGCGAGGACCTGCCGCCCGGCGATCCGGGCGACGTGGTGCGAGTCGGCGTGGTGCAGGGGCAGTCGGTGCCCGGCTACCTCGACGCGGCGCGCGGCGAGTTGGCCGCGCTGACCGACCCCTCGGGGCCCGCGGCGGGCGAGACCTGGGCGCTGGTGAGCCTCGGCGGTTACCGCGCGACCGGGCTGCTGCCCGAGCTGCTCTCGGGCACAGCGGTGGCCCAGGTGTACGCCCGGGTGCCGCTGTCCGAGGCGCACACCGCGGTGGTGCGGATCCCGGTCTACCGGCTCCCCGCCGACGTGCTCTCCGGCATGCTCGACACGGCCCTGGAACGCGATCAGGAGCAGGCTGGGTACGAAGCGCTGGCCCGCCGGCTGACCGGGGACGACGAGAACCGGCAGCGTGCCCGGCGGGCGTACGCGGCGGCGGCCCGCACGGCGGCGGCGGAGGGTTCGGCGTATCGCTCGGGTTGCTCCTGTGTTTTCGCGGCCGTGGTCCGGGCGGCGCCGTCAACGCTGCGGGAGGTCGCCGGACGTCCCGGGGTGCGGGCGGTGGACCCGGCTCCGGAGGTACGCGAATTGGACCGCACGGAGTTCCGCCCGCCGCTGCCCGAGCAGAACGGCACGGTTCCGCCCGAGCCCTCGCGGTCACCCGCTGTGCCAACCGGGCTGCCGGGCATTGCCTCACCGGCGCCCGCGCCGATAGGGTCGGCGCCCGGAGTGATTGTGACGTCCGCCTCTTCGAGTGTCACCGGACGCACGACGTCAAGTACGACGTCACGCACGACATCATCATCCGCCCCGGCACCGGAGGGACGCCCTGCCGTACCCTCTGCTTCAGACGCGACCCCTGCTCACGATATGACCAGCCGCTCGGCAACACCCTGAGACCCGTCCGGACGTTTATTTTCTCGTCCGCGGGCGACCGGGCCGTGGCTGGTGAGCGGCCGCATCATCGGTTCCGGACCGGAAGAACGCGCGGAGACGGTCGCTCGGACAGTGGCCCGATCGGGGTTCGCTCCGTAGCCTGTCAGAGCGAGGCGCCCGGGTGTGGGGCGTCACCGAGTTGAATGCGGGAGGGGCGAGCCGTGGACGGGACCGAGACCGGTTGGGGCCGGCCTGCGGAACCAGCCCCGCGATGGCGGGCGCTGCTCGACCGCGCCCGGCACGGTTCCCGGCCGGCCGACGACCAAGGCGAGCCGGAGCGCGATGCTCCGCCCGCCCAGCAGCCCCCCGCCCAGCAGTACGGTCAGCCCCTGCCGACCCGCCGCCCGGTCAACCCGCTGGACACCCGCGGGCAGTACGGCGGTGGCCGTTACGAGCAGCAGCCTGAGCCGCCGCCGCTGCAGCAGCCTGAGCCGCGCCCGATGCCGCAGCGCCCGGTCAACCCGCTCGACCCGCGCTGGCAGACCCGGCAGGCCGAGCCGCCACCCCGGGCGGCGGAGCTCAACGGCCGTCGTCCCGCCCCGGCGCCCACGCCTCCGCCGGCCGACGAGCAGCAGAGCTTCTTCAACCCGTCCCCGCGCCCGGCCGCGGCGCCGCCGCCCGGCCGTGACTACCCGCAGGTGCGCGCCTCGGCCGCGGCCCCGGTGATGCAGCCGCCGGTCATGCCACCGCCCATGCCGGTCATGCCTCAGCCGGGCATGCCTCAGCCGGGCACGCTGATGCCGGTCGCGGCGC
>Ga0247764_1000275_pt1 | contig 18615 bp, 12 predicted proteins | sample UWRJL051202B4_FD_179932 | JGI IMG/M metagenome (GOLD analysis project Ga0247764, IMG submission 179932) | Plant litter microbial communities from Arlington Agricultural Research Station in Wisconsin, United States - UWRJ-L051-202B-4 | ecosystem: Environmental > Terrestrial > Plant litter >...
CAGCGCCCTTCGGTATCGCACGCACGAGATCCACGAACTGAGTCCCGACCAACACGGCGCGGACGTGCGAGTTGCCGGCTTCGTTCATGCCAAACGCGAGTTTGGTGCGCTGATCTTCGTCGAGCTGCGCGACGAATCCGGCATTTTGCAATGTGTGGCCGACGCTAGCTGCGAAGCGTTGGAGACTCTACGCGCGTTATCCGTCGAGTCGGTGATCTCCGTCCACGGCACGTTGCAGCGCCGGGCAGAAAACGCCGTCAATCCCCGGCTGCAGAGCGGCGCAATCGAACTGCTCATCGCGCGCGTCGACACCTTGTCGAACGCCGAGACGTTGCCGTTCTCCGTGCGGGACCGTGGCGAGCCTCCGGAAGAACAACGGCTACGCCATCGCTTCGTCGATCTGCGACGCGAACGCTTGCATCACAACATCGTGCTGCGGTCGCGCGTGATCGCGCGGCTGCGTGAGCTCTTGCAAGCTCGAGGTTTCTTGGAGATCCAGACGCCGATTTTGACGGCGAGTTCGCCCGAAGGCGCGCGCGACTTCCTGGTGCCGAGCCGCCTCCACCCAGGTAAGTTCTACGCTTTGCCGCAAGCGCCGCAGCTGTTCAAACAGCTGCTGATGGTGGGCGGCTTCGAGCGCTACTTCCAGATTGCACCGTGCTTTCGCGACGAGGCGGCTCGCGCGGATCGTTCGCCGGGCGAATTTTACCAGCTGGATCTGGAGCTGGCTTACTGCGACGAAGAAGGCGTGTTCGGCTGCATCGAACCGGTGCTGGGCGAAGTGTTCGCTGAGTTCGGCTGCTTCCGCACGCACGGCCCGCCGTTTCCGCGCATGACCTACCAGCAGGCCATTACGCGCTACGGATGCGACAAGCCCGACCTCAGAAACCCGCTCGCGCTCCAGGACATTTCGCGAATCGCGCAAGCGACGCCGGAACTCTTGCAGCGGGGCGCGCTGCGGGCCTTGCTGTTGCCCGGGGCCGCCACTCAGCCGCGGAGATTTTTCGAAGAGCTCCGCGGCCTGGCCCAAGCTCACAACGCGGAGCTCGGCTGGTTCGCCGAAGGCAAACCGAGCCGTGGTTACCTGGCACGCACTTCGGAGGCGCTGCGTGCCACGCTGAGCCGCGAGCTGAACGCGGCAACGAACGACGCCGTCGTGTTGCTTGCGTCCCCGCTCGAGTCGCGAGCTGCGGTAGAGTTGCTGCGACGAACGGCGCAAGCGCTGTCGCTGATCGATACGGAGAGCTACCGCTTCTGTTGGGTCACCGACTACCCGATGTACGAGCCCAACCCGGAGACAGGCGGTTTCGCCTTCAGTCACAACCCGTTCTCCATGCCTCAAGGCGGCGCCGCCGCCTTCGAGCGTCACCCCCTAGAGATTCTGGCGCACCAATACGACTTGGTTTGCAACGGCATCGAGCTCTCGAGCGGAGCCTTACGCAACTACCGCGCCGACTGGCTGATTCGCGCATTCGGCATCGCCGGCTACGCTCCCAGCCAGGTGGAGTCCCAGTTTGGCGGACTTTTACGCGCCTTCCGCAGCGGCGCGCCGCCCCACGGCGGGCTTGCTCCCGGCATTGATCGAATTCTGATGCTGCTCAGCAACGCGCCCAACCTGCGCGAAGTGATCGCGTTCCCCCTGAACCAAAACGCGGAGGACTTGCTGCTCGGCGCGCCGAGCGCGGTAAGCCCGTCTCAACTGGCCGAGCTCGGAATCCGAGTCGAAGCGGACTAAGCTCGATTGGTGGCCTCGTCCTCCGCCGCGTCAGCGACGCGCTGCCAGCCCTCGGCGCTGTAGGCCGCGCGTTCCTTGCGCTCGATGTCCATCTGATTTTCCAGCTCCTCGCGGGCGCTGCGTGCGCGGCTAGTGCGCTCATTCTCGTCCTCCCACAACGGCAGTAATTCTTCCAAAGTGCGCACATTGTGTCGGCGGAACTGATCGGCGCGCTCCCGCGCCTCGTAGCGGTGCACGCCCAACACCTCCAGCGCGTGGCGACCGATCAGCACGGCTGACTCGAAAGTTTCGCGCTCGACCACACGCACCCCGCGCGAGCGCAGCTCCTGCCAGTGCGTGACGTTGCGGGCGCGCGCCACGATTTCGAGCTTGGGGAAATGTTCCTTGACGGAATCCACCAAACGCAAACTGGTCGCTGGATCGTCGATCGCCAGCACTAACACCTTGGCTTTTTCGGCTCCGGCGGCGTGCAGTAGATCGAGCCGCGAGGCGTCTCCATAGTAAACGCGAAAGCCGAAACGCCGCAGACTAGCGACCTGGTCCGGATCGTGATCAAGCACGGTGGCCTGGACCCCGCTGGCCAGCAACAACCGCCCGGTGATCTGTCCGAAGCGACCGAAGCCGGCGATGATCACGCCGTCATGCTCCGTGTCGATGGTGTCGGGATCGCGCTGCTCCGCCGCTGTCTTCACGAACAGGCGATCGTGCAACATCAACAGCACCGGCGTGAGCGCCATCGACAGCGCCACCGCCAGCGTCAGCAATTTTTCCCACTCCGGAGGCAGGACCCGCGAGGAGCCCGCGACGCCGAAGACCACGAAAGCAAACTCGCCACCCTGCGCGAGCAACGCAGAGAACAGCCAACGCTGCGGGCTGGTCACGCCGATGGGACCCGCCGCGGCGCGCAAAGCCAATACCTTGGCCAGCTGATACCCAAGAATCAGACCGAGCACGAGCAGTGGAGAGCGCGTGATCAGACCAAAGTCGATGCTCATGCCCACTGCGATGAAGAACAACCCCATCAGTAGGCCCTTGAAGGGCTCGATGTCGGTCTCGAGCGCGTGACGATACTCGGAGCCGGCCAGCAACACACCGGCCAAAAACGCGCCGAGCGCCATCGACACACCGACACTCGCCATCAGCACCGCGATACCGAGCACCAGCAGCAGCGTGAAAGCGCTGAACACCTCGCGCATACCGGTGCGCGCCAAGATCCGTAGCACCGGCTGCGTCAAGAACCGCCCGATCACGAACACCAACACAATCGCAGAGATGGCTTTCAGCACCGCGATCCAGTTGGTGCCGGCAGCGCTACCGCTGCGCTCAGCGAGCAGCGGCACCACGGCCAGTAGCGGAATCGCCGCGATGTCCTGAAACAGCAACACCGCGAACGCGGAGCGACCGACCGGCGCGGCCAACACGTTGCGCTCTGCCATCGTCTGCATGCACACGGCCGTCGAGGAGAGTGACAGGGCAAACCCAGCGACGAGCGCCGCCTGCCAAGACAATCCCAGCAGCAGCCCGAGCCCGCCGAGAACCAGAGCACACGCGAACAGCTGCAGCGCCCCGCCGCCGAACACCGAACGACGCAACGTCCACAAGTGTTTCGGATCCAGCTCGAGCCCGATCACGAACAACATCAACACCACGCCGATCTCGGCGAAATGCAGGGTGGACTCGGGATCCTCCACGACCTTCAGCCCAAACGGCCCGATGATGCAACCGGCCGCGAGATAGCCGAGCACCGACCCCAGCTTCAAACGGCTGGCGATCGGCACGCACACGACGGCCGCAGCCAAGTAGACGATGGTGCTGCCCAACGTGGAGTGTTCACTCACGGCGACACCTCTGCGTCCGCCTTGGCGGCCGTAGCCCCGACCCAGGACTCCCGGATGTCCAGCAAGTGCTGACGATAACGTTCCGCGGTCCGATCCAGCTCGGAACCGGAAATGCGATGCGCGGCGTGCACGACGAACGGCTCTAGCCACTGCATGCCGCAGAAGCGCGCGGTCTGTTCGATCACGGGCACGTATTCTCGAAACGGTCGGTGGTGCATGCCGGTTTCGCTGAAGGCGTGTTCGTCGCCGCCCGTAGTCGTCACCCACAAACAACCTTTGTCGTGCAGTGCGGTGCCCCCATCACCGTAGGCGAAGCCGCGCAGCAACACCTTGTCGATCCAATGTTTGAGCAGAGAAGGAACGGAGTACCAATGCAGCGGGTGCTGCCAGATCACCACGTCCGCTTCGACGAGCGCGGCCTGCTCCGCTGCAACGTCGATATCGAAGTCGGGGTACCGCGAGTACAGGTCGCACAGCTCCAGATCCGGCAAGTCCCGGACCGCTTGCAGCAGGCGCGCGTTGGCGCGGGAGCGCTGCGGGTAAGGATGCGCGAAGATCAGCAAGAACATCCGCGTTTCTTACACCGAAGTCCGTTCGGAGTAATCCACGACTCGGCGCGCAAGCGTCGAACGTGGCCCGGAAAACCACCCGATTTAGCAGTTGAATTTTACTTCGTGCGCCCCCCGCGCTAGTCCCGGGCGCCATGGGAGCTCAGTGGAAACAGAAGGGCCGAGAACAGAGCGCCGACGCCAAAGGCAAGCTCTTCACCAAGTTGGCCAAGGAACTGATGGTGTCAGCGCGCTCGGGCGGGCCAGATCCGGTCTCGAACTCGCGCCTGCGCATGGCCATCGAACAGGCCAAAAAAGCTTCCATGCCGCGTGACACGCTCGAACGCGCCATCAAGAAGGGCGCAGGCTTGCTGGACGACCAGAGCCAATTCGAGACGGTGGTGTACGAGGGCTTCGCGCCGCACCAGGTGCCGGTGATCGTGGAGTGTTTGACCGATAACAAGAATCGGACGGCTCCCAACATGCGGCAGCTGTTCAAGAAGGGTCAGCTGGGCTCCAGCGGCTCCGTGAGTTGGGACTTCAATCGGCGCGGAGCAATCGAGGCGTCTCCGCCAAGTGCCGCTGTCGATCCGGAAGAAGCCGCCATCAACGCCGGAGCGCAGGAGGTCGAGAGCGGCGAAGACGGTCAGACGCGCTTCATCACGGAACCAACGGACGTCGACAGCGTCGCGAAGGCGCTCGGCGCTGCGGGTTGGAACGTGACGTCCGCGAGCTTGGTCTGGATCGCCAAGAACCCCGTGAGCCTCGAAGGCGCTGCGCGCAGCGAGGTCGAGGCGTTCCTGGCTGCGCTCGACGACGACGACGACGTGCAAAAGCTGTACGCTGGGCTCGCCTGAGTCTCGAACGCTGAAGCGATAGGATGTCGCGCAGCGCCGTCCTTCGCCCTTCACGCGCTTGACAATAGTTCTCTCAACAGTTAACTATTAACCAAGAAAGGGCGTGACTATGAAACCCACTCCTGCAGGCTGGCCGCGGTTGAGCCCCTCTGTCTTCTACGATGATCCCAAGGCGGCCATTGATTGGTTGTGCCGCGCCTTCGGCTTCGAGCTAAGGCTCAAGGTCGAAGGGGACGAGGGTCAGATCGTGCATTCCGAGCTGACGTTTGGTGACGCCCTGATCATGGTGGGCGGCACCTCCGGCAAAGAGCCGTGGCAGCAGTTGTTCCGCAGCCCACGCGGGTTGGAGGGCAAAGTCACGGCGACCATGGCACTGTTCGTGGACGACGCGGACGCACACCACGCGCACGCCGTCAAAGAAGGCGCCAAGATCATCCGCGAACCGAGCACGAACGACTACGGCGACGACTATTGGGCGGATCGCTCCTACGGCGCTTTGGACCCGGAGGGCCAGCTGTGGTGGTTCATGCAGAGGATCAAGGGACCGCGTGAGCGCTCCAAGTAGTTTGGATCGCACGTTGACGGCGCTGGCCGATCCCACGCGCCGCGCGGTGATCGATCTGTTGCGCGAGGAGCCACGCAAGGCAAGTGACCTGGCCGACGCACTGGACATGTCGCGTCCGGCGATGAGCCGGCACTTGCGTGTGCTGAGGAAGAGCGGCCTCGTGAGCGAGAACGAGCTACCGGAAGACGCGCGCGTTCGCGTCTACCGCTTGGAGCAAGTACGCTTCGGTGAACTTCGAGCTTGGCTCGCGGAGGTCGAGGCCTTCTGGGGCGATCAACTGGCAGCCTTCAAGCGCCACGCAGAGCGGCGCGCTAAACGAACGACATGACTCCGACTGCGCCGCGCGGAGATCAGACGGTCGTTTCGGTGCTCGTGCACGTCGAGCCGGCGGAGACGTTTCGGTTGTTCACGGAAGAAATCGATGCGTGGTGGCGCGGCGGTCTCAAGTACCGCATAGGCAAGCGGCGTAGCGTGGTCGGGCTAGAACCAAAGCTAGGTGGGCGCTTGTTCGAGAGCTTCGAAACGGCGGCCGGCAGCAAGGTAATACAGACTGGCGTCGTGACGACGTGGGATCCGCCACGGTTCCTGGTCCTGGAGTGGCGCGCCGTGAACTTTGCCGACTCGGAGAAGACAGAGGTCGAAGTCGAGTTCGCACCGAGTCCGAGCGGGACGCTGGTCACCGTCACGCACCGGGGTTGGAGCAAGCTCCGCGCGGACCATCCCGTACGGCACGGGCAGCCAGCGCCCGAATTCATCCGCAGCATGGGCTTATGGTGGGGAGAGCTGCTGAGCTCCTTGCGAGAATACGCCGTCAAAGAGTAAGTGTGTGGCTCCGAGCAACGGAAGCCCATGCCAGCTCCCAAAACTCATGCTGACATCGCCAAGCGCCGACTGATCAACGAGCGCTTGATTGGGGCGCCGTTCCGAACTGGCGAATCCGTGGTGGAGAGTTTGTGCGCGGTCCAGGCGCAGGACTACTTGGGTGCGTTGTGGGCACTCGGTCAGCGCGTGGCAGCGAGCAGCGAAGCCAGCGTGGAAAAGGCCTTCCAAGCGGGACGTATCCTTCGCACGCACGTGTTGCGCCCGACTTGGCACTTCGTACTCCCGTCGGATATCGCGTGGTTGCTGGGGTTGACGGCGCCGCGGATCAAGGCGGTCAGCGCGTACTACCTGCGCAAAGAGGGCCTGGACGACGCGAAGCTCGTGCTGAAGAGCCAACGTGCCCTCGCCCGCGCGCTCGAAGGCGGGCAGTTCCTCACGCGCGAGGAGCTCGTCAGTGCGCTGGCAGGCGCCGGCATACAGGCCGCAGGCTTGAGACTCGGCTATCTGCTGATCCTTGCCGAACTCGACGCAGTGATTTGCAGCGGGCCACGTCGCGGCAAGAAATTTACCTATGCCTCGTTCCAAGAGCGTGTACCGAAAGCACCCGAGCGCACCCGCGCCGAAGCCATGGCCGAACTCGCACAGCGCTACTTCGCCAGCCATGGACCCGCCACTATCCATGACTTTGCGTGGTGGTCTGGACTCAGTGTGACGGACGCCAAACGGGGGGCTGCGTCCTGCTCCCCTGCGCTGGAATCCTACAATGTGGAAGGCAAAACATTCCTGTTCTGCAGTGAGCAACGCAGCGCTCGCCTACCAATGCCCTGTGTGCACCTGTTGCCGAACTACGACGAGTTCCTGATCGCGTACAAACATCATGAAGTCACCCTGGCGCCGAACCTCGTCCAGCCGCTCGGTCGCGAGAATAACGTGTTCTCGAATCATCTGGTCACGCTGGACGGACGTGTAGTTGGAGGGTGGCGGCGCGAACTCGATAAACAGCTCGTCCGCATCCACGCCCGTGTGTTGTGCAAGTTGAGCCCTGGAGAACGGCGCGCGTTGGAAGCCGTCGCCGAGCGCTACGCGGAGTTCGTTGGCAAACAACTCGAACTGAGCGTGAGCTTCGGCTGAAGGCGCAAGCGCCTGGCGAGCGATCGCATCAGCGCTCGCCGTACGATTTCGCGACGGATTTGCGCGCGACAAAGCATGCAGCGCAATCCACGGAGAAGGCCCACGCCCGCGCTTCGAAAAATTTGCCGCGAAACGCAGTTGACCAATTTTGGGACTCGTAGCAATATTGCTAGCGTAGTTGGTTGTTGGTGTATTTGGGGCAGATATATTCGACTTGGGATGAATTGCGTTCTGCAAGCCTATCGTTGAAATAGGCTCTGCGTAACTGCTAGGGCCTCGGAGTGTCCGCAGATTTGGGCCAAAATTGGCCCGATTTTGGGACATCATCCGGGATATTCCTCGGGTTCTAGCAGGTGTGTTGGGCGGACGAGGTTGTGTCGAAATAGGCAAGTTGCCGAACGGGAGTGGTGTGTCTTCCGTCCGGGAAATTGGTTGTTTCGGCAGGCTGCGCACGCTTGTTCGAACGTACTTCGCGCTGAGCTTGCTGCGCTCAGCGTGGCCGGTAGTGCCGTTCACGAGCCAATCATTGAGCGTGCGGGTGTTCGCAAGGACCTACACCGACACGCGCCACGAATGGGAGATTGACCATGAGATCGTATCGATTGATGTCACGAATTGCGTTGCTGGTCGCTGTCGGAGCGGCGGACCTTGTCGCGTGCTCGTCCGACTCGCACAGGACACCGGAAGCGGTGGAAGGCTCCGGTAAGTTGAGCCTACCGCTCGAAGCGCGCTCGGCGAGCGGGAACGTCTACCGTCTGCGCAACGCGTTTTTCGAGGTTTCCAACGTGCAAACCGGAGAGTTCGTCGCGTTCCTCTCGAGTGAAGACGACCCTTCGGCGAGTTTGATCTCCACGGTCCTCAACACGGGTGATCACATCATCACGTTGCGGCCCGGCTGGTTCATGGAGCGCATCGTCGGGTCGAGCGGCGGCAGCGGCGGCAGTGGCGGCAGTGGCGGCGGCATCACCAAAGGCGGTTCCACTGGTTCAGGAGGAAAGGGCGGTATCGCTGGCGACTTCAACGTAGGCGGCAGGGCGCAGCCCCCCAAAGGCATCGATGATCCCTTCATCGGCGGCGCCGCGGGTGAAGCGGCGGTTGGCGGCGCGCCGTCCGACGGTGGCTTCACGGGCAAAGGCGGGTTCCCGAGCGAAGCGGGCGCCTTCCCCGAGGGCGGCTTCCCCTCCAAGGGCGGACGGACCGGCGACGGCGGAACTACCGGCGGCGGGGCGGTGTTCGTGGACGCCAAGCTCCTCAGCAACGCGACACAATTCTTCAGCATCTTCTCGCGCAGCGACTCGTTCGTATTTTATAAGTTCCAGGTGGGCGGCGAGGTGCTGGAGCCGAACCAGGGCCGCGTTCACGTCGGGATCGACGTAATCGAAGCGGAACCGCAGTGCGACACACCGCCAGGAACGACCCGAACCGGGCGCGTCTTGTTGGAGACGAACGAGGCGGCCACGCAGCAACTCAGCCTACGCGACGTGTTCAACGCCATCGTTGCGAACTCCGGGCTGAACGGCGACGGCGAAACCGTGTTCCGGCAAATCTTCGACAGCTATGCGAGCCCAGAAAACGCGCAAGAGCCCACGGCTGTGCATTGCGGCGATGAGCGGACCAACGGCGAACCGTCGCTGAACGGCTACCGCATCGATTGTGATCGATTCGAACGTTTCCACGTCGACACCCTGGACAGTTTCTTTGCGACTGCGTTCGTCAACCGCATCGATCTCGCTCCAGAGAATGGCGCCAACTGCGGCCAGCAGCGCGTGGTGTTCGCTACACGCGACCCTGGTCGCGCCTTCATGATTCTGGAGGCGCAGATCCCGAATCCGCAGCCCGAGCTCGGGATCAAGGGCTGCGTCCCGCTGGCAGAGTTCTGGGCCGCGCAAAACAACATCGACTCGCCGTTCGATCGCGGAGCTCGCTTGGCGGAGGCGTACCTTTTCGGAAGTCCCGAGCTGGCAGCAAGCGGCTTTGGCCCGTTCCACACCGCGCAGAACTTCACCATTGGCAGCGGTCAGATTCGCACCAACCAGTTCGAGTCAGACCCGTGGACGTTGCGCGAATTCAAGCTGGTCTTGGATGATGGCGTGGTCAAGTCGATCCCCTTCCCCGTCGCGGAGTCGCCCAACGGCGATCTGTGGGATGACACCATCAACACGCCGCAGGGCGAGGCCTGCCGCGAGAATTTCCTAGGCGCGGTGGACGGCTTGCTCACGGACGACTTGGAGAAGATGTCGTTCATCGTCGCTCAAGAGTGCAAGAACGCCGAAAGCCGCGACGATTTCAGCGAGTTTTATCCAAATCGTCTGTCAGACAACTTCCGCCAGAAGCTCGACGCCAAGTTGGAGAGAACCGGCTTGACCGCGACGGACATCGCAAATCGGGCATTGTTCGCTGGCTCTTGCATCGGTTGCCATAACGAGGCGAGCGGAGCTCGACTAGGGCGAGGCATCTCGGCCCCGTTCTCGTTCGACTTCCCCCACATCACCGAGTTCGCCACCGAATGCTTGGAAGAGCCGGGACAGAGCTGCTTCCCGACGTCCGAGGCCCTGCAAACCGCGTTCTTGCCGAGCCGCCTGCAGACGCTGGCTGGCTTCGGCATCCCCATCGTTCCGGATCCGTGCAACAACAACGGCACGGGCGGTAGCACTGGAGGCGGCGGTGTCCCCGGCTTTGGCGGCGCCTTCCCCAGCGCCGGCTCGGCCGTTGGCGGCGCGCCGGTAATGGGTCCGCCGCGCGACGCGCAGAGCGAACCAGCTCCGAAGATCGAGATCACGCTGCCCTCCGCCAGCACCCCCGTGGCGCAGCTGCTGGAAGAGGACGCGAGGATCCGCGCGCTGAGCGGCAAGCGCACCGTGGGCGGACGCTCCGCGCAATCCACGCACTGAGCAGCTCGAAACGGCGCGCGGGGCTCGCAAGGCTCCGCGCGCCGGCCGAACCGTCGCTCGCTCGACCGGCTTGTAACGCGGCTTAAAGTGCTACCTTTGGCCGACGCAAGCCGTCGACGTCGCCGCGCCCCCTGCTGCTGAACGGGCAAGTTTCGCTGAGCTGAGTGCAGAGCTCAGCTCCGAACAACTGCGCGCGCTGGGCGTGATTGCGTGCGAGCGCCGTGTCGGACCGAGCGTTCTGACCAAGCTCGTTCGCTCCGAAGACAAGGCCTGGATCGCGCAATGCTTGGACGGCGGTCTGCTGATCGACGCCGGGGTAGTGCACTCGCTGAGCTACACGCGCAGCTTGCAAGGCGAACGCGCCGTTGCCATCGCGCCGAGCAGTCGACCGCTGCTCCTGCGACGGTTGGCGGATCTGGAAGAGTTGGAAGCAGTACGGCGCAGCGCCCGCGCCGTGATCGGCGAAGGCAACCAAGCCGGCTTCATGACCACCCTGTATGAGGGGGATTGGGGCGCCCTGGACCGTGCCGTACTGGAGCTGACACGTCGTACCACGCGCACGGAGGCCGAAGCGTTCGCGCAAGACATGCTGCGCGAAGCAGTCTGCGTTGCCTTCGATGCAGATTGGCTGGAGCGCACTTGGGGCGAATGGGCACCGCGACTGGTGCTGCAAGCTTTGAGCGATGCGCTCGGTATGCTGGAAGAAGTCAGCGCTGCGTACCGCTGGTGGCTCATCCGCTTCGAAGACGCGCCCAGCCCGAGCAGCGCGCGCGTGCTCGCCGAACACGCGCTGCTGCGCGGCGAAGCGCAGCACGTAGAGCGCCTGATCGCGCACCTGGCGCCCGCCGAACGACGCGCGTTCGAAGCCGCGAGCGCTTACGTCAGCGGCGATGCGAGCAGGTCGTACAGTCTGTCGACGGAGCCCACCGACACGCGTACGGGGCAGCTGGGTTCACTCGCCAGCACGGTGACGGCCGTGTTAGCCCTATTACACATCGCTCGTGACGCTGCGGAAGGCGCTCGCGTCACCAAACGCTTGCTGACGCGAGTTGCTGCAGCTGAAGCGCCACCGCTCGCCAATTGGCCGGGCAACAGCGCGCAGGCCGCGTTGGGGCGCGCCCTGCGCTCGTTGTTGCGACGCTCGACCCAACCCGAGCACGAGCGTTCGCGGCTGAGCGCACATCAGCTCGCCCCGCGCACCGACGCTTGGGAGGTGCTGCTTGCGGCCCTCAGCGTCAACCTACTCGAACGTGACGAGGTCACACGCGGCGCCTGGGCGCGTCGTCTGGCCAGCGATGCGACCCGTGCCCAGCAGGCTGGTTACGCTTGGTTTGCCGGACAGGCCTGGCAGCTAGCGAAGACCCTCTCTGAGGAAAGCGCGACGTCGCTCCCGACTTTCCAGGCCCCCGACGTACCGCTGTTCTTGGCTGATTTGCTGGAGCCGCAGCCGGAATGGAAACGCGCGCTGGAAGCGTTGGCGGCGTTCACTCAAAACGCAGAGCGCGCCGGTACCAGCCTGACGCGTCGGGTAGCGTTCTACGTCGACATGGCCCGCGGAGAGCCGGCTCGTCCGGCGCTCGAAGAGTTCGTGGTCGGCTCGGGTTGGACCCGTACGCGCCGCGCAGATCTAGCGGAGCTTGCGGCGTTGAAAGACACGCTGCCGCCCGAGGACGTCAGCGTGCTGCGTGCGCTGGAGCCGCTCGAGCTCGCGGCGGGCGATTTGCCCCTGGAGCTGTTGGAGGCGCTCGTGGGTCATCCGCGCGTGTTCAATGGCGCCCGTGGGCGTCTGCCGGTCCAGGTGCTGCGCGGACAGTGCCACATCGAAACGCGGACCGAGCACGGACATTTGCTATTACACGTGCATCCGGCCGGAGCGCGCGAAGGGCTCAACGTAGTGACCGAGGGCGAAACGCGGCTCTTGCTCTACCGCGTCAACGCCGCGCTGGCCAAGCTGATTCAAACGGTGCCGGTCGGGGTGCGCGTTCCGGAGCAGCACCAGCGCGAGGCCTTGGCGGTACTGGCGCGCCTGGCCGAACACGTGGAGATCCGCAGCGCGGAGCTGGGCGCGCGGCGACGCGTCGCTGCCGAGAGTACACCCGTGTTGCGCATCGCGGTGGAGAGCGGCGCGTTCTGGGTGGAGCTCGGCGTGAGACCGTTCGGCGCCGACGGGCGCTTCTTTCTGCCGGGCGCCGGACGCCAGAACGTCACCGCTCACGACGGCGGGGCGTTGTTCGACTCGGAGCGAAACCCGGAGCTGGAGCGGACGCGAGCCCAGGGGATCATTACGGCGTGCCCCGCGCTACAAGCTGCGCTGACGCGTGAACTCGAAGTGACCGGCGCGCAGGAGAGCTTCACCGGTAGTCTGGGCGAGGAAGAGCTGTTGACGCTGCTCGGTGAGCTGCGCGACAGCGCGTTGCCTTGCTCGATTGAGTGGAAGAATGCTCGACCGCTGACGGCGAGCGCCAAAGTCAGCGTCGCGCAATTGCGCGGCAAACTGCGGCGAATCAAGGGCTGGTACCTCGTGACGGGCGGGATTGACGTCGACGGCGTCACGGAGCTCAGCCTAGCGCAGCTGATTCAGCTGCCCTTCACGCAATCTGGACGTTTCGTACGCTTGCCGAACGGCGACTTTCTCGAATTGGAGCAGCGCGTGCGACGCGTGGTCAGCGCGCTGCGCAACACGGCGGAGCTCTCGCCCGGCTCGGGCGGCGCCTCGCTGCGAGTTCCGGATAGCGCCTTCAGTACGCTGCGCACGCTGCTGGAGAGCGGCGGCGAGCTGTCCGCGGACGCGGCCGCGCGGGAGTGGCTGGACGCTTTGGAGCACAGCCTGCAGCGGAGCATCGAACCGCCAGACGCGCTGAACGCTACGTTGCGCACGTATCAGCTCGAAGGCTATCGCTGGTTGTGGCGCATGAGTCAGCTTGGGCTGGGCGTGTGCTTGGCGGACGACATGGGCCTCGGCAAGACGCTGCAGGTGCTGGCGTTGTTGCTCACGCGCGCGGAACAAGGACCGGCGCTGGTCGTGGCGCCCACCTCCGTGTGCGGCAATTGGTTGAGCGAAGTGCGTCGCTTTGCGCCGTCGCTCCGCGTGGAAGAATACACGGGCAAAACGCGCGCGGGACTACTTGCGCGCTTGAGCCATGCCGAAGAGCCCGAGCCGCCCCAGCTGATCGTAACCAGCTACGCGTTGCTACAGCAAGACGCCGCCGAACTCGCGAGGATCGAATGGCACACCGTGGTGCTGGACGAAGCCCAGTTCATCAAAAATGCACATTCTTTGCGGGCCAAAGCCGCCTTCGCGCTGTCGGCGCATTATCGCGTCGCGCTCACCGGCACGCCGATAGAAAATCATCTCGGTGACCTGTGGAGTCTGTTCCACTTCTTGAATCCGTCGCTACTCGGCACGTGGAAGCACTTTCAACTGCGTTACCTCACCCCCATAGAGCGCGAACAAGATCACGAGCAGCGCGCGGCGCTGCGCAACTTGATCCACCCCTACCTACTGCGCCGCCGCAAAGACGAAGTCTTACGGGAACTCCCGGCGCTGACCGTCCTCAATCACGAGGTGGAGCTTTCGGCCGACGAAAGCCTGCGTTACGCGCTGCTCCGTCGCCAAGTGCACGACAAGCTCAAGACGCCGTGGGGCAAACGCCAACACAAGCTTCAGATCTTCTCCGAGATCACACGGCTACGCCGCTTCTGTTGTCACCCGCGGCTGGTTTTCCCGGAAGCGAGCGCGGAGTCCAGCAAACTCCAGGTCTTGTTCGAACTGGTGGAAGAGCTGCGCCAAAACGGCCATCGCGCCCTGGTCTTCAGTCAATTCGTCGACTTCTTGCAGCTCGTGCGGGAAGAGCTCGACGAGCGAAAAATCTCTTACGTGTACTTGGACGGCGCCACCCCTAAGGAACATCGGCCAGAGCTGGTCGCATCATTCCAGGCCGGCGAAGCCGATCTGTTCTTGATCAGCCTCAAAGCGGGCGGCTTTGGTCTGAACCTCACCGCCGCCGACTACGTCATCCACCTCGACCCGTGGTGGAACCCTGCCGTGGAAGCCCAAGCCAGCGACCGTGCTCACCGCATCGGCCAAGAGCACCCGGTCACGGTCTATCGCCTCGTCACCCGCAACACGATCGAAGAACGCATCCTGGCCCTCCACAACGAAAAACGCTCGATCGCCGACACGATCTTGGAAGGCACCGACGCCGCCGCCGACCTAACCACGGATCAACTCCTTAGCTTACTCGACGGCTAGCCCGCTCCCGGCTCGTCGCCCCCGGCGACGGCCCCTCCCCAAAGCCCATCAGGGCGATGACCCAGCCCGACAGCTAGCCTGCTCCCGGCTCTTCGCCACGCGACGGCCCCTGCCCCAACGCCACCAGGGCGAAGGCGCAGTCCGACGCGGATTTTGGGTAGATCCGCGTCGCAGGAGCACAGCAATAGCAGCGCTATTGCGAGCACCTCCGGCGCGGAGGTACCCAAAAGACGCGAGGAATGCGCCTTCGCCTACTTCTCGTAGACTTGGACGGCAGCCAACCCAGCGCCGGACGCCACTGTCAGGATGACTTTGGCCGGAGCTGCCAGGGGGAACGGCCAGCGGTAGCAGTTCGGCTTCTTGCCGATGATGGCTTGGGTGCCGGTGTCGCTGTCCGTGGCGAGCACCGGGGACACGTTGGGAATGATGGTCGTGGCGACCAGCTGCACGTTCAGCTCAGTCACCGGAGGGAGCGCGCTGGCGACGACCGTGTAGCACTTCTGCGGTTGAAGCTGGATTTGGCCCTCCAGCGTTTGACCCGCTTGGAAGTTACCGACCAACACCGAACCCACCGGTTTCGCGCCGGCGACGGTGTGTTGCTGCGCGAGCGTGTTGATGATCGGTTGCACCACAGCGCCAGCGGCGGGATCGATCGGTGTGGCGCTACCACCAGAGCTGGCGGCGGGCGGCGTGCCGACGGGAGGCAGCGCCGTGGGCAAACCGGGCAGCACGGGAGCGCCCGCGTAGCCCGCAGGCGCTCCGGCGTAGGCAACTGGAGCTCCGGCATAGGCGGGCGCGCCTGCGTAGGCCGGCGCGGGTTGTGCCGCAGGTGCACCGCCGGCGCCGTAGCCGGCTGGCGCCTGATACACACCGCCAGCACCCGCGTACGGCTGCGGCTGGCCTTGCTGGTAGCCACCGGTTTCAGCGGGCTTGTCGCTACCACCGCAAGCTAAAAGGAAGCTGAGTGGCAACGCTGAGGTCCAAAGACCTGCCTTGATGACCGGGCTAGCAGAACGCATCGACGACTCCTTCTGACGCCCGCTCGATTTCGTGCAGGCGCCGGCCGATCAGTAACCTGCCCCTCCCTGCGGACGCAACCGGTTTGCTGACAGCCGAACGCTCAGCCGTGCTCGGTCCGCACGTTGAGCTCAATCTTGAAACGCTCGTCCTCCGTGCGTGGCTCGAGCGGCACCGCCAACAGCTCCAAAGTCCCAACCTCCGTGAGCTCCACGCGCAAGCGCACCGGCACGACCTCGCCCTGCTGTCGCTGGTCCGCGGTCAGCGTCACGCCGATCGGCGAGAGCTCTTCGAGCTCGCTCGGTTTGAAGCGCTCCAGTAAGATGCCCGGCGCGTCGCTGCGGCGCACGCTGGACCCGAAGAAGCGGAACTCCACGGGCTCCCCCACGACGACACACAAGCCTTGATTCGGCAGCTCGACGTGCGTTCCGGCTTCCATCCCGAACGGCGCCACGCACAACGCGGAGACGGGCGGCGTCATGCCGGGCAGCGCCGGCACCGGGCTCTCTATCCCCACGTAGTAGGCCCGTGCGGAGCCGCCACGGATACGGAGGCCGCGCCCCCTACGCACGTTGGCGTAGTACGCAGCGCCACGCGCGACGGCCAGATCCGGATCGTCGCCGGGCAACACACGGATCGCCTCCGCGCCGTCGGCAGCCAGCCAACCGTTGAGACATTCCAGGAGCCGAGCCCGCACGGCCGGCGCCTTCACGACCCCGCCGTTGACCAGCAGCGCCGTCGGGCGCAGCAGTCCGCCAGAAGTCGCAGGAAAGCCTGGCACTTGATTCAGCGCAGCCGCTTGACGCGTCAGAAAATGCGCCAGGTGACGCGTCACCGCCGGATCGGAAGCGTACGGCAAGCCCACTTGCGTCAGCCCGGCACGCGCACGTGCGCGTGGCCTTTCACTGGCTTGGACCAGCGGAAAAAAGCCTTCGATCAGCGTGGCTTCCACCTCTTGGCGCGTCAGCTCGCTACGGATCGTGCCGCCAAGCAGCTGTGAGCCACGACTGGCGATCACGATCGGCACGCTGTCCGGCGGATGCTCGGACAGCAGGCGTTCCTTGCCGGCCCGGCACAGCTGTGACAGCGCGCTGATCTGCCAGCCCTCGAGCTCTGTGCCTTGCTCCTCCAGCTTGCGCCGCACCACCTCGGCCAGCAACAAGTCCATGTTGTCGCCGCCAAGCAGGATGTGATCGCCCACCGCCACGCGATGTAGCTCCAGGCTGCCCGCGTTATCCGTCACTGCGATCGCCGAAAAATCAGTGGTACCGCCGCCGATGTCCACCACCAGCACCACATCGCCTGGCCGCAGGTGCTTGCGCCAGGCGTCCCCAGTCGCCTCGATCCAGGCGTACAGCGCGGCCTGAGGTTCCTCGAGCAGCGTCAGGTTGTCGAGCCCCGCAGCAAACGCAGCTTCAACCGTGAGTTCACGCGCGGCGGCGTCGAACGACGCAGGCACGGTGAGCACGACTTCTTGCTCAGTCACCGAGACGCCGGTACCCGACGTGGCTTGCCACGCTTCGACCAGATGCTCGAGGTAGCGAAAGGAGGCTTCCAGCGGCGAAATCTTCTCGACGTCAGGCGCCGCGCCGAGCGGCAACAACGCCGAACGCCGATCGACCCCGGCGTGCGAGAGCCAGCTCTTGGCGCTCGAGATCACGCGCCCGACGGCCTCCGTGCTGCGTCGACGCGCGAGCTCACCGACAGCATAGCTGCGCTCGCCCCAAGGCAACGCCAAGGAAGCGTCGCTCTCGTGACCAAAGTACAGGAACGACGGCAGCAGCGGCTTCGGCTCCAACGTGCCCGGGGCCGCTAGTTGGGGGATCGCAAACACCGTGGAGGCAGCGGCCGCTTCGCTTTCCTCGGAAATCGGCGTAAACGCCAAAGCCGTGTGAGTGGTGCCCAGATCGATGCCGATCGCGTACTTGTTCGAACTCATAACTCTACCTCGGCCTGGGCGACGACGTCTGCGCGCGCATCCGTGAGCAACGTCGGCAGCGTGAGCTCCACGATGCGCCAACCACGATGCCGGAGCACGCCGCGGTACGGCGGTTGTCCCGCGACCGCCCCCGTCAGCTTGATCTCGGCGCGATCGAAGTCGGCGCCCAGGCTGACGGCTCCGCCCTCTTTCTCTTGACGAATCGCTTCAATCTGCGCGTGCGCGCGCAACGCCTTGCGACAACCCTCGTGAACCACGCGAGCGGCCGCGCCGATGTCCTCGTCCGAAAAGGCCTGCACGTCCTGCTGCAGGAAATCTATCAGCCGCCCCTCACGCTGGAACAACGCCAACAGCTGAAACGCCGAGGTCTGGGAGCTCGCGGGCTCCACAGCCGCTGGCGCCGCCGGCTCGGCCTGCGCCTCCGTCAACGCCTTGGGCTGCTCCAACAACTCGCTGGCGCGCCGACTATCGAACAGTATTTCCCAAGCGAGACCTACTCGCTTCCAAAAGGACAAGCTCGCGTCCATCGTCTTTGACCCTCGGGCCGCGCGCAGTGTATTCCGCCCGCGCCGAAATGCTCGTCTTTTTGCCCCAATACCGCGTGGACCGCGGCTTCACTCGGCGGAGCGTGACCGGCCGTAGAGCGCTGAGAGCGGCTACATGAAGGAAACGCCCACCGAGAACGCCGGGTAACCGATGCGCATCGTCAACGCGGTGCTCTGGTTGAAGTGATAGCGACCGCCGATGTTGAGCACCGGCGTGACGCTGGTGCGCGTTGGGCAGCGCACGAAGCCGTCGCCACGGCAGTATTCATCGCTGAACGAGCGATGGTAGAGCGCGAGCCCAGGCTCGCCAAAAGCGCTCCACTCCCGCGTGAAGAAGAAGTTCCATTGCATGGCCACGGGGAAGAAGAACCAGTTGGTACCGCAACCGACACGGGTGCGGTAACAGCCGGTATCGTGCAACCAATCCGCGCCGAAGGTGATGGCGATGCTGTTGTTCAGATGCGGGATGAACCCG
>Ga0247764_1000276_pt1 | contig 18600 bp, 12 predicted proteins | sample UWRJL051202B4_FD_179932 | JGI IMG/M metagenome (GOLD analysis project Ga0247764, IMG submission 179932) | Plant litter microbial communities from Arlington Agricultural Research Station in Wisconsin, United States - UWRJ-L051-202B-4 | ecosystem: Environmental > Terrestrial > Plant litter >...
GATGGATGTTGCTCTGCTGTCCATAGTGAGAGAGTAGGAGAGGAGAAGGACGAGGTCGAGTCACCAGAGCTCACCGACTGTGCTTATTTGTTTGCATGCACATTGCCAAACATGTCGATATCCGACGGGGATCTGAATCGGCGTGCGCCACATTCCCAAATCTGCTAATAACGCCGTTTGTGGCATTTATGACATACCTGAGATGTCCAACTCTTCTCCTTAGGATTTATGGAGAATTTGGTTGTTCAAATAATTTCACTTATTATGTCGACAGGAGAATAATAATAAACCGTCGTTTAAACTTAAAGCTTGAACAGCAAGCTCAAAGTTGCGCAAGGGTCACCAGAGGCTTGATCCATTCATTCTGCAAGAGCTTTTTCTGAGAGTGGGTTTTCAGAAGGCCTACCTACGACCGCACATACTTCCCTTCTAGACTTCATAACGGACCCCCTGCATACACCAATCATTCTTTGAAATACTATGGGGTCAGCAATTCAACCTCCGGATTACCTTCATGATCAACGTCTCGCTAAGATAATTTAAAATCTGTAAGTCTACAATCAAGAGGTTGGAACATGTATATGAGATCTAAAGGTCGCTCCAAGTAAGAAAAGTACACCTGCGAATTATGCATGTGCTTCTGCGGAGCTCGCTCATGCATAGCGTGGTATTTTCCCTCAGGCTCGAGGCTCATTACAGGTGGGATGTGTGAAGGGACGAGAGCTGGTGACAACTCAGCTGAGTAAAAGGGAAATTTAATCTGGCTCTTGCCCGATAGCCGACTCGGACTTAATCAGTCTGACTGCTCGCGCCTTTGCCCGCCCAATGTCCGCGATAGCGACAATCTCACACAATCACTACAGTCTTATTCAATAAGTCTTGATTAATTCAAATTTGACATATTCGATTTCCCAATTATAAGCGCTGCTGTCCAACCCCGGAGGAGACAGAATATGCCAGAACTACAGTACCCGCTGTTGTTCTTAAAATACATATAGATCTCCCAATATAAAGAGCCTTTTAGGCAGGGCTCTTTTCACGGTCCGTCTGCAGTTAATCAGTTCTACTTCAAGTTTTACCTGGGCAGTCATGACTACTTTTGACGCGTTCAAGTTCCAACGCTATAACGCACTCTTCACCAGTAATCACGTGAAGCAGTTCTTGGCCGCAGCAGCTTACTACGGCATGCCATACCGGCAGTTGCGCAGAGCTGCGCCCTTAGATGATTTTTCTGTTGTGAGTCCAGTCTAACGTCTCTGAAGCACTTTCTACCCTCTTGCACCGTCAAACTACCGAAAGGCCACATATGGAGCGGTGCCTGACCAAAACCCGTCTTCGAAAGCTCGGAACTCTTCTGCTTACGACTGTTTTCATATCCACATGTGCCCTGCTTGTAACGCTGAGTCTACACGATTATCCGAGCACCAATATCAACCTAGAACACATATACGACCCCCACATAATCAAGAATCACGCTACCAGCCCACCAAACGCCACTACCAGCCAGACCGCCCAGCCGAGGATACTCCTAGTGTCTGCACTCTTCCCTCTACCCAAATCCAAACACACCCACGAAGAATACGCTCAATGGCTAAGCCAATTCCTGGGTTCCATTACAACCGACATCTACTTCTACACGACGCCCGAGATGGCACCTGTCGTTCGTGCTGCGCGAGGTGATAAGTTGCCCATCACCATCGACACGCGGTACGTGTCACCATTCGACATCCCTCCTCTCAAAGGGAAAGAGGATGCATACATCAAGATACACGAGCTGGATCGCGAAAAGTTCCGTCACAACCCTAGCTTATACGCTATCTGGAACGCGAAGCCTTGGTTAACAGACTTTGCGGTAAAGACGCTGGCGAAGCAGTATGACTATATCTTTTGGAACGACGCTGGGAGTTTCAGGATGCAGCATGTGTACACGGAGTGGCCGAACCCGGGCAGAGTCGAGCAGGTCTGGACGAAGGGTGTGGAATTGACTGGAACGAGGAAGGAGGACCTGTTGTTTTTCCCCATCACGGGACTATTCAGCAGAAGTGCTAGGTACTGGAAGGAGGCCGACGGGCCTGTCGACCGTGATATCAGCGAAGGTATGTATACAACAGCCGTCTATGGAAGCAAAATAACAATCTCTATACAGGTTCATTCTTCGGCGGCTCACCATCCACGATCGCCTGGTGGTCCCGCACATTCTATGCCTACCATGACTATTACCTCTCCCTGGGAATCTTCGTCGGGAAGGACCAAACTTTGATCAACGCTCTCTTCCTGCTCTACCCAGAGCGCGTGATCACGATGTGGCAGTCAGACCCCTCAGCACCTTCCCGTGCAGGGCGCGGTATTTTCCCCGTGAGCCTGTGGGAGGAGGGTTGGCTCGGAGCTTGTGGCCAGGAGTGGTTTTACTATCAATTCTGGTTGGCAGATCAGGGCACGAGGGAGAGAATGAGGGATATTTGGTCACAAGCAGTGAGGTGGAAGGATTGGGAGTGGTGGAGGACGAGGGAGAGGTGTAGGATGACAGGCGTGTTGAGTATGAAGCAGGCGCTGGAGAACAAATTAGGGCCTGGGTGGAAGACGCCCATGAGGAGCTTGGTGATTTGAGGATATAATTCTATGATTTATTGCTAAAACACTAATAATCCGTAGTATGTATCATTATAACGACAGTAGATGTTTTCCTTGTATGACTCACTCGCTCACATGGCGATACTTATTTGCACTGCCGTCTGAAGACCTGACAGTCGACGAGCGCCAAACCGCCTCCACCTATAGCCGCATAGTTCTCGCGCCGAAATCGAGGCAGTGTGAAATTTGACAGAATGATGCACATACGCACTTAACCATATAACTTAGGGACGACAACAATCACCTCCAGATACGCCCATACTTAAGAGTCTGTGCTATGGAGATATGTTCAAGTCAATCTTCAAGATATCGCAAGTCAATGGACATGTCGAAAACTCAGATCCTAAGATATATCTCCATGAATCCCAAATACTGTACCATTTTGTTCAATTCGGCCGTCCCCTGTCCCCCAGGGCCCCACCATTTGAGCGACATTAGAATTTGGTTCGAGAAATACGGCTTATTTTTTTAAAAAAAAATTCGTAACTGAAGTACACTAGAGATACTTGCAACTTTCCCCTTAAAGTGTGAGTAGGTTCTCAATTTCTCGAATCAAAGGTGTCTTGAGGTCTGTCCTCGAGATGTGCGGCGAGTTGGTCGCATCCCTACCTACCACAAGTGGCCGAACCTTTGCTTTGGCCGAAATCTGGGGATGTTCCCTACCCTGAGTGACGCCCAAAGTCCGGCCAGCTTGTCCCCTTGTCCCTACCCTAGCCGAATTGAAATGGTACAGTACACCCTTTGAGCTGTTCAGGCAGTACTGAAAGTCTTCTAAGTTCTATATGCGATCTCAAACCTATTATAGAGGCAAGTAGAGTGTCCTTTCTATGACTACGCATCGAAGCGCTGGACAGTACAAAATCAATCTAAATAAAGATCCGCAGTGACAAATTACCCGGAGAGCGCTAAGCGCGGAGATATACAAAAAGTAGGCTGAATGGCACCTCCGGCAGCAGTGGTTCTACTCAGAATGACTGCCTTTATCTTGGAAAAAATCACAAGTTAAAATTTTTGTAGAGCTGCTAATTTGACCCACAGGCGCCCAAAAGTGTGGCGTCTAGACCAGTCCTAATGTGGAAATCAAATCGCGACTGCGCACATGACGGCTCCATGACCTAGAGGAGGGGCACCTAAATCGGCTAGACAGGCTTGGCTGTCGATTCCATTATTACTAGGTACCTGTGCTTTTCTTACCTCCCCAGGCTAGCTGGCTGCTGATAACATTTGACGAACTTGGCGGATCAGTCTAGTACACAAGGCGAAGGAAGGCAAGAGCTTGTGATAGGGAATGGAGATGACTCCGACGCGCAGCAAGTTGAAGGCCTCAGATTCCCACTAGAAATTACACTTAGTCTACCCAATGCAAAGTAATCTCACGTTTTCCTAATCCTGAGAAGCCCCCTGCTCTTATTCCAATTTCTATCGTAGGGCAAGACCTATGGCGCCCATCCCTACCGCCAAAGGGTACAACCATCCACAGGTTAAATTTCATCCACCCCGACGTTTATTTCAACTTATATTCAAATGTGGTCCTCGTTCTCGGGCAAGAAGACTTACTTTGTGCCAATTCATTGGTATGTCAATTGCCTTGATAACTTTATGGGTCTTATATTCGGTCATGCAAATCATGCGAAAGAACGATATACTGGACTATTCAAGGCGGTCTAGGATGTTGGAAGAGCTTTACGACCCCCTTTTTCCAGTCGAACAAAATAAGAACTCGTCTAGGATATTACTCGTCTCGTCCTTCTTCCCACTCGCCAAATCGAAACATTCCCTCGCTGACTACTCTGCTTGGCTCCATGAATTTCTTTCTCCCATCACTACCGACATATATTTCTTCACGCCACCAGAAATGGAGTCTACCATCCGAGACCTGCGAGGGGATTTACCCATTATCATTGACACGACCTATCCGACACCCTTTGACGTCCCTCCACTGAGAGACATGGCGGGAAAGTACGAGGAGATGCATGCCTGGGATCGGGAAAGGGATATACACTCGCCTGCCTTGTACGCTGTTTGGAACGCGAAGCCGTTCCTGTTGCATGCTGCAGTAGAAAAGATGACCGAGCGTGGGGAAAGATATGATTATGCGTTTTGGAACGACGCGGGGAGTTTTAGAGGAAGGCACCAATATCGGGACTGGCCTAACTCGAGGAGAGTGGACAATGTGTGGCGGATTGGTGGAGAGATTGCGGGGAAGGCGGACTCGGAAGATCTAATGTTCTTTCCGTTGACGGGGATGTTCGACGAGAATAGCAAGGATTGGACTGAGCATGATGGTCCTGTAGACAGAGATATTAGCGAAGGTATGTTTTTGACGACATCCGTGCGTCTAGTCTGAGCTCATTCTTACTTCACCAGGATCTTTTTTCGGAGGTTCACCTGCCGCAATCTCGTGGTTCTCCCGCACATTTTATGCATATCACGACTACTACCTTTCCCCACCACTTTCTCGCTTTGTCGGAAAGGACCAAACAGTTTTCAACGCGCTCTTACTCTTATTCCCGGAACGCTTTATCGTCAACTTCTATTATCAAGATCATTTTGAGTCGCTAGCCCGATACGGCAGAGGTGCATTCCCGCTCAACCGCTTAGAAGCCGGCTACCTAGGGGCCTGTGGGGACCAGTGGTTTTATTACCAGTTCTGGCTCTCTAATCGGGAGACGAGGGAGAGTATGAGAGGGATGTGGTTAGATAATTGGTATTGGGATGGAGGGGGTAGAAAATGGAAGAATTGGTGGGGTCGCCACCGTTGGTGGTTTTGGAGGAGTAGAGAGAGGTGTAGGATGACCGGAGTGTTGAGTATGAAGGAATTGTTGGAAAAGAAGTTTGGAGATAATTGGGTATCTCCGAAGAAAGTGGTGAAGATTGAAGGACTCGGGGTCTGATTACGGTTTTTTCGACCAGCATTTTTTATATAGGGATATCTGACGACAATACCGCAGCTGGTGTCGATCAATGAATGAGTAGCTGTTGGTAGATGTTGAGTAGACGTGCACACGGCCTTTTCATTGCAATTGGTATTTATTTATTTAAACTAGAAACAAGCCATTTATTGCCCAGTTTCACCTTGAAGTCTGAACAGATGGTTTTAAAACCATTAGATATAAGAACAGACACGGGCGAGGGCGCTCTTATTCATGAATAAGTCCCGGTGACTGCCTCTGCACTTTTGCCCCTGTAAAATTACCTTTTCAGTGATGCTGCCATTTAGCGCGCATCACGTGAGCAATCGATGATCGCGTTTGACTTTGCAGGGTCCTCCACTCAGTTGTTGATTCCGACGAGCATCGTGCCATCGCGCACGAGGTTCTCAGGTATGCATATATTTCTATATCATAGTTGTCAAGCTAATACGCACTCTCAGACGAGGACGAACCCATGGCGCACAACGGAGGCTTCTACCAGGTTCCGGGGCAGCCGATGCAACAGCAACAACAGGCGCCATACCCAGGCCAACAGGTTTACCAGCAACCGCAAAACATATATCAGCAGCTGGGAAAACCTCAGCCCCAACCACATCTCCAGTCGGCCCCAACGTACGCGCCCTCACCCCAACCACAGCAGCAGGGATTCCAGTTTACTGGTCAGCAACAATATGTACCCCAACCTCCGCAGGCCCCGTATCAGCTCAGTACGACACCTTATTCATCCCCGCAGCCGCCCTATGCACCTTCGCATACACCATACATCCCGTCACAAACACCATTTGGGCAGCAGCTGCAGCTGCAGCAACAAGCCCAGGTTCAGCAAGTGCAGCAAATTCAACCTTATCAGACCTCCTATGCGCCTGCACCTGCACAGTCTCCTTATCCACCCGCACAAATGCAGCAAATGCAACAATATCCTATTCAGCAACAAATGCCTCAGCAGCAGCAGCAGCAAATGTACGCACCGCAGATGCCAATCCAATCTCAGCCAATCCAATCTCAACCTCTCCCTGTTCAACAACTTCAACAGCCTCAACAACCTCATCCACCGTCGTCTTATTTTTCGAATAACAACCAGAGCCCTACTACTACCGCCCCAGCAAAGCCTCAGTGGAGAGCTAATGCTGTAGCATCGCGACCTCCTCCGGTTGCATTGAGTGCAACGCTTGCCCAGCAGCAGGCAGCTAGGATTCAGGCTCAACAGGCTCAGAAACAGGCGCAGGCTCAGCAGCAAGCCCAGGAGCCTCAACCTCAACCACAGACCCCTACGGCGCCTCAGACACCTCAAACAGCTCCAAGCTCTCATCCTCAAGCACCGCAGACCCCAGTGACCGCAGGTCGCCGTCCATTGCCCCAGCCTACTCCAGGTGCCAACGCTAAGCCTCCCGTCTTACCTCCTGTGTTGCAGAGAGTACCTACACTGGCGGCTGCAGATGCAAATGCGTCAGCTTTGTCTAGAAACGGTTCCTCAGGAAGCACTGCAACTGCAGCTACGACCACTTCGAGTCGCTTTCCTCCGCGTATTCAAACGTCCATTTCCACTGGAGTGACAAACGCTGCCAGCAGCGCAACAGGAAGTGGCCCGCTGACTGCATCGCCAACCAGGAACAGTCGCCCCTTGCCTACACCTACTGGGGACTCGAACCCGAACCCAAACGCGGGCAAGAGAGCAACAGTTGATCTAGGAAAGCTACCTTCGAGCTTTGGGACCTCGAGCGCATTATTTTCGACGAGCAGGACACAGAACGAAGCTCCCAGACCATTAGCTACACCCTCGAGCCCAACGAAGCCCAATCCGCCAGCCCTGCCTCCGCGAAGTCGGTCCTCCAGTCCTACAAAGGGACTTCCGTCTGCTCCTAACGGGCTTCCACTGCCTCCTTCAATGATTGCTCAGTCCAAATCTATAGATACTGCTGTTAGTGCTTTGTCGAGGACAGCAACCTACAACAACTCCAATACAGGAAGCACTAGCCTAAATCAGAACCCAACACCGCAAGCACTCCCTCGGAGACGTGCGAGTCCGCCGAGATTCCAGTCGCAACCTGGAAGTCCTACGAAGGAGTATGCGGGCATGGGGTCGAAAAGTCCTTCCAAGAATGGAAGCCCTGTGAAGGAGACGCCGAGCCCAACAAAGGAGAGCACTTCATTTTGGGGTAGATCCACTGCGTCGACGAGCAGGCCGATCTCGGCCGCCTCTAATTCTACGACTGGCTCTGCATCCATTTTTGGGTCCTCTTCAACGAATAACTCAACCACGAAGCCGTCGTCGTCATCCTCAAACGCTAACACCACCACAGCAGCAACGACTGACCAGCCGCCTAAGAAGTTCACTCCAATGTGGAAACGTACTATTCCTGAAATGCCTGCCCCTGTTTGGGGGTATGCTGCTGGAATGGTGAAAGAACCTCATCCTGCGAAGGGCGGAGTTGCTGTACCTCCTCCTAAGCATCCCGGCCTGGCTGTGCAACCTCCGAGCCCAACAAAGAATGGTCCCAACAAGCTGAGGAAGCAAAGGAGTGCTACCAGTATGGCGTCGAGCGCTAGTAGGAGTTCGAGCTTCGACGGAAGTGCAGGATCCCTGGCTGAACAAATGCAGGTGTACGCACAGCAACCCCCACCGATGCATCCTGCCCAAATACAGCGCATTTCAAATTACTATCAACAGGCTGCACAGCTACAACAGCAAGCGTATCACAGGTCCAGCCCAGTCACAGGTAGTGCAAGTTATGGGTATCCCCACGCTCAATCACAAACGCAATTGTATGCACAGCGGCAGCAGCAGCAACAACAACATCAACAGGAGTCGGAAGAGGAGACGGAAGAAACTGAAGAAGATGACGAAGAGGAGGAAGAGACAGACGATTACGAGGAGGAGGAAGATCCCCGCTATGCTCATTCCCAATCACAACATCGACGACACTATTCCCAACCTCTCCAGTCCGCCTCAACATCTTCTTCGCCAGTCAAAGCAGCACGCTCACGGTCGCGACCTAGGAGCCTCCATGACGCATATGCTGCGGAACAAGGATACGATCTTCATTCAACCCCAAAATCCAAGAAGCAAACCCCTACGCAATCGTCAGTAAAGAAAGTACTTCGGCCCAAACCCAAAGTCGATCCGTATGGTGGATATACAGACGTGTCGCCCATTGGAAGGAGCGCTTCTGGCAGAAGGGTGCGGCCCAAGGCGGACGGGGATAGAAGCAGAGACGAGGAGGAAGATGGTACTCCAACGAGGAGGCAACGAATCCTCAGACGGGATGAGGTTGAAGTTGTGGTACTTTCGAAGAGCAAGAAAGGGTATGGTCATCAGAGGTCGAAGAGTGCGTTTGATGAGGGGGAGGTGGTCAGACATCGTAGGGAGCCCGGCGGAAGAGAAAGGGAGAGACCAAGACCTGGTTCAGCTTTCGCAGTACGACGGAGAGATTACGACGAGTATGATGACGACGAAGAGGATGAGGATGTTTATGATGAGGAAGATAGTGTTCGGCTCGCCTACGATGAATCTGATGATGAAGAACAGGAAGATCGGAGGGAAAGGGGAGGAGGACCAAAAGCGAAAGGCAGGCGACAGGGGAGTGGGAGCCCCAAGAAAGCCGTGGGTAGGAGTCCAAGGGAGGAGGGGGCAAGAGATGAATATCGGAGCCGACGAGCCAATCCTCCGCCACAGCCGCCTGAAGAAAGTCCGCAGTGGGGCATTCGCGACTTACCGGCCGCGGGTGGCAGACGAACTGCCAATGGCTCGAGTGGCGCGCGTTACGACGATGACTATGACCAAGAACCCGGCGGGCACCGAACAGGCGCAGGCAGGACAGGACTTCCGCAACCTCCTGCTATGGTACGGGAGAGCAACGGACGTGGAAGAGGAACCCCTCCTGAGCGAAAACCCCAGGGGGGTCCCAGATGGAAGACTTCCTCTGCACCACTGAAGTATGATGATGGCCACGATTATCACCGGGCGACGGAGACTTCGAGAAGTGCGGCTGCAGCCCAATACAACACTCACGATAACAGGACGGACAGCCGCGCATCTGGTGTTTCTGAGCGTAGCACTACCAGTACCCGAGATGATGCCTGGCCTGCGAACCTTCCTAGGCTGCCGAGGACGCCTAACTCTGGTGTGACACCTGTTGATAATGCTCGAGGGTATTTCGACACGCGATCACAGTCGACAGCGTCACAAGCGTCAGCTACGGATTTTCGTTCGAGGCAAGGACGCAGTCAAAGCCAAGGACCAGGATTAGACCGTCGATCCAATACCAATCTCGATATAGATGACCCGCCTCCGCAAGCTACAGTTATGAGGACCCCATCCCCTGGTCCGTCGGGTTACACTCTCAGTCAAAGGCGAGAACTACCATCGCAACCAAGTGGGCAGGCACAGGCACAGATGCAGAGGAGGATGTCGCTCTACTCCGAACCCTCTGAATCTTTACATCAAAATGTGGATAATGGTGCACCTAGAAGACCACAGAGCCAGATGTACAGCTCCAATCCAGGTGCAAAGATGCAGAGCTCTTCAACACACGGACAACCTGATGGCCATAAAGAAACCCAACAACGCGAGCAGCATCTAGGATCGCAATCTTTCTCTTCACAAGTCAACCACATGTCCTTCAACGCTCAACGGACTCAACCGCAAACCCCTGCACCGCCGCCGACGATTGGCATCGAGTCTCCCCATCCAGTTGGAGGAAGGGACAGAATGGCTGACATACCAAAGCTTGAAGAAGACAGCAACGACGATGCAAGTGACAACGAACGTGTGCGATCCAGATCGTCAGTGCCCAGGATCAATGTCAACTCTGGCCCGTCAACGATACCAACCATCAACGTTGACTCCTCGCCAAGGATGAGCCACACCTCTGCTCCAATGATAAACATCGACCCTCCCATGGTCAATGTTGATAGCGCCGGTTCCCTGAGGAAAAAATCACAAGATATGAATACTAGTACTAGCCCCAGGGTACAAATATACGAGGTGCCAGGCGTAAGTATATCCGGCCCAGAATTCGACGATGGACCCATGATCAACGTCTCTGGACCGGATGATCATCAGCACCAACATCACGGACACGACCATGGGCAGCAGAATGGTCGCTCACCTCATGGTGGCCAACAGCAGCCAGGCTTTGGCGCTCGGCCCAGACCCAAAGGTGGCTTACTTTGTGGAGGGTGCGATGGTCCAATTGTCGGCCGAATTGTAAGCGCTATGGGCTCGCGATGGCACCCATCGTGCTTCAAGTGCACAGTGTGCAGTGCGCCGCTGGAACATGTCAGCTCATATGAACATGATGGCAGACCTTATTGTCATTTGGATTATCACGAGGTAGAACGAATCCCTTCGTATTCTCAATTTTGAACTCAAACCTTTTGATATAGAACTTCGCCCCGAAATGCTATTCATGCAAGACTGCCATCGTCGAAGAGCAATTCATCAGTCTCGACGACCCAGCTCTGGGAAGGAGAACTTATCATACCCAACATTTCTTCTGCTCGGAATGTGGCGATCCCTTCCTGGACCCTTCTGCCCCTCTGCAAACCGATTCTAATGGTTTGAGCTTTTGAAGATCTGCCTAAAACTCGGCTGATAGTCCTTCTAGGTGAACTAGCCTTGAGCGGAGACGGCGAATTTGAAGGTTTCACAGTTTACAAAGGGTATCCCTACTGTGAGGCCTGTCATGTTCGCCTACGGCTTCCGAAATGCAAGCGGTGCAAGAGAGCGATACGCGACCGCGACGAAGCCGTGGAGGCACTTGGTGGGAAGTGGTGCTGGGGCTGCTTTGTGTGCGCTGTATGTTCTTTATTTCCCCTCTTTTGGATGGCCTCTCACGATTAGTATTCCAATAGAGCTGCAACAAACCATTTGAGGACCCTTCATTCTTTCAGCGTGGAGATCAGCCATACTGCGAGCATTGCTTCAGCATTATGTTACGAAACGAAATCTGAACAACGAACTGTCAATACCTGTATTTCCGGCGGATTGCCTTACTGTACTGCTCGTCTAACGCCATCTATGTATTCTTGTGCTAATCTTATCTTGCCACTCCTTCACGGATCACTGGTTCGAATTCTCTGGTGACGGAGACGCGGCAGGCCGTCTTTAATATAGAAACATATCTTCGGAAAATTCTGGCAATGACAGGAGGACAATCTTATCCCATTTCTCATACACCCTTCGCCTTCTGATGGTCCAGAGACCACAAGACTATTGCGTGTACTGTTCTGAGATACATCCTATATATACCGAGTCTGATCACTGTCGGTGAGACAGCATTTGTATTTACGACACATTTTCTCGAATATTTCACGGATGCGACACACAGTGGAAATTTCCGGTAGCAGGTAATTATTGAAGACATTTATGGACAATTCCCATATTCGTGCATTGCGTCGCTTATCGTCGATCAGAAACGTGGACGAGGACCGACTCGTGGCGTACTTTCCCGTGCTTTGTCCGGCTATTTTCCAATATCATACTACCATCTACTTTGGCTGCAAGAAAGAAGACGTATCAATACCGGCTTATCACCTGGCTAGTTGTGCAATTCCACGAAATGACACAACACACCACCCCATTGGATGTACACCCGTGAAGTTATCAATGCGTGTAAGTTCCCAGAAATCCAAGCCTCAGGATGTTTAAATTACCCATAGCTGACTATCCCTTATACTTCACTCATGGGTCCACCCATGCACTAAGTCCGCAAAATAGGTCCGCTGGAACGACCATCGAAAGTACTTAAGTTTGCGAGACATGAGCAAATCAAAGCTCAAAAACCTCCGCATCTAAGGAAGGGTGGAATACCGCTCTTTGCCGTTCTGAATTTGCATGTAAGTGGCGTCAAAACCGCTCAAATGACCTTAAGCACTGGCACCGTGTTTTACCGTGGGTACCTCGGTCTACTGGGCTCCGTTATGTGATGAATTCACCACAATTTAAAAAGAGAATCGGCGCAAATTAATCATCATTACTACCATCTCAGTTAGCCCCCAGTGGGCGTTACAGATCCCTCAGACGCCGTGGACACATGCACATAAACATGTGCAAATAGTGACGGCGGCAATCTTCTGAAACGGGTTTGTGAGTTTCCCAAAAAAGCACCCAATGGAAATGTCCGCAAAATGGCCTGAGATATCGTCAAGAGAAAGAATGATTGAAATCATGTCAGATACGTGACTTAAGCAGGATCAATATAATAGCCGTGCCGCACAGATATTCGAACCCACTTTTCGAATCCAGCGATGGATTGACCCCGGCTAAACTGAACACTGGGGTCAGCGAATAGGCAATGCTCGCATATCTCCGAGATCTCTCGTAATGCGGTTGTTCCTCGACGTTAAAGTAGACATTTGCAAACCCCAAAAACGCCGTTTAGTTAAGAAGGCAAGATCGGTCCAGCCATGCGGAGTGAGATTGAGTTCGCATGCAATGGAGTCTCTAAATATGAGGGTGTATCCAAAAAACTGGTAAGTTTGAAAATACAAGGCAAACCCTGTGTGGTGATATCGTAGACTCTCATGATTGTGGGATCTGGTGCGCCGTGGATGTGGTGTCGTTATCAGGTGCGAACCATGGCTGATCATCGATCATCGACCAACCCTCTTCGAGTCGTTTCGGCCGACAGAACATGATCCCTGGATCCAGTTACCAACAAGACACTGAGATGTCTGAAATCGTACTCAAATTCCAAAGAGCCAACGTCGTCAGTATGAAGACATCAATTAATCTTGAAGCTTGAAGATACGGCACTTCATGTTCAGGATCTTCATCGAAACGAGTAAACATTTTCGCTCTTATCCCGAGCACAGCCAAAAGACAACGCAAAACTTTGACAAAACTGTCAAAAGTTCACTCGAGTAAACCGCAGCAGGGGTTGTATGTTGTCAACAAAATTGCCTGAAACGCGAACCGAATCTCTCTGGTGCGAAAAATCATTGTCCAAAACCTCCTGACATCGAGAGGGGTGAGCTGACAGGACAACGGATACAGCGGGGATCATAAACCATGCGATAGCGTGAGATGACATTGCAAAGACACAGAATTGACGTAGGATAGTTTTAGACACGAAAGATAAGGAGGGATTAGCAGCAGGTAAGGGCTAGTAACGTTTTGGAAGCAAAGACAACATTAAGAAGGAAAGGAAAGGAAGGGGAGAAAATGCACCGTCGTTTGCACGCTGATCCTGATTTCATATTTTCCTTCTGATTCCACCACATCTACGCAAGCCTCAAGACTCCCGCCTCCGCCTTTCCCTTCCCCAATACCACCTCCATCACTAACCTGTTCCTAGTCCGACCTATCGGACCGGTTTGCTCAGTCCAGACTCGCCTTTTCTCCTTCTCCTTCAGCATCAAAGTTCTCAACGAGGTCTGGGACATCATCGTCATCATCTTCCTCCACACCGCCTGCACCAGGGCCTCCTCTCTGCTGGCCTTGGATTGCCTGGTAGGATTCCGCTAGTTTACGCAATGACGCGAGCGAATCGGGACCAAGTTGATTCAAGATGCCGGGCACGAGCTCTGTGAGCTCCTTCACGTGTCCTGTGCCATAGATGGCAAAGGTGTTGGCCGTGACGGCGGCGTGGACTGAGATAATAGGTGGTAAGGGAAAAGGAGAGATCAAATTAGCGAAACTGATTCCGAATTCGAGAGGCAGAGGTGTCCGTTTGCATTGTAATGCAAGAGCACCGTTCTACGGTAGAATCCGCACCTTTTGGTGCTGAAAAGTGCAGCACGTTTCCATCCTCCTGGAACATGTTGACCTCCTCAACTCCAGCAATTGGCTGCACGTTCAATTTCTTGAGAGCGCCTTGAAGTTTTTTGTCATCCTGAGCTGCTGAGGGCTTAACTTTCCGCACAATTTTTCGGCGCACGGTTCCTTTTCCACCTAGGATATGCAAAAATGTCGTGTCAGAATGTTATGTCAAGCGCTTAGGAAGTTCCGACACGCGTTTCTTTCATCTGGAAATCGCGCGCATACTCACCAATCCTGTTAGCGGCCGCCGCCGCTTGCATTTTTGCCAATTTTGCGTGATCCATGGTCGTTACGGTTGGTGTGGAGGATGGAGGGGCACAGACTCTGCCAGACGTTGACGGTGATGATGAGGATCAAAACGCAATAAGGTTCAGAAGCAAACAAGTGCACACAATGGCATTTCAGGCCCAGCCGTGGTCGGCGAGATCGCTGATTATCTCTCCTACCAATGGCTCCGGGCTTTCATATTCGAGAGGCTACTCCAGAGGATGTGGTATGAGTACAATGAAATACATATGAACTCAATTCATCTTTTTCTCACTGTAGGAAACCATTTTGCAATTGATCATTGACCTTGTGAGTCGCACTCATAAGCAAAGAACTGCGTATTGAGTCGAGCTCAATACAAATACCTCTCAGGCGACCTACGAGAAGGAACCAGAGTCAGTGAAGGCCACGCCAGAGCTTGTGAGTGGCTTGCGACAGGATCCGTCCGAAATTTATTTGCTACAATGGTTCAGTAGCTTCGCAAAAATCTGTTCGAAACGCCATTCGCCCATGCACTTTTGGCGTTTACTGGGACCGCCGAGACTCCTGGCGACCCCGTCGGCCTCGCATTGTATTTCTTCAACTATTCCACATGGACGGGAAGGCCTGGATTATATGTGGGTTCGACTCGATTCCCATGCTGCAATTAACATATGGCTTTGTGATTCTGAAGCTTGAAGATTTATACGTGAAGCCAGAGCACAGAAACCTAGGCGCTGGAAAAGCCTTCTTTGGTCAGCTGGGAAAGATCGCCCAAGAAAAGGTGACTCACTCGTTATAGTTAATCCTCGGAGAAGGGAACTGTCGCTGACTTCTCGGCACCTCTCCTTGCAAAGAATTGTGGGCGCCTTGATTGGTCGGTGCTCAAGGTGAGCATTGTTTCAGGATACAAACATGAGGGCCAAGACGCGTTCTGATAAACTCTATGATCGCTCGCGGCAACCTAGTGGAACCAACCATCCATAGACTTCTATGAGAAACGGCTGGGAGCGAAGCCCATGTCCGAGTGGATGGGCATGAGGCTAGAGGAAGACGGCATCGACAGTCTCAAGCAGTTTTTGTAGCACTCGGCCATCCTTAGAGTCGAAGGACCCTAAATCTTGAGTTATACATTGAAATACCGTGCACCTCTGGATCGCGTTTGGCAGGAAGGAAAAGGTATGCCTCGCATTTCCAATGGGTATGTACAATGCCATAATTCTCGCGCCATTAAACGCCATCGTAGCTCGCACCTCCAGCCTGAGATTGACAGAAATAGAGGATAGGATGAATATCTCGAGTCAGAATTCAATCTCGGCTCTTTAGTAGAATGACTTCGTACCTTCCGCAACCGCACAATGATGGGATCCTCGTTAAGATCATCTTTCTCGCGAGCGGCCACTTCAATCGAGTACACCCGCAGAACGTTCTTGACATCAGCAGAGTGGACGGAGATCTACATAAAGAGGGGATTGGGACAGGTTAAGCTTCGTCTGAGGATCTTAACAGGAACCACGCGGGGAACGAGGCGGCGGATGACATGTCTAGAGACAATGATGCGTATACACTCACCTTGGCCTTCCTCATGACTTTACAATCAGGTCCTATCCACACCTGAAAAGTACAAACGTGTCATTCAGTTTTTTATAGGTAGATATTGATCCCTGGCACAGATCGAGGGTACGAACCACGAGTATAAACTTCTCTCGTGTAGACTCTTTGTCATTAGAGTAAGATACACGCGCATAACCATAAGACGCTTTCGAGTTGTCAAGCGCATTCTTGAGCTCAGCAAGCCCGCCGGTTCCCGTTTGCGTAACGGCTAGCTTGTCAGATCGTTCAGACAGGTAGTCCAAGAGTAGCCAATTAGTGTCCGATTTGTCGCTCCTGACGTCTTGATACGCTATGTGTGGATGTAGTCAGATCGCATTTCCAGTAAAATACAATCAGAGCGAAATAAGTTGGTTGGGCACACGCTACGTTACTGGAATCCAGACCAGAGCCCGTGACTGACCTTCACCAATGATAGGGTCCGTAACGTCTGCCATTTGAAGTGTTCTACGGATAAAATCCAAGTTCAACACAAAGCGAAATGATAAAGAGCAGAAAAGAGATGCAACCTGGCAGTACTGCACCACGCCCTTGCAACCGGTGAAGAGGGGTTGCCGATCACGTGTAATATTTGCTGGCCGAGATTCAAATTTAGGACGTCGCGTCTTGCACACCGACCTCGATGGCGTCCCTCCTCCGCTCTCTTTCTGCCAATACCCACCACATCTGCAGACGACAATATACGTCTCGATACTACACAGAGTCTGCATACCAAATTGCTCAACAGAAATGGAAGCTCCAAGGTGTTCCACGACCAAGGTCTATCCTCGAGGACGATGAGGCGCCGGTAGATCTGTCGGAAGACAACGAAGCGGTTAACGGCCAGCGGCCAAATACACCACCATCTCATCTTCGCAGTCCGCCAGAAAAGCCCACTCCCCATGAGTTCAAGGCGCACCAGCAGTCTATGCGCAAAGCTTTCCCAGATGGATGGGCGCCACCACGGAAGCTCTCACGCGAGGCAATGAACGCGCTTCGCCAGCTGCATCATTCAGATCCCGAGATGTTTAAGACCCCCATTCTCGCGGATAAGTTCAGGATTAGTCCCGAAGCTGTCCGCCGGATCCTGAAGAGCAAGTGGGAGCCTAGTGCTGAGAAGCGTACGGCATTGGTCGTGAAGGAGAGGAGGGAGAAGGAGGAGTTCTGGAAGTCTGTTGACGCAAAGAAACAATCTACCCAGAGAGAAGTCGAGCATGTCAGGAAACACATTCATGCCAAGGGCTTCGTCAAGGATCGCGATGGCGGATTTACGGCCAGTAGACTGAACAAACGACACACTGGTGTTGGCTTCGGGGACCGGTTTGAACTGTAATAATTTCGGTTCTCACTCTGCCTCACTTGTGACACTCATCTGGTTACGTTTCGGCATGTTGGGTGGCTTGTTCGCGTCGAAGATTTAGAAACCTGCACGCTATCGCGTCCTTCAGGCCATTATTCACGTCCTGTACTGTTCTTTAAGATCGACTCTTTTACACCATCATCGAATTGTCAGAATTCAATTCTACATTTCCAACTAGCTCTAAGTATTTAGACATACGATACAAGCAATGACTATGTACATACCATCTAATTGGCTGGTGATTTATATGATTATAAGAGAGTGAGTGAATCTTTCCGTCTTCGTAACTACACATAGGGATACATGACCATAATGCTTAATGCGTACCTTGGCGCAGAATAGATATAGTAATAAATATCTAATCTGCCTCGCACTTTGGTTGGCTGTCATACATTGTGATTGAGGGTTGATGATGCATGGTGAAAATGAAACATAAGGAGGGGAAAGGAGAGAGAATGAACGGCTCGAGGAACATCCAACAAGAACCGAGGAAAATAAAGAAATAAACATGCTTGAGATATGAATAAAAAGATCGAGGTCGAGGGTCCAATGCCAGGATAAGACAGGGGGAGGCGGTGATTCGGACCGAAGTCGTGAGGCGTCAAATTGCGTCAAAGGCGGGTATGGTCGGCTAGAGCGGAATGTTATTTCTCTCGTACTTGAGGTTGAACGACCCAGCAGGTGGCCGGCAAAGAAGAATATCATTCCAGTTAGGCGCAGGAAGTGGGCTTGAGGACTCTCCGAATGGGTCAACGACCGTGTGTTGGAATCCGAGCACGAACATTGCAGTGACCAATTTCAGTTCGACTTTAGCCAGACGCGTTCCAAGGCAGAGGGTTTTACCTATCAGCAAAAACGGCAGCACATCACCGTGAGCACGGATGCAGATGCAAATCAGATAGAACACGCAACGTACCTCCTCCCCACCCCACGTAGCCGAAAGGCACATGGGTGACCTCCTTGCGGCCTGGGTCAAACTTCCAAGGATCGGGATAGACCTCGGGATCAAGATGTACATCACTGAAGGGGTAGATAACGTAGGCTCCTGTGGGTATTATCTTGTTATTGATGTACAGTTC
>Ga0247764_1000277_pt1 | contig 18560 bp, 15 predicted proteins | sample UWRJL051202B4_FD_179932 | JGI IMG/M metagenome (GOLD analysis project Ga0247764, IMG submission 179932) | Plant litter microbial communities from Arlington Agricultural Research Station in Wisconsin, United States - UWRJ-L051-202B-4 | ecosystem: Environmental > Terrestrial > Plant litter >...
GAAGGGCGGAATTGCTGCCCTCAAGGGCGCCAAGTTCAAGCTTGTTATCGAAGACGCCGGCGACAAGGTGGAGACCGCCAAGAATGCAGCGCAACGGCTGGTCGCAAACGAACGCGACATTGTCGCTGGCACGGGGTCCTGGAGTTCATCGCTGACGCTGGCTGTTACCGAGGTGACCGAGCGCGCCGGACTGCCGTGGGTCACGCTGTCATATGCCGACCAGATTGCGAACCGGAATTTCAAGTATCTCGTGCAAACGGTACCGGTCGCGAGCGCGCTTGCTTTGAATTCCATGCCCACGGTGCTGAACATGGCTAAGGAGGCTTCCGGCAAGCGTCCAACCACCGTTGCCATCGTGTCCGACAGCACCGCGGCATCGCAGGCGTTCGTCAAGCCGCTACGGGAAGGCGGTTTCGAAAAGCTCGGCGTCAAGGTGGTGGTGGATGAGATATTCACACCGCCGATGGCCGATGCGACGACGCTGGTGCAACGGCTTCGCTCCACGAAACCGGACTTCATGCTGTTTTATTCGACCAGCTTTCCCGACGCGAAGCAGGTGCTGACCAAAATGGGCGAGTTCGGTTTGTCAAAGGGCCGACTGCCCGTAGTGTCGGTGGGCGTGCAGCTCGCCAGTCCCGAGATGCTTGCGGCCGTTGGCGCCGAGCCGTTGGAAGGGCTTATCGTCGTCGCGCCGAACTGGACTTCGAAGTCCCAGGCGGAGATCCTGGGCGATTTGACCAAGCGAAGCGGCGAGCCGTGGCTAGGGCAGGACACGATCAGCACCTACGGCGACGTATGGTTGATCAAGGACGCCATCGAGCGCGCCAATTCGGTCGATCATGATGCGGTCATGAAGGCCTTGCGTGCGACGGACCGCAAGGATGGGCCGGCGGCATTCTACCTTGGCGACAGGCTGGCGTTCGACGACCAGGGCCGTCGGCTAGACGGTGCCGTTGGTCTGGTTCAATGGCAGGGCGGGCGGCCGCATTTGATCTGGCCGGCCAATGCGGCGTTGAAAGAGCCTCTCTGGCCAAGGAGCTGATCCGTTCCGGCCTTCTCTTCAGCCTGACTAGCCGGCGTAGCGTTTCATGGGATGCCAGGCTGGAAATCCGACCTGGCATCCGAATGCTCATTGCGCACAGTGCCGGCACCACGAACGTGGACCGCCGGCGGCGATAACGAATTTTTCGGAAGAGTTGATGATGGGATTGCTTCCAAGCTTCGAGACTATTCTGCAATCGATCGCCGCTGGATTGCTGGTCGGCTGCACTTATGGCCTGATGTGCGTCGCACTGGGCCTGATATTCGGCGTCATGCGCCTCATCAATTTTGCGCAAGGCGAATTCCTGATGCTGGGAATGTACTTCGTCATGTCCGTCGTGACGATCTTCGGCTTCGGCAGCTTGATTGGTCCCATTCCGGCGATCCTGGTGGCGATTGTCGCTTCGGTCCCCGTGTTCTTCGTAATCGGATCGATCCTGCACTGGGCAATGCTGGGCCGGATCGGCGCCGGGCAGAATTTGACCGAGGGCGAAGTCCATCAGGCCCAGCTGATCATGACGTTGGGGCTTTCACTGTTGCTTGCGAACGGAACCCTGATTGTATTTGGCTCGACGCCGGTGTCGCTCGATACCCCGCTGGCCTCTCAAGCCTGGACCCTTGATCCCTTCGGGCATGGTGACATCCTGGTCTTCCTCAACAAGGGAAGGGTGGTTGCCGGTGTGGTTGCGGTAATCGCGACTGCGGCACTCTATTTCCTGCTGCACTCCACCGATACCGGCCGAAGGTTGCGCGCGGCGGCGGACAACCCAGTGGCTGCGACTTACATGGGAATCGATGTGGCGCGCTCATATCGCGTGACGTTCGGAATGGGCTTCGGTCTGACCGCCCTGGCTGGGGTGATGGTCGCTACGTTCTATCCGTTTCAGCCCTATGTCGGTCTGGACTTCATCATCACCATGTATGCGGGCGTGGTGCTCGGCGGGCTCGGGTCGGTGATGGGATCGTTCTGGGGCGGGCTGATTATCGGACTGGTGCAACAAATATCTTCGCTCGTGCTGCCCCTGCAGCTTCAGGGCACAACGGTCTTTATCGTCTTCCTGATCATTCTGCTGATCAGGCCGCAAGGTTTGTTCGGTCGCAACGTAGAGCGGGCGTGACGGACATGTTTGTCGGTCAAACCCGGACAACCTACATCGCCGTCGCAATGTTTGGCGTGGCCTACGTCGCGTTGGTGCTGCTCACCAGGAACTCATATTACCAGCTCATGCTGACGCTAGTCCCGGTCTGGGCGATCATGGGATTGTCCTGGAACGTGCTGTCCGGCTATTCGGGCCTGATTTCCTTCGGCCATGGTGCGTTCTTCGGGCTTGGTGCTTTTACGACTTCGTTGTTGCTTGTTCGTGCCGATATCACGCCGTGGGTTGGGATTCCGCTGGGCGCCGCGGTTGGAAGCCTGGCGGGATTGGTGATCGGCGCCATCACGTTCCGTCTCAGGGGACACTATTTTGCGCTGGCGATGCTGGCCTACCCGCTGGCCATGCTTCATATCTTCGAATGGGCGGGGTTCCAGGAAGTTTCCCTGCCGATGAAGCGGGAGAATGCGGCGGCCTTCATGCAATTCGCCGACCAGCGCTGGTATGCGCTGATCACGCTCAGCCTCCTGATCGTTACGCTTCTCCTGTGCATCCGTATCGAGCGATCGCGCTTTGGCCTGTCTCTGCTTGCCATCAAGCAGAACGAGCTCGCTGCCGAGGCTGCGGGGATTCCGAGTTTGATCTGGAAGTTGAAAGCGATCGCGGTAAGCGGAGCACTCGCGGGCGTCGCCGGCGGCCTGTACGCCGTCGTTCTTTTGGTCGTCACACCCGAGTCGGCTTTCGGCATGGCAACATCTGCGCAAGCCTTGATCGTGACGATGTTCGGCGGTGTCGGCACGGTTTGGGGGCCGGTGGTCGGATCGCTCATTTTGATTCCACTGGCGGAACTTCTGCATGCGCAGCTTGGCGCGAGGATTCCGGGCATCCAGGGCGTGGTCTACGGCGTCGCGATCATTCTTGTGATCACGAAAATGCCGCAGGGGATCGTGTGGGCCCTGAAGGATGCGTTGGCCAAGAAGAGCCAAAGAACGGCGTCCACGCCGCCGGTCACCGATATCTCTGCCCCTCGGCCGTTCGTGCCGGGTCCTGAAATACTGGGGGTCAACAGCGTTTCGTGCAGCTTTGGTGGCGTGAAGGCTTTGCGCAATATCGCCATTTCCGTCCGGGCCGGCGAAATGCTCGGCATCATCGGGCCAAACGGCGCCGGCAAGACGACGCTGTTCAACGTCATGAACGGACTGGTCGCTCCGTCCAAGGGACAGGTGCGGTTTCGCGGCCTCGATCTGATCGGCCGCAAGCCGAGCGCGATCTGCGCGCTGGGTATCGGGCGGACGTTCCAGGTGTCGCGGCCATTCCTTCGGATGACCGTGCTGGAAAACGTGATCATCGGTGCGTTCGTCAAGACAACAACGGACCAGGAAGCGGCGGAGGCCGCTAGGCTGGCGATAGCGCGGGTGGGTCTCACGCATTTCGAGGGCGTGCCGGCCAGCGAACTAACGAATTACGAGTTGCGCCTGATGGAATTGGCCAGAGCCTATAGTTCAAGTCCGATTCTGCTGCTGCTCGATGAGCCGTTCGCCGGCTTGGCGACCGCCGAGATCGAATCCTACATGAACCTCATTCGCGGATTTCGGGCAGACGGAATGACCATCGTTATCATCGAACATACCATGCAGGCGATGGTCAAACTGGTCGATCACTTCGTTGTACTCGACCAGGGCGCTGTGATTGCGTATGGCCCGCCCGCGGAAGTGGTCAGAAAGCCGCAGGTCGTCAAGGCCTATCTTGGCGACAAATGGGTGGCGAATGCTCAGTCTCAATAATGTGAGCGTGCGATATGGCGGGCTATCGGCGCTGACGGAAATCTCCATTGAAGTCAACGCGGGCGAATTCGTTTCCATCATCGGCCCCAACGGCGCGGGAAAGACTACGCTGTTCAAGGCGATTTCCGGAGTGGTGCCGCTCGCGACCGGGCAGATCTCGTTCGAGGGCAGGGATCTGGCGAACGTCGGGGCAGCTGAGCGACCGCACCTCGGGATTGCCCACGTTCCGGAATATCGCCAGGTCTTCGGCGGGCTTTCGGTTCGCGAGAACCTGCGGCTCGGCACTACGGCCCTGAAGGTGCCGTCGGCGCGGGACAGCAATATCGAACATGTCCTCGAGACTTTTCCCATTCTGCGGGAGCGGCTTGATCAGCCGGCCGGCACCTTGTCCGGCGGACAACAGCAAATGCTGGCGATTGGACGAGGCCTGGTCTCATCGCCAAAACTACTGTTGCTTGATGAGCCGTCGATGGGTCTTGCACCTGCGGTCGTCGACATGATCTTCGAGCGCATCGCCCGCACCCGGCGTGATTCCGAGATCACGATCGTCCTGGTCGAACAGCGGGCCGTGGAAGCCCTTGAGCTTTGCGACCGGGCCTATGTGCTCTCAACAGGACGGGCCGTCCTGAGCGGTGCCGGCAAAGAACTGCTCCGCAACGAGCGGGTCAATCAGGCCTATCTCGGGGGCTAACGGCCGAAAGACCGGGCAATCGGATGCTTGATTTCCCGAGATTGTTCTCGAACGTTGGAGCGCGAGATGTGTGAAGGCTGTCATCAACGCGGATATGGCTGGAAGGGATGGATCGAACTTCCGCCGCCTCAAGTCGGTTTGGGAACGGGACCGTGGATCGATCTGTCCCATCGCGTCAGCCCCGACATGCCCTGTGCGTCGATCTTTCCGAAGCCCAGCTTTCGCAAGCTGAAGGAGCAACCGCAGGATGCCTTTAATGTGACCGAGCTGAGCATGGTCGTTCACGCCGGAACCCATGTGGATTCGCCGCGGCATTACTTTCTCGATGGTCCGGCCTTTGAGGAGATTCCGCTGGATCGCCTCTATGGCCCGGGTGTTGTATGGCACCTTCCCAAGGAGCCGGACGAAGTCATTCGGGTTGCGGAGCTTGAACGTTCCCGGCCGCTGCTCTTGCCCGGCGATATTCTCGCGATTGATACCGGATGGAGCACCCGCTTCGGCAGCGATCTGTATGACAGGCATCCCAGCCTTTCAGTCGAAGCAGCTGAATGGCTGCTCGACAAGAAGATCAAGCTCCTGGCTTGTGACTTTGCGACGCCGGATCTCGTCTATCATCTCAGGGAGCCGGGCTTTAACTGGCCGGTTCACAACGTCCTGCTAAGCCGCGGGATCCTGGTGTGTGAGCATCTGACCGGTCACACGTCGCTTGCCGGTCATCGTGCAGAGTTTATTTTCGCGGCCTTGAACATCGAGGGCTCCGATGGGGCCCCGGCGCGTATTCTTGCCCGTAAAATCGACGTCGCAAGTTGATCTTGCTTCGCTCCGGTACGTACGTTCAGGTTGCGAGTCTCTATTCGAGAGGAGACCGCGTTTGCGAGCCGTTGCTTTCTTAATGCTATCAGGCGCTTATTTGATCGGCTGAAGCTGACGGTCATCGCAGGAATCATGTTCGCGATACTTGGCCTTGGCAATAGCTTGCTCCATCTCGGAGCGAGCGACACGATGTATGGCGCTCTCGTCCTGCAGATAAGTTTTGTCGCTGGCGCCTGTGCGCATAGTTGGCGCGAGTATATTGTAATCCATGACGATTTCTTCGCGATGGCAATCATCACGCTTACGAGGCCTGCAGCTTTCGACGCCGATGGTCCGGGCAGGCGTAGTGATCGCCCTCGATCCCACGCCCGGCAATAAACAGCGCGGATGAAATCGGCTGCAATGCCTCGCGTCGGCCCGGCCTCACGCCGATCCAGACACGTTTTCCGTAGCGCACGGTTGCATGCGTAAGGCGGCCAAGAAGGCTGTCAGGCAAGATAGCCATCAACAATCATCCCTCAAATTGTTCTTGAGGCTTGGCTGCACTTCCGTCATCAATCATTCCTGCTCAAGCTTTTGCCAAGTCATGCACTAGTTTTAATGGATCGGCGATGGGCCCCGGAACCTTGTAACCAACGGCGGGACGTCGACGTTTCCGTCGATTGCCATCGTTGTTTACGCGATGTCGCAAGTCATCTAAAAGACGCGCCCAATAGCAGCAACAACTTGAAGCCATGCGATGTCGGACAATCTTCTGAAAGACGTTGTAGACCAGATCGATCGACAATCGAATCTGGGGGAGATCGCCTATTCACGCCTGAAGCAGGTGATCGTCAGTGGCTCGTTTCCCGCCGGCGAAAAGCTGACCGTTCGGTCGGTCGCGGCTGCGCTCGGGGTCAGCACCACGCCGGCGCGGGACGCCATCAACCGGCTGTTATCCGAGGGCGCTTTGGTGAACGAGGGACCGAAGACGGTGATACTGCCGACCCTTACGCTGGCGTCACTCGAGGAAGTCACCGCCACGCGACTTGCCCTTGAAGGTCTTGCAGCCGAACGCTCGGTCGGCGCGGTGACGCCGGCTGACATCACCGAACTCAAGCGTCTGCAGAAGATCATCAACGAGAGCCTCGACCGCGGAAACTACCGGGAAGTCTTGAGTGCCAACCGCGAATTCCACTTCCTGATCTATCGCCGGTCGGGGTGGAAACGTCTGGTTGGGTTGATCGAATCGTTGTGGCTCCAGGTCGGTCCGTCTCTCAACGGGCTGTACCCTGATTTTGCAAAGAGCCGGAAAGGCGTCGCCAACCACATGGCGGCGTTCAGGGGCTATCGTTCCAAGGATCCCTCCGCGGTACGCGCGGCCGTCGAGCAGGATATCAAGGACGGTTATGCAAGTCTGAAGGCCTACATCAAAGCTCGCGCCTGATCTGCGGCACGGTTTTTGTGCAACGCGAAGCCAAAATTTGTCCAGATTGCCAGCCAATGTTTGTTGCATCAAATATCAAAGCGGGCGTAGAAAGGCTTCGCTGGCGGTGATGCCCGGCGTTGCAGCGGAGAAGCCTGAAGGTGCCGACCTCGATCGAAGCCCGACCGTCCGTTGGAAAGCTCTCGCGCGCGGCGTTTGACAGGGCGCGTCGGGTCTTCGCAGACGGCACTTCGCGTGCGACGATCGAGCGTGATCCCGCGCCCCGCTATATCGCGAAAGGTGAGGGCGCATATCTCATAGACTTGGACGGAAGAAGGTTTCTCGATCTCAACGCCAACTTCACCACGCTGATCCATGGGCACCGCTTTGAGCCCGTCATTGCGGCGGTATCTGAACAATTGCAGTCGGGCAGTTGTTTCGCGAGTCCTACCTTGGCCGAGATCGACCTCGCCGAGTTGCTCTGCGAGCGCGTTCCTGGTCTCGATAGCGTTCGCTTCGTCAACACCGGTTCCGAAGCGGTGATGTTCGCGATCAAAGCGGCGCGGGCGTTTACAGGACGAGCCTGCATCGCCAAGATCGAAGGCGCTTACCACGGCGCCTACGACTGGGTCGAGGTCAGCCAGGTCAGCGCGCCTGCGACGTGGGGACCGGCGAGCGACCCGGCATCCGTGCCGTACTACCATGGCATGCCGTCGAGTGTTCTCGATGAAGTCGTGACGCTGCGATTCAATGCCGCGAAAGAGGCGGAGCAGCTAATTGCGGGGCACGCCGCCGATCTGGCCGCGATCGTCATCGACCCGATGCCGAGCCGGGCCGGACTCATCGCTCCGACGCCTGCTTTCATCGCCGCGGTCGAAGCAGCCGCGCGACGGCATGGCGTGCTGATCATTGCCGACGAGGTGCTCAACTTCAGGCAGGCTTTTGAAGGCGCGTCGGCACGGCACGGTTTGAAGCCGGATATTTTCGCATTCGGAAAGATCATCGGCGGCGGCTTGCCGGTCGGCGCGGTGGGAGGACGTTCCGACGTGATGAGCGTCTTCAGTGCGGACGGACGCAGGCCGCTGCTGCCGCAAGGCGGCACGTTTTCAGCCAATCCGCTTTCGATGGTCGCGGGTCTCGCGTCCATGAAGGCGCTCGATCGCGCGGCATTTGCCCGGCTCGAGGCTCTTGGCGACAGGTTGAGAAACGGACTCCGGAAGGTGATCGAGCGACGGGGGGCGCCGTTCTCGGTTTCCGGGGCGGGTTCGCTCTTCAGAATCCATCCAAGACGCGATCTTCCGCGCGAGTTTCGCGAAGCGCATCCCTCGGCGGCGCAAGCCGAAGTCATGCGCGAAATGACGCGTGCGTTTGCCGATGCCGGCATAATCCTGCCGTTCGGCGCCGCAGCCTGCCTGTCGACCCCGATGACGGAAGCGGAGATCGACCTCGTCGCATCGACCTTTGACGAGTTCCTCGAAATCCGCACGGACCTCATCGAAGGGCTTGCAACATGAAGCAACCCGTCGCCACCGCTCCGCAAAGGATTGCGCAAGCGCCGCGGCGCCACGGGTTTGAATTCATCGTCGGGCAGAGCTTGCCCTTGCCGGTCGCTCAAGGCGATCGACCCGCATTCGCAGAAGTGATGACGGAACCGGCCGCTCTTGCGTATCTCACAGCCATACTGGCACGCTTGATGCTTCTTCATCCCGGTAAGGATATTTGATGACGCCGACGTCGCTCTCCAAGCACAATTCGAAACCGACCAATTCGGCCAAGGCGTTTGAGCGTGAGCGCGAAGTGGTACCCGGCGGTAGCATGCGCAATGCCACTTGGTTTGCGCCGCATCCACCCTATGCAGCAAAAGGAAGGGGCTGCTGGGTCGAGGACATCGACGGGCGACGGTTTCTCGACTGCGCGAATAACTTCTTTTCGTTGATCCATGGCCACGCATTCGGTCCCATCCTCGAAGCGATCGGTTCCGCCATCGGTGACGGCACAGCGTTCGGTTTGCCGACGGAAAAGGAAATCGCGCTTGCCGAACTAATCACCAGCCGTTCGTCAAAGTGTGAGCAGATCCGGTTCTGTACATCCGGCACCGAAGCCGTCATGTTCGCCGTCAAAGGTGCCCGCGCCCTGACTGGGCGCGCCGCGCTGGCGAAATTCGAAGGTGCCTATCACGGCTCCTATGACTGGGTCGAAGTGAGTCTCGCGCCGGAACCGGAGGCGTGGGACGACACGAACGGCAACCCGGCATCGATCGGCGGTTGCCACGGCGTGCCCGAGCACGTTCTGCGCGACACGGTCGTTCTGCCATGGAACGATCCTGATCAATGCGCCGCTGTTCTCGAGAAGGAAGGGCCGCGTCTCGCCGCGCTCATTGTCGACCCGGTCCCGTCGCGGGTCGGCATGGTGCCGATCTCGCAGGATCTGGTGCAGGTGCTTCATGCCGCCCGCGAGAAGCATGGTTTTGTCATCATCAGCGACGAGGTCATCTCGTTCCGGCTTTCCTATACCGGTGCTCATCCACTGTTCGGACTGCAGCCCGATCTGATCACGCTCGGCAAGATCATCGGCGGCGGGATGCCGATCGGTGCCGTAGCCGGCAGCGCCAAGGCGATGTCCGTGTTCGATCACACACAGGGTAAGCCGCGAGTCGCGCTGGGCGGCACCTTCAGCGCCAATCCTCTCGCGATGGCAGCGGGCCTCGCTTCCATGACGGCGCTGGACGAGGCAGCCATCGCCCGGATCAATCAATTCGGTTCGGATCTGCGCGCTTCGGCCAATCGTTACTTTATCGAAAGGCGCATTCCCGCCCAAGTCACCGGAAGCGGATCGCTGTTCCGGTTGCATCTCACGACGCAGCCGATCACGAACTACCGGTCGTGCCGATGTCGTGCACCGGATGCGCTGAAGGCCATTCATCTCGGCACGCTCGAATACGGCGTGCTGCTGACCCCGAATTGTTCCGGCGCCATATCGACGCCGACGGACGGCGAGGCGATCAGGCATCTGAGCGCCGCGCTGACGCAAGCGGTGGCGGACACGTTCGCCCGTCAACCCTGGGAGATATGACAAGCGCACCACGACCGCAGGCAATGGATCCTGCAATTCTTATCTGCAATCAGCAAGAGGCGTTATGTCAGCACTTGGCGTGTCATTGAAGAGTTCCGCAGCGGCCGAACCAGCGGCGGAGTTCGAGTACCGGATCGGCATCGATATCGGCGGAACGTTCACCGATATCGTCATCGTAGACCGCTCCGGCAAGGTCAAGGCGCTGAAGTCGCTATCGACGCCCGCCGATCCGAGTGCCGGCGTTATCGACGCCATCATGCTCACCGCGAGGCAACTCGATCTTTCACCCCGTGATCTTCTCGGGAAATGCGGATTGTTCGTGCACGGCTCGACGATCGCGACCAATACGCTGCTCGAACGGAAAGGCGCCAAGGTCGCGATGATCACGACCGACGGTTTCCGCGATACGCTCGAGATCCGCCGCGGCCTCAGGGTCAATCCGTGGGATCATCGAAAGCCGTTTCCACCGCCTCTGGTTCCTCGCCGCCTGCGCCTTGGCGTCACGGAACGCATGTTGTCAAGCGGTGACGTGCTCCAGGAACTCGATGTCGAGTCGGTTCGCCACGCGATTGGCGTGGCGCGCGAAGGCGGGGCCAATGCGCTCGCAGTCGCGCTGCTCAATTCCTACCGCAATCCAAGCCATGAAGAGAAGTGCCGGGCGCTGATCGAGCAGGAATGGCCGGGGGTCTGGATCTCTTGCTCGTCCGAGCTTGCGCCGGTGATCGGCGAATATGAACGCGGCGCGACGGCGGTGGCCGATGCTTATGTCGGTCTGAAGGTGGTGCCCTACCTTCGCGAACTCGAAGGACGCCTGAAGGAACTGGGCTATGACCTGCCGCTGCTCGTCGTGCAAAGCAATGGCGGCGTCCTGAACGTCGAGGAAATCGCGCGGCAGCCGGTCCGGATGGCGCTTTCGGGGCCTGCGGCCGGCGTGGGCGCGCTTCAGTTCTATGGAGCGGACACCGGCTCGAGCAATCTCGTGGCCATTGAGGTCGGCGGTACGAGTTGCGATGTCACCATGATGATCGACAATGTCGTCGCCATGACCGACCAGCTCGACGTTGACGGTCACTGCATCTCGACGCCGTCGGTCGAGATCCACACGGTCGGTGCCGGTGGCGGCACCATCGGCCATGTCGACACGGCCGGACTCATGCACGCCGGCCCGCAAGGGGCGGGCGCCCGGCCGGGCCCGGCCTGTTACGGAAAAGGCGGCACCAAACCCACCGTCACGGATGCGCAACTTGTGCTCGGAAGGTTGGCGCCGGGCGCTTATGCAGGCGGCGCCATGGTGCTCGACCTGCAGAAGGCCCGTGACGCTATCGAGGCCGATCTCGCGCGTCCCCTCGGCATCTCCATCGAGCAGGCGGCGGCGGGCTTCATCCGATTGGTCGAGCAGACCGTACTTCACGCAGTCGAGCGGGTCAGCCTCGAACGAGGCTACGATCCGCATCGCTTCACCCTGGTCGCGGCCGGCGGTGCCGGACCGCTCCATGGCGCCTCGGTCGCCAAGGCGCTTGGTTGTGCAGCGGTCTACGTGCCGCGTCTCGCCGGTGTCTTCTGCGCCTTCGGCATGTGCAATGCGGATGTGCGGGTCGACCGGATCAGAAGCTGGAGCGCCCGCCTGGCTTCAGATCCAGGCGCGCCATTTGCCGATGCTTTCTCGGCGCTCGATCGCGCGGCAGCCGAAGCGCTCAACCGGCAGGGATTTGCTGCAGATCAGATCGCGCTCAAGCGAAGTGTATCGTTGCGCTATGTGGGCCAGCAATGGCCGCTCGAAATCGATTGCGATGCAGCTTTCGACGTTGCCGCCGTCCGCGAGCGCTTCGAGCAGGCCTACGAATTCGCGTTCGGTCATTACGTCAAGGATGCCGAGATCGAGATCAGCCATTTGAGGGTTGCCGGCATCGGTCAGCTCTCGAAGATCAAGGCGCCCAGTCTGGTTTACAGCGACACCCGGCCGGTACCGAAAGGCAAACGTCCGGTCTGGATCGACGAAGCCGTCGGGGTGCTTCCCGCCGCCGTGTACGACGGAACAACGTTGCGGCCCGGCCATGAGATCGATGGCCCCGCCGTCGTCGACGAAGAGACGACAACGGTCTTCGTGAGCCATGACCAGAAGCTGCGCGTCACCGGCTCCGGCAACTTCATGATCGTGTCGAAGGAGAGCGTGCGATGAATTCGCTGGACCCCATTCGCCTGGCCGTCATCGAAAAGCAGATCGACCATATCTGCCAGCAGATGGGCTGGATCATGACGCGTACTGCACGATCTCCGATCTTCAGTCAGAGCCACGACTTCACCTGCTTCCTCGCCAGCGCGGAAGGGGAGGTCATCGCGCAGGCCGACGGGCTGCCGATCCACAGCGGCGGCGGTGGATATGCGATCCGCGCGCTGTTGAAGGTCTACAAGGACGATATCCACGACGGCGACGTCTTCATTCTGAGCGACCCCTATGTCGCCGGTGGAAACCACCTGCCGGACTGGACGATCATCCGTCCCATCATCCTCGACGGCCGCCTGTGTGCGTTCGCCGTCAATCGCGCCCACCAGTCGGATATCGGCGGCGGCGCCGCCGGCACCTACAATTGCGAGGCCAGGGAAATCTTTCACGAAGGCATTCGCCTGCCTCCGATGCGACTGATCGATCGCGGGCAGATGCGTTCGGATCTCTTCAGTTTGCTAATGTTGAACTCGCGCACGCCCGAACTCACCGAAGGCGACGTCGGCGCGATGATCGGTTCGACGAAAATCGGCGCCGACCGCATCAAGGCCATCCTGCGCGATGTCGGCGTGGACGAGGGACTGGCCTATTTCTCCGGCCTGCTCGACCACGCGGAAGCCATGATGCGCAGCGCCATCACGGCTCTGCCGGAAGGCTGCTGGGTTGGCATCGACGGCAGCAATACCGATTGCTTCAAGGAGGTCGACGTCCCGATCAAGGTGACGGTCACCAAGGTAGAGGATACGTTGACCTTCGACTTTACCGGCAGCTCGGATCAGATCGCCGGCTTCAAAAACAGTTCGATCGCCAACACCTTCTCATCGGTGTTCGTCGCCGTTGCGACATTCTTCGACAGCACGATCCCGCACAATGAAGGCGCGCTGCGTCCGATCAAGATCGTGGCGCCGCTCGGCAGCGTGGTGAATCCACGGCCGCCGGCCCCCGTGACCATGTGCACGACTTATCCTGCGCACGACATCATGCATGCATGCTGGAAGGCGCTGTCCCAGGCCATGCCGGAGCGCGGCTGCGCCGGCTGGAGCAAGCAGTGCTACGGCAACAGCTCCGGCCAGGGCGCCGATGGGCGCCTGTTCGTCCTCTATCACTGGCACGGTTCGGCCGGAGGCGGTGCGGTCAAGGGGCGCGACGGCTTTGCGACGATCGGCAATGCTCCGACGCTCGGCGGTCTCACCATACCGAATGTGGAAGGCTACGAGCAGGCCTATCCAATACGGATCCTGAAGCAGGAGTTTCGCTGCGACGCGTCCGGTCCCGGAGAGTTTCGTGGTGGCGCCGGCGTCGAATATGTCTGCGAGATGCTGGTGCCGACGGAGCACGCGGTTCGCGCGGAAGGCATGGGCGGCCCGAACGGCTACGGTATTTGCGGCGGGCTCGACGGCACGATCGGAACTCTCTCGGTCCTCGTCGAGGGAGAGGCATTGTCCCTGCCGCGCTTCGGAATCGAACATCATCCACCTTGCCGTATCGAAGTGTCGTCCGGCGGTGGAGGCGGGTGGGGCGATCCACTGCGCCGGGACCCTGCGGCGGTTCGGGACGATGTGCAGGACGGCATCGTCAGTGCCGCCAGTGCGCTTTCGGCCTACGGCGTCGTGCTGACGTCGAGCCAGGAACTCGATGTGATCGCAACGGCCGAAACCAGGCGCAAGCGTCTCGCTGAGCCTTCTTCCGCCTACGCGTGAACGAATGTCGCCTCATCCCAACCACACACATTCCTGTTGCTGTTATTCGGAGATTTCTCATGACGCTTCTTGACCGCCGCGATGTACTGAAGTTGGCCGGCGCCGCTGCGGCGGCGATGGCCGGTCCGGCTCTTGCCCAGTCAAATCCTGCCTTGAAGATCGCGTCAGTCGAGACGCTCAGTGGTCCCGGCTCCACCGTCAACCGCCTGTGGTCGCTCGGCCTGAAATACTGCGTCGACAAGATCAACGCCGAAGGCGGATGGAACGGTCAAAAGCTGGTCTACGCGGAATACGATACCGAGGGAACAACTGGCGGTGCCTCGCAGAAGACGCAGGCTGCGATCGCCGACGGCGCCCATATCATCATCCACGGCGGATCATCGGCGATCGGCGGGCAGATTTCGGAAGATATCCGCAAATGGAATCTGCGCAACCCGACGGCCAAGGTTCTGTTCTTCGGGCCGGGCATCGAGGCTCTCGAGCTGACCGGGGCAAAGTGCCACTATCACTTCTTCCGATTTGCGACCAATGCCGACATCAGAGTCCGGGCGCTGATCGCGGGCATGAAGGCGGAGAATGCCCTCGGGAAGAAGGTGTTCTCGATCAACCAGAACTATTCCTGGGGGCAGGACATTCAGGCCGCCTTGGAGAAGGGGGCCCCCGAGAACGACTTCGTTCTGGTCGACAAGGTGCTCCATGACGTGAACAAGATCCAGGATTTCAGCCCCTATGTCGCGCGCATCGCGGCGTCGGGCGCGGACACCGTTTTCACAGGCAACTGGGGCAACGATCTTTCGCTGCTGCTCAAGGCGGTCCAGGCCGCCGGCCTCAAGGTCAAGTTTGCGACCACGTTCCTCGATCTGCCGGGAGCGTTGTCTTCGGCGGGAACCGCAGCACTCGGCTATTACCACGCCGAAATGTGGAATCCGCAGGCATACGGCGCGTTCGGTCAGGAATTGTGGACCGACTACAAGGCCAAGATGGGCACCGTGCCGTCGACCAGCGAGGCGAAGTCGGTGCTTTGCCTCCTGATTCTCCAGAAGGCGCTCAAGACCATTCCGGCGACCGGAAAGATCGAGGTCGACGTGATCGCCAAGGCGCTGGAAAACACGACATACGACGCTCCGACCGGAAAGGTCACGATACGCCCTGCCGATCATCAGCTCGCATGGCCAATTGTCGTCTCCAAGGTCGAGCAGGGCGCGAAATTCCCCTTCGACGGCACCGATATGGGCTTCGTCCCCCTCAAGATCATTCCTGCGGAGGAGGCGGTCAATGCCGTGCAGGCGAGCTGCAAGATGCAGCGGCCGGCGTAAGGAGGCTGCGTGACCTACCTTCTGTCATCCTTGGTGAACGGGCTTGTGTTCGGTCTGCTGCTCTTCATGGTGTCGGCAGGCCTTACCCTGATCTTCGGGATGATGGGAGTGTTAAACTTCGCGCACAGTTCGCTGTACATGCTCGGCGCCTATCTCGGATACTCGATCGGCAGGTGGACCGGCTTCTGGCCGGCCCTGCTGTTTGCGCCGCTGGTCGTTGCGCTGATCGGAGCCTTCATCGAGCGTTTCATGCTTCGGCGAGTCCACCGTCACGGGCATGCCCAGGAACTTCTGCTGACGTTCGGGCTGGCCTTGATCATCCACGAGGTCGTCAAGCTGTTCTATGGGCCATATCCCGTCGAATACGCCGTGCCGGCCGAACTGGCCCAGACCGCCTTCAGCGCCAACGGCCTGAACTTTCCGCTGTATCGCCTATTCATCGGCGCCGTGGCGGTGTCGATGTTTGTCTGCCTGTTCCTGCTGATGAAGTTCACGCGCGTGGGGCTTACCGTGCGGGCCGCGCTGTCGCAGCCGCAGATGGTCGAGGCCCTTGGCCACAATGTCGGTCTGGTTTTTCTCTTTGTGTTCGCGGTGGGGGCTGGTCTCGCCGGCCTTGCCGGCGCGGTCGCGGGCGCGTTCTATCCGACCGGGCCGAACATGGCGGATGATCTCGGCTCGATCGTGTTTGTCGTAGTGGTGGTTGGTGGGCTTGGGTCGCTCGAGGGCGCGCTGATCGCGTCTCTCGCCATCGGTCTGCTCACGACCCTGACGGTCGGCCTGGACTGGACGTTGGCCGGTGCGCTCGCGCCGGTTGGCCTGTCGGAATGGGCTTCCTCCATCGGCGGACCGTTCACGATCACCTTGTCGAGCCTGACCGGGTCGCTGCCATTCATCATCATGCTGCTCGTCCTGCTCATCCGCCCTGCGGGACTGATGGGAGAACGGGCTTGAAGCGGGCTTTGCTAATCGGACTTTACGCCTGCGGCGGCTTGCTGCTGCTCGCGCCATTCTGGTTCGGCGATCGCTACGCGAACCTCGCCATTCGCATGATGATCGCGGCGCTGTTTGCCAGCGCATTCAACCTTCTGTGGCGGCAGGCGCGGCTGCTGTCGTTCGGTCATGGCGTCTATTTCGGCGCCGGGATGTTTGCGGTCGTTCATCTGATGCGCGCCATCGAGGCTGGATTGAACGTGCCGCTGATTCTCGCGCCTCTCGTGGGCGCGCTGGTGAGCCTTGTGGTTGGCCTCGTCTTCGGTTTCGTGGCGACGCTGCGCAGCGGCGCCTACTTTTCCATGATCACGCTCGCGATCGCCGAACTCGTCTATTCGCTCGGGCCGCGCTGGCAGGGGTTGTTCGGCGGCGAGGCCGGCATTTCGAGCATGCGGATGCCCAGCATGGGGCTGAACTTCGCCACCCTCAACCAAGTCTATCTGATCGTGCTGCTCTGGTGCATGGTCGGCTTCGGCATCCTGTGGTTCTTCGCCAAGACACCGCTTGGCCAGATTGCATTCGCGCTGGGTGACAACGAGCAGCGGCTTCGTTTCCTTGGCTACCGCACTCACGCCGTCAAGGTCGTGCTGTTCGCATTGTCGGCGGCGCTGTCGGGACTGGCCGGCGGGCTGTTAGGCATTACAGCCGAGAATGTCGATTACACGGTGTTCGGTCCGGCCTCGTCGGCTGCTCCGGTCATCCAGACGTTCATCGGTGGCGCCGACATGCTGCTAGGACCTGCGCTGGGTGCAACGCTTCTGACCGGCTTCGGCAACATCTTCTCGGACGTGACGCGCCTGTGGCTGCTCTACCAGGGCATCGCATTCGTCCTGGTTGTCCTGTTCCTGCCCGGCGGCATCGCCGGTTCGTTTGCCACCGGCAAGCGGGTGTCGTGGGGGAATGCCGCGGTCAATGCCTTCGCGGTGCTGCTCAGCTCCTGCAGCCTGATCTTCATCTGCGAGAGTGCTGCCGTTCTGCTCAGCGACGCCTATATGTCGCGGCGGGCTGGCCAGGGCGGAGCCTGGGTCGATTATCGGCTATTTAATCTGGATCTGGCGCCACTGTCTCCGCTGGTATGGGGATTGCCGCTGCTTGTCGGATTGATCGGGGTCGCACTCTCGTGGAAGCTCAGCGAAAGCGGGCGTACGGCATGAGCGCCATTGCCCTAAGCGCGGTAACCAAGCGCTTTGGCGCCAGCGAGATCATTCGCGGCGTCGACCTCACAGTAAATACAGGTGAGCGACACGCGCTGATTGGCCCAAACGGCGCTGGAAAATCCACGCTGTTCAATCTCATCAGTGGCCAGATCCGTCCGTCGAGCGGGGAGATATTCCTGAACGGACGCCGGTCGGACCGCGACGCGCCCGAGATGATTGCGCGTCGCGGTGTTGCACGGTCGTTTCAGATCACAAGCCTGTTCGCGCGGCTCACCGTGTTCGAGACGCTTCGTCTTGGCGTCATGGCCACCCACGGCGTGCGCTTCTGCTTCTGGCGGACCGCCGCATCGCGCCGCGACGTCACTCAGGACGTGTTTGCACTACTCGGCGACGTCAACCTGACCCATCGCGCGGATGCTCCGGTCAGCGAACTGCCATATTCCGAGCAGCGTGCGCTAGAGTTGGCTGTGACACTGGCGCTTCGTCCCGATGTCATTCTGCTCGACGAGCCAACCGCCGGCATGTCGGTCGAGGAGGCGGCGCAAACGGTCGCCCTGGTCCGGCGCCTGACCGCGGGACGCACCTTGCTCGTCGTCGAACACGATATGGACGTGGTGTTCTCGCTGTGCGACCGGATTTCGGTGCTTGTCCACGGCCGCATTATCGCAACCGGTACCCCGGACGAGATTGCAAACAACGATAGCGTCAACGAGGCCTATCTCGGAAAAGGTGTGCATTGATGGGACTGACCGTCATCGGACTGCATGCCCATTACGGCAAGAGCCACGTTCTTCGCGGGGTTTCGTTCGACTTGCCGCCGCAGAGCATCATCAGCCTTGTCGGGCGTAACGGGTCGGGACGCTCGACGACGCTGAAGAGCATCCTGGGAATCGTTCGTCCCACGGAGGGGTCTATTGTGCTCGACGGTGTCGAACAAGCGGGACGGGAAACACGGAACATCGTGCGTTCCGGTATCGCTTACGTCCCCGAAGATCGCCTGGTGTTTCCGACGCTGACCGTGGCCGAGAATCTCCGCATGGGTCATCTGCGCGCCGGGCCGGATCGCGTCGCCTGGACGGTTGATCAAATGTACGAGTATTTTCCGCGGCTGTACGAGCGCAAGGATACCAAGGCTGGCAAGCTGTCAGGAGGCGAACAGCAGATGCTAACCATGTGCCGTTCGCTCTTGGGCAACCCCAAGGTTCTTCTGCTCGATGAGCCGACTGAAGGCCTGGCACCGAAAATCGTCGAACGCCTGGTTGAAGCTATCCAG
>Ga0247764_1000278_pt1 | contig 18549 bp, 18 predicted proteins | sample UWRJL051202B4_FD_179932 | JGI IMG/M metagenome (GOLD analysis project Ga0247764, IMG submission 179932) | Plant litter microbial communities from Arlington Agricultural Research Station in Wisconsin, United States - UWRJ-L051-202B-4 | ecosystem: Environmental > Terrestrial > Plant litter >...
CGAGCCCAGCAGCATCGCCGCGGCGGGGTGGATCACGTAGAGGAGCAACAGGCCGAGACCACCGAACAGCAGCGAGTTCTGAAGGCAGATGCGGCCCTGCAGGTTGAACGGTCGGCGGCTGTAATCCCAGAGCTTGATGTGGAAGACCTTGTCGAGCACGAGATGGGTGAAGAACTCCAGCGCGCTGGTGATGACCACGCTGGCGAGGAACACCAGAAACGGATTGTCCACGTAGGGCAGCACCAGCAGCACGAGGGCGATCGCGCCGATCCCGTAGATGGGGAGAAAGGGGCCGGTGAGGAAGCCACGATTCTGCAGATGCCGCGTGCCCGCGAACACGAACGTGACCTCGGCGATCCAGCCGAGGAAGGCATACACCGCGAGGTAGAGAAGGAAGAGACTGAACGCGTACAACGTCATCCGTTCTGGTCACCGGGCAAGGGGCGCAAATCGATCGTTGCACGAATGCGGGGGTCTGCGCCGCATCCGCGTGCTGTTTCGCGGTCCGCCGGTGACACGGAGGTGGGTGAGATGGGGCGAGGCTGACCGCCCCATCTCCGCCGCCTGCCTAGACCTCGAGGGCTGCGTCGAGGCTGATGTCGACGCCGGTCAGGGCCTTGCTGATCGGGCAGGTCGCTTTGGCTTCCTGTGCCGCCTGGGCGAAGCCCGCCGCGTCGAGCCCGGTGACCTCGCCACGCACCGTGAGGGCGATGCCGGTGAGGTGGAAGCCGCCGGCCGGGTCCGGCCCGAGGGTCACGTCGGCCCGCACATCCAGTGCCTCGACGGTTCCCCCGGCGGCGCCGATCAGGGCGGAGAGTTGCATGGCATAGCAGGACGAGTGCGCAGCGGCGAGAAGCTCTTCAGGGCTGGTCGCCCCGTTGGCGTCGTCGGCCGCGCGCTTGGGGAAGGACACATCGAAGGTCGCCAGCTTCGAGCTGCTCAGCTCGACCTGTCCAGCTCCCTGCTCCAGTGAGCCATTCCAAGCGGTACGGGCGGTGCGTGTGGGCATTGCTTCTCCTTCTTTCACGCCGCGGTCATGGAGCCGCGGACATTCTGGGTGAGTTCGGTGACCTGTTGCCGAAGGGCGATCAGGTCGTCGAGCTCGAGGCCGGTGGACTCCCCGATGCTGGCCGCGATCCCCGCCGCGGCTGTCTCGAGGTCTCGTCCGGCAGCCGTGAGCTGTACGAGAACGGATCGCTCGTCGGTGGCGGACCGTCGACGCTCGACCAGACCTGCAGCATCGAGCCGCCGCAGGAGGGGAGACAGAGTTCCGGAGTCCAGAGCCAGGCGGTCACCCAGTGCCGTCACAGAGAGCGGCGCCTGCTGCCAGAGCGCCATCAGCACGAGATACTGCGGGTAGGTGAGGCCGAGCGGGGCGAGCAGCTCGCGGTAGCGCGCGGTGAGCGCCCGCGATGCGCTGTACAGGGCGAAGCAGATCTGGTCGGTCAGTCCCATTGCGGTGGGCTCGACGGCGGTGGGCTCGACGGCGGTGGGCTGGATGGCGGTGACACCCAGCGAGCCGTGCATCGGTTCGACCATGCCCCGATGCTACATCAATTGTGCACAATTCAGTTGTGGACAATCGGCACGGTACCGCGATGGCGGGATGCCCCGCTACCCCAGCCCATCTCGGCGTCGGGCGAGGGCGGCCACCTCGGCGCTGTTGTCGGCCAGCCGCATCGCCTCGCCGTAGGCGTCCCGTGCCTCCGCCACCCGCCCAACGCGGCGCAACAGATCCGCCCGGGTGGCGTGGAACGCGTGATAGTCGTGCAGGCTCGGCTCGAGTCGATCAACGATCGTCAACCCGACCCGTGCGCCGTCGAGCTCGGCCACGGCGATGGCACGATTGAGCTCGACCACGGGTGAGGGGTCGATCCGGAGCAGCTGATCGTAGAGCGCCACGATCTGCGACCAGTCGGTGTCGTGCACGTCACCGGCCGAGGTGTGGACCGCGTTGATCGCGGCCAGCAGCTGGAACCGGCCCGGTGCCTCGCCGGAGGTAAGCCGTTCCCGTACCAGCTGGTGACCCTCCGCAATGAGCACCGGATCCCACCGTCGGCGATCCTGCTCGTCGAGCGTGACAAGCACCCCGTCCGGCGAGAGCCTGGCGGATGCCCGCGCCTCCGTCAGCAGCATCAGGGCTAGCAGGCCGGCCGCCTCGCCATCGGCGGGCAGAAGAAGGCGGACGAGCCGGGTTAGTCGGATCGCTTCCGCCGTGAGCTCGTGGCGGAGGGGTGCGCTGTCGGGTGCGCTGGCCAGATAGCCCTCGTTGAACACGAGGTAGAGCACAGCGAGCACTCCGGAGATGCGGGAGGGGAGATCATCCGTCACCGGCACACGGAAGGGGATGCCTGCCTCCGAGATCTTCGCCTTCGCCCGGGTGATGCGGCGGCCCATTGCAGAATCCTGCACCAAGAAGGCGCGGGCGATCTCGGGTACCGTGAGCCCACCGACCAGGCGGAGGGTCAGCGCGACACGGGCCTCCATCGACAGGGCCGGGTGGCAGCAGACGAAGATCAGCCGCAGCCGGTCGTCATCGACCACCCCGACGGAGTGCGGCGCGCCGTCATCGACCATCAGCCGAGCCTCGCGATGCTTCTCCTCACGCTTGCTCTCCCGACGGATGCGATCGATCGCCTTGCGATTGGCCGTGGTGGTGAGCCAGGCACCCGGGTTGGGCGGCACGCCGTCGGTCGGCCAGCGTTCCACGGCGATGGCAAAGGCCTCCGCCGCGGCCTCCTCGGCGATATCAAGACTGCCGAACCGTCTGCCCAGCGATGCGACCACCCGGGCCCACTCCTCGCGGTGGGCCCGGGTGATGGCCTCGTGGATCACGCCCCCCGGAGGAGAGCGCGCACCTCGAGCTTGCGGTTGCAGGCCTTAGACCCGTCCGCGGCGAGGGCGAGCACCGCATCGAGATCGGGCGCCTCCATGATCCAGAGCCCGGCGACGTACTCCTTGGTCTCGACGAACGGGCCATCGGTCAGCAGGGGCGCATCGCCGCGGTTGTCGATGACGGTGGCCGAGCTCGGCGCCGCCAGGCCCGCAGCGAAGACCCAGTGCCCGTCGGCCTGGAGCCTGTCGTTGAACTCGTCGATCGCGGCGGCCTCTGCCGCACTCGCCGAGTTGGTGCGCCCGGTCGCCTGCGCCTGCCCATCGTCGATCACGGAAACCAGATACTGCATGTCAGATCATCTCCTGAAGCTCGGGCGCCCCTCGCGGGCACCACTCACCCTTGCAACGATCAACTCTGCCTCGATCCGACAGCAGGCACGAAGAAAGTTTTCGACGCCGAGACCCGTCGTGCAGGTCTCGCGCTGGTGGAGAGGGGATGTGGTGGGCCCTACCGGGCTCGAACCGATGACATCCACGGTGTAAACGTGGCGCTCTACCAACTGAGCTAAAGGCCCGCGATCACGCCCTCGCGGGGCGCATCACGACTGCGTCAATAGTACACAGCGCACGGCGCCAGGTTGGTTCGGCAGCCGGGCCAAGGCCGGCAGCTCGTCCGGAACGGTAGGTTTGTGCGACAACCCGAACGATCGAAAGCTTGCCAATGTCGAATGATGCCGCCGCCCACCATCCGCGCCGACGATCGGTCACACGAGCCGTGATAATCGCCGGCTCACTTGTCCTAATCGCGGTTGCGTTCGTCGCGGTTTGGGTCACGATCAGAGGGATGACGGCGCGCGACGAACTCGCGGCAGCTGTGCCATTGGTACACCGAATCGAGACGTCCGCGATAGCGGGCGACGCGAGTCACGTCGACTCGGAACTGCGATTACTCGGGCAGCACACCGCCCGCGCCGTTGCGCTGACCTCAGACCCGGTATGGACTCTCGCCGAGGTGGTTCCATGGCTCGGCAGCAACCTGACCGCCATCCGCACGTCTGCATCGGTGGCAGATCGGATCTCTACTGAGGTGGTGCCACCGATGGTGTCTCTCCTCACGACCACGACGGTAGATGAGTTATTACCCAAGAACGGCACCATCGACGTCGCTTCGATAGCCGCGGCTCAGCGTCCGCTGAAAGAGGCACGCGCCGCAATGACCACGGCGGCCCTCACGGCCGCCACAATCGACGAACGCTCTCTCCTGCCAGCGATTGCTAAGCCCATCGGCAGATTTCTCACGTTGGTGGATCGAACGTCGGACACCATCGACGGCCTCGACACAGCGGTCAGAGTGCTGCCATCGATGTTGGGCGCGCATGGCGCGCGAAGCTATCTCCTCCTGTCATTGACGAACTCCGAGCTCCGTACCTCGGGCGGCATACCGGGAGCACTGGCGGTGATCAGTGCAGACACTGGATCGCTCACCCTCGGCGCGACAGCCTCTATCGACGACCTCAAGCGCTTCGCGGAGCCGGTCATTCCGCTCTCGTCTTCCGAACTGACGCTGTTCGGCACGCGGCTCGGCAAATGGATGGAGAATGCGGTCAGCACGCCGGATTTCACGCGAAGTGGGGCCCTGGCACAGGCGATTTGGCAGGAGAGACGGGGCCAGGAAGTTGACGGTGTCATCTCGATCGACCCCGTGGCGCTCGGATACATACTCGCTGCAACCGGACCCATCGACGCCGGATCGGGCGTTACCCTGAACTCTGCGAACGCCGCCCCATTCCTCTTGAGTACCGTCTATGCGCAGTTTCCCGACACACGGGACCAGGATGCGTTCTTCTCGGAGGTGACGAAGAAGATCTTTGCCGCGATCACCAGCGGTACGGTCGACTCCCGAAAGCTGATCAGCGGGCTCGGGCGGAGCGTGTCCGAGGGACGAATCCGCGTCTGGAGCAGCCACGAGAACGAGCAGAAATCCATCGCGGGATCGGATCTTGCTGGTGCGCTTCCGGCCTCGACAAACACGTCCAGTGGCTTCGGCGTTTATCTCAATGACGCGACCGGCGGCAAGATGGACTACTACCTGCGCGCATCGGTCGCCGCTGCCACAGCCAGGTGCAGGGCGGATTCTCGGCCATACGTCAACATCGACGTGACGTTGGCGTCGATCGCGCCGCTGGACGCGGCCACATCGCTTCCGAGCTACGTCACGGGGCGATACGCGTTCGGGGTCGAGCCGGGAAAAACACGCACCAATGTGTACGTCTCCGCGCCGCCGGGTTCAGATCCATACAGCGTCCTCATTAATGGGAAGGAATACGCCTTCGTCACCGCCCCGCTCGACGGTCGTCCGATGGTGGGCGCTGTAGTGGAGATCGCCCCGCAGAAGTCGACGACGCTGACGTTCCGATTCCTGGCCCGACCACACGCACCGACGAAAGTCACCGTCGCCACGACGCCGATGTCCTCCCCCGTCGAAGTGGCGCTGGGAGGCTCTCTTCGTTGCGCTAACGGGAAGTTGTAACGAAATATATTCAGGACTGCCTGATTCGGCACCGGTGCACTAATGTTCATCTTGGATGGCCGTGTCTTACCCGCGCGATGCCATCCGGGCTGCCAATCACCCGGGCAGCTCACAGATTCGTACCCGAAATGAGTCATCACTATGAAATCACGCATACTCGCCGTGGCTGCCATTTCAGCAGCACTGGCTATCGGCCTTTCCTCGCCCGCTTTGGCAGCAGAGGCCTATACCGGAGCGCTCAGCGCTAACTCCTCCGCATCTGGCGGAACTGTCGAATACACCTCCGACAACACCGGGGAAGCTCCCGGAACCACAGGGAACTTTTCCCTCGCGGCTCAGTCGTCGCGTGCAGCTGGAGTCTCGATCAGTACCGCGGCGAATGTCGCGCAGACCGTGACGGTCGGCGAGAAGAGCTCGCTGCGATTCGCCGTGAGCATTCCGAAGGACGCCAAGGTCGGAAGTGTCTACAACCTAACGGTATCGGTTGGCGCCTTCTCCGATCACAAGACGATCACCGTCGTAGGCGCCACCGCGTCCGAGGGCATCGTCGCGTCGAACTTCTCTGTTCTCTGGGTCGCTCTCGCGGTCTTCCTCGCCGCGCTACTCGCGCTCTTCGTCGCACTGCGCGTTCGCAGCAACAAGGCGTCGGTCTAGCAGGCCGCCCGGGGTGACGGGCACCACTTTGTGGTGCCCGTTACCCCAGCGGTGCGCGATAGCGCTGGCGTGGCGACCCGTCTGGGTGAAGTGACTACGCCGCGACCGGGGTCAGCTCGGCCAGAGCTGCGCGGTATGCGGCCATCGAGCGAGCCTCGCCGGGCGCGGTGATGAAGCTGGCACGGATGATGCCAGTGGTGTCGATGATGAACGACGCGCGGTTGGCGTAGCCCTTCTCCGGCACGAACACCCCGTACTCCTTGGCGACGGCGCCGTGCGGCCAGAAGTCTGCCAGCACGTTGAAGTCGTAGCCCTCGGCCTCGGCGAAGGCACGCAGAGTGGCCTTCGAGTCGACGGAGATGCCGATGAGTTCGATGCTCTTGTCTTTGAACAGAGCCAGGTTGTCGCGCAGTTCGCAGAGCTCGCTGGTGCAGGTGCTCGAGAATGCGAGGGGGAAGAAGACGAGCACTACCGGCTTCTTGCCACGAAACTCGCTCAGGCGAATGTGTTCGCCGAACTGGTTGGGCAAGTCGAAGTCGGGTGCCTGGATGTCGTTCTCCAGTGCCATGGTCAGATCCTTATCTCCGGGTGGAGTGAACGCCCGGTAAACACAATCGGCCATGTTACGCCTGCGTAGCAGACTTTCCGCCTATTTCGACGAATCCACGGAAATGGCGTACTCCAGCCGCCGGGATGCCCCGGGCTGGAGCGTGAACTGGCCCGGCTTCGCGGAATATTCGCCCCCGAATCCCTGCGGCGCAGTCATCCCGAACCATGGTTCTATGCACACGAATTCGCCGGGCGCCTTCGACCAGACGCCGAGCAACGGGAAGTCGGGAAAGTCGATGGTGAGCACGGGTGCTCCGGGTGCGGTGTACCGAACCGAGCGACTCTGCAGCTGATCGAAAATGACCGCGTCGTCGACGAACAGCGCGTCGTCGAGTCGCAGGGTGTCGCCGACGACCGGCGTCGGGATGGGCTCCGGCAGCAGCAGACCGCCGAAGATGCGACGGATGGGGGCGCTCTCGTCACGCGGAAACTCGAGCGTGTGCGCCTCCCGTGCGATACCGGGCAGCAGAGGCCATGCGAAGCCCGGGTGCTCCCCCACCGATGCGGAGAACGTCGCGGCACCGAGATTGGTCACGATCGTCTCCACGCTCAGGGTGGATTCGGCGAGCGAGTAGCGGATCTGCAGCCGGAACGAGAACGGGAAGTGGGCTCGCGTCTCCGCGGAATCCTCGAGCGTGTAGACGACCCCGGTCTCGGTCGCCTCGGAGACCGCGAACTCCAGGTCACGCGCGAAGCCGTGCTGCGAGATCGGGTAGCCGACCCCGTCGTGCATCAGCTCGCCGCCCGGCATCTGCCCGACGATCGGGAACAGCACGGGCGCGCGACGCCCCCAGACAGCGCCGCCCTGCCAGAGCAGCTCGTGCCCGTCGCGGTCGATCAGTGACTGCAGTTCCGCGCCGAGAGACTCGATCGTGACGCGCAGAACACCGTTGTCGAGAGTGTGGAGTGCCATACCGAAACGCTACCGCGGAGCCGACTGACCGTTCGGGAGCAAGCATGCCCTCGCACCGAACTAGACTCATTGAGGCCGTGCACCCGGACCCGACCGATCGCAACCCGATTGGCGAGCCTGCACGGCGGAGATTGTCCGCGAACAAGAGCGAGGTCGACGTTGACGGTAAACGACCAGGACCCCTACTCGGTGAACCACACCGATCGAGACCCTGAGGAAACTGCTGAATGGCAGGAGTCCCTCGACGCGCTGGTCGCGGCACAGGGTCACGAGCGTGGGCGCGAAATCATGCTGAGCCTGCTCAAGCGGTCGAAGGAACTGCACCTCGGAGTGCCGATGGTTCCGACCACGGATTACCTCAACACCATCGCCCCGGAGAACGAGCCAGCCTTCCCCGGTAACGAGGAGCTCGAGCGTCGCTACCGCGCCTGGATCCGCTGGAATGCCGCGATCACCGTGCACCGCGCACAGCGCCCGGGCATCGCAGTCGGCGGACACATCTCCACCTACGCGTCCTCCGCCGCACTCTACGAGGTCGGCCACAACCACTTCTTCCGTGGCCAGGGCGACGCCAGCGGCGGCGACCAGATCTTCTACCAGGGCCATGCCTCTCCCGGCATGTACGCCCGCGCCTTCCTCGAGGGGCGTCTCAGCACCGACCAGCTCGACGGCTTCCGCCAGGAGAAGTCGCACGCCGGTGGAGGGCTCTCCTCCTACCCGCATCCGCGGCTGATGCCGGAGTTCTGGCAGTTCCCGACCGTGTCGATGGGTCTCGGCCCGATCAACGCGATCTACCAGGCACAGTCGAACAAGTACCTCACCAACCGCGGCCTGAAAGACGTCTCCGACGCCCAGGTCTGGGCCTTCCTCGGTGACGGCGAGATGGACGAGGTCGAGAGTCGCGGCGCCCTGCAGCTGGCGGCCAACGACGGCCTCGACAACCTCAACTTCGTCATCAACGCGAACCTGCAGCGCCTCGACGGTCCCGTTCGCGGCAACGGCAAGATCATCCAGGAGCTCGAGAGCTTCTTCCGCGGTGCCGGTTGGAACGTCATCAAGGTCATCTGGGGCCGCGAATGGGACGAGCTTCTCGCCCGCGACACTGACGGTGCGCTGCGCGACCTGATGAACCGCACTCCGGATGGCGACTACCAGACCTACAAGGCCGAGAGTGGCGCCTACGTTCGCGAGAACTTCTTCGGCCGCGATCCGCGCGCCCTCGAACTGGTCAAGGACTACACCGACGACCAGATCTGGAACCTCAAACGCGGCGGCCACGACTACAAGAAGGTCTATGCGGCCTTCAAAGCGGCCTCGGAGCACAAGGGTCAGCCGACCGTCATCATCGCCCACACCATCAAGGGCTATGGCCTGGGCCCGGCCTTCGAGGGCCGCAACGCGACCCACCAGATGAAGAAGCTCACCCTCGACGGACTCAAGTCGTTCCGCGATGCCATGCGCATCCCGATCACCGACGCGCAGCTCGAAGAAAACCCGTACATGCCGCCCTACTACCACCCGGGCGAGAACGACGAGGCGATCCAGTACCTGCAGGAGCGTCGTCGTGCGCTCGGCGGCTACCTGCCGGAACGTCGGTCGAAGTACACGCAGGTCGCCGTGCCGGAGGAGGCGTCGTACGCCATCGCCAAGAAGGGCTCCGGCAAGCAGGAGATCGCCACCACCATGGCCTTCGCCCGTCTGCTGAAAGACCTGCTCAAGGCGCCGGGCTTCGGCCACCGCATCGTGCCGATCATCCCGGATGAGGCGCGCACCTTCGGTATGGACGCCTACTTCCCCACCGCCAAGATCTACAACCCGAGCGGACAGAACTACACCTCGGTCGACCGCGAGCTGCTGCTGGCGTACAAGGAGAGCCCGCAGGGCCAGATCGTGCACGTCGGCATCAACGAGGCCGGCGGTTTCGCGGCCTTTACCGCCGCGGGCACCTCCTATGCCACGCACGGCGAACCGCTGATCCCGGTCTACGTGTTCTATTCGATGTTCGGCTTCCAGCGCACGGGCGACGCGATGTGGGCGGCGGGCGACCAGATGGCTCGCGGCTTCATCGTCGGCGCCACCGCCGGCCGCACCACGCTCACCGGCGAGGGTCTGCAGCACGCAGACGGCCACTCGATCCTGCTGGCCTCGACCAACCCGGCGATCGTCGCCTACGACGCGGCCTACGGCTACGAACTCGGCCACATCGTCAAGGACGGTCTCGACCGCATGTACGGCGGGTCGCATCCGAACCCGAACGTCATGTACTACCTCACGGTCTACAACGAGCCGATCGTTCAGCCCGCCGAGCCGGAGAACCTGGACGTCGAGGGGGTGCTCAAGGGCATCTATCTGCTGAAGGGCGCCTCGATCGGTGGTCCCCGCGCGCAGCTGCTCGCATCCGGCGTCGCCGTTCCGTGGGCCCTCGAGGCGCAGGAACTGCTCGCGAACGACTGGGGTGTCTCGGCCGACGTCTGGTCTGTCACCTCGTGGACAGAGCTGCGCCGCGACGGTATCGCCGCCGACGAGCACAACTTCCTGCACCCGAACGACGAGAAGGTCGTGCCGTACGTCACCCAGAAGCTGCGCGACGCCGAGGGCCCGTTCCTCGCCGTCAGCGACTTCATGCACGCGGTGCCCGACCAGATCCGTCAGTTCGTGCCCGGCGACTTCGCGACCCTCGGTGCCGATGACTTCGGCTTCTCCGACACCCGCGCCGCCGCCCGTCGCTACTTCAAGATCGACGGACCGTCGCTGGTCGTGCGTACCCTCGAGTCGCTGGTCGCCCAGGGCAAACTCGACCCGAGCGTGCCGCAGCAGGCGATCGACAGGTACCGCCTGCACGACGTGAACGCGGGAACGACCGGCTCTGCCGGCGGCGAGAGCTAGGAGTCACCCCACCACCATGGCACCGGCGAGGACGAAGGAGCAGACGCTCGCGTGGTTGAGGTCGCTCTCCGGCGAACTCGCGACGGCGACGCTCAAGCGTCTCGACGACACCCTGCCCTGGTACGGCGACATGCCACCGGGCCGACGGTCCGCCGTCGGCCTGGTGGCGCAGGCCGGCATCACCTCGTTCATCCACTGGTACGACGAGCCGAGTTCTACTCCGTGGATCGCCGCGGATGTCTTCGGCGCAGCGCCGCGCGAACTGCTCAGGTCGGTCAGCCTCACCCAGACGCTCCAGCTCATCAAGGTGACGGTGGAGGTGGTGGAGGAGCGCGTCAAGGGCGGCGACGAGTCGGTGCGCGAGGCGATCCTGCTGTATTCCCGCGAGATCGCCTTCGCCGCGGCGGATGTCTACGCCCGCGCCGCGGAGGCCCGCGGCCTGTGGGACGCTCGTCTCGAAGCCCTGGTGGTCGACTCCATTCTCAGTGGGGAATACGACGACGAGCTGCCGTCGCGGATCGCGGCCCTCGGGTGGCACGGGCACGGCGAGGTCTCCGTTCTGGTCGGCACGGCACCGAAGATGCTCGACGTGGACATGCTGCGGCGCACCGCCCGGCATCTCGACGCCGATGTACTGATCGGGGTGCAGGGCAGCCGTCTCGTGCTCGTGATCGGCCGCGCGCATCCCACCCCGGCCGACGACGAACCTCCGGCCACCGGGCTTATCCCCTTCCTCGACATCGCCGCTGCCCTCGAACCCGGCTTCGGCGACGGCCACCTGGTTCTCGGTCACGAGGTCGCTTCGCTGGTCGAGGCGTCCCGCAGCGCGAAGGCGGCACTTGCCGGGTTCGCCGTCGCGCGTTCCTGGCGCAACGCGCCGCGCCCCACACTCGCCGACGATCTGCTGCCCGAGCGGGCCCTGGCCGGCGACGGGCTCGCGCGCTCCACCCTGATCAACCGCATCTACAAGCCACTGCAGGCGCACTCCACCGAGCTGCTCACGACGCTGTGGTGCTACCTCGACAACGGCCGCTCGCTCGAGGCGACGGCACGCGAGCTGTTCGTGCACCCGAACACCGTGCGCTACCGCCTGAAGCGGGTCACCGAGGTGATCGGGTGGGATGCCACCGGCGCCCGCGAGTCGCTCATCCTGCAGGCCGCGCTCATCCTCGGCTCGATCGCCGAACCCGACGGGCCGCTGCGCCGCCGCTAGCCAGTGCCCGGCAATCTCCCGGGTCGGGCCGTCGTCCCGTTGTACGGGGTCCTGTCTTTGTCGGCCGCAATGTCCCCTGTCAGAAATGACGGAGATTTTGCGAATCGGCGAGGGTTTAGTGCGATCCGGGGCCGATTTCACGGAATCTCCGTCATTTCGGACACGTGCGGAGCGGGAAGCGGACAGGTGCGACGCGCACGGGCGGACGCGTGCGACGCGCACGGACGGACACGTGCGGAGCGGGAAGCGGACACATGCTACGCGCACGGGACGGTATCCGCACCAGGGACTGACTGTGGACACACGACAAGGCTTTTTCGCTTTATTAGTCGCAGCCCACAACCGGTTGTCGCCCCGGGCGTAGCAGACTGGACGGATGATCGTCGTCGTGTGCCCGGGTCAGGGCTCCCAAACTCCCGGATTCCTCACCCCGTGGCTCACCGAGAATCGGTTCCGCGAGCAGCTCGAGGCGATCTCCGACACTGTCGGCATGGATCTGGTCAAGCACGGGACCGTGAGCGACGCCGACACCATCCGTGACACGGCCGTCGCCCAGCCCCTGATCGTCGCGGCCGGTCTGCTCTCGCTCACCGCCCTGCTCGAAACCCGCGCGGGTCGCATCGGCGGCGTGGCGGGCCACTCGGTCGGCGAGGTCACCGCGGCCGCGGCCGCGGGCATCCTCAGCTACGACGATGCGATGACCCTGGTGCGCGAGCGCGGAACGGCAATGGCCGCCGCCGCAGAGATCACCAAGACCGGAATGAGTGCCGTTCTCGGCGGGGTCGAGGCCGACCTGCTCGCGCGCCTCGACATCCTGCGCCTGTATCCCGCCAACTTCAACGGGGGCGGCCAGATCGTCGTCGCCGGCGAGCTTCCCGCGCTGGAGGCACTGAAGAACGATCCGCCAGCAGGCGCGCGCGTCATTCCGCTGCAGGTCGCCGGCGCCTTCCACACCCGCTACATGGCTTCGGCGGTCGAGCGCCTGCGTGAGGTCGCGGCCGGGCTCGAGAAGCACGACCCGACCGTCACCATTTGGACCAACCGCGACGGCTCGACCGTCGCCAGTGGCACCGAATTCATCGACCTGCTCGTCGGTCAGGTTTCGTCGCCGGTACGGTGGGACAAGACCATGGACTCGTTCGCGATGGCCGGTGTAACCGGAATCGTCGAGCTTGCCCCGGCCGGCGCTCTCGTCGGTCTGGCGAAGCGCGGCCTGAAGGGCGTGCCCACCGTGGCCGTCAAGACGCCCGACGATCTCGCCGCGGCATTCGACCTCATCGACGGGAACTCATGAGCCGCCCCACACTGAAGCAGTCCCACGGGGCTGAATTCACCCGCATCTACAGCTACGGCGCCGCGCGCGGCGATCTCGTGGTGCCCAACGACGACCTCGTCGGCCCGATCGACTCGAGCGACGAGTGGATCCGCCAGCGCACCGGCATCATCACCCGGATGCGCGCCTCCCACGACGTGAGTGCGACCGACCTGGCGACGGATGCCGGGCGCGAAGCGATCGAGAAGTCCGGTATCGCCCCCGAGCTCATCGACCTCGTCATCTGCGCCACCATCAGCAACGTGCAGCAGACTCCCTCGATGTCTGCGGTCGTCGCCGACCGGGTGGGGGCCAACCCCGCCGCCGCCTACGACGAGAACGCCGCGTGCGCCGGGTTCAGCTACGCGGTGACGCAGGCCGACGCGCTCATCCGCTCGGGCGCTGCTCATTACGCCCTGGTGATCGGTGCCGAGAAGCTCTCCGACATCGTGCACCCGGCCGACCGTTCCATCTCCTTCCTGCTCGCCGACGGCGCCGGCGCCGTGGTGATCGGCCCGAGCGACTTCCCCGGAATCGCGGCTCCGGTCTGGGGTTCCGACGGGTCCAAAGCGGATGCCGTGGGCATGAACGGCACACTGACCGACTTCCGAGACGGACTGATCGAATGGCCGACTCTCGTGCAGGAGGGTCCGACGGTCTTCCGCTGGGCCGTCTGGGAGATGGCGAAGGTCGCCCAGCAGGCGCTCGACGCCGCCGGCATCGAGGCGAGCGACCTCGCCGCCTTCGTTCCGCACCAGGCCAACATGCGCATCATCGACGAGTTCGCCAAGCAGCTCGGCCTGCCCGAGTCGGTGATCGTGGCCCGGGACATCGCCACCACCGGCAACACCTCGGCCGCCTCCATCCCGCTTGCTACCCACCGTCTGCTCGAAGAACATCCCGAACTCAGCGGCGGTCTCGCCCTGCAGATCGGCTTCGGGGCCGGCCTCGTCTTCGGGGCCCAGGTAGTGGTCCTCCCGTAAGATAATCAACGGTCAAACGACACCCCTCAAGGAGAAAACACAATGGCATTGTCCACAGAAGAAGTTCTGGCTGGTCTCGCGGAACTCATCAACGACGAAACCGGCATCGCCACCGACACGGTCGAGCTGGGCAAGTCGTTCACCGACGACCTGGACATCGACTCCATCTCGATGATGACCATTGTCGTGAACGCAGAAGAGAAGTTCGACGTGAAGATCCCGGACGAAGAGGTAAAGAACCTCAAGACCGTCGGTGACGCTGTCAGCTTCATCGTCAACGCCCAGGGCTGATACCGCCCTTCACGTGGCCGGCCAGCCCAGGTCTCCTGAGCTGGCCGCCCGTATGACGAGCCAATCGTCGAAGATCCACATGAGAGAAATGCCGTTATGACCAAGAAGATCGTCGTCACCGGAATCGGCGCGACCTCCCCCATCGGTGGCACAGCCCCCGACTCCTGGGCAGCACTGCTCGCCGGCAAGTCCGGCGGACGCAGCCTCGACTACGACTGGGTAGAGCAGTACACGCTCCCCGTCACGTTCGCCGCCGAGGCCGAGGTGCGCCCCGACACCGTGCTCGAGCGCCAGGAGGCGAAGCGCCTCGACCCCTCCGCGCAGCTCGCCCTCATCTCGGCCCGCGAGGCCTGGGCGGATGCCGGCTCCCCCGAGGTCGCACCGGAGCGTCTCGGCGTCGACTACGCCACCGGCATCGGTGGACTGTGGACCCTGCTCAATGGCTGGGACACCCTCCGCGAGAAGGGCCCGCGCCGAGTTCTCCCGATGACGGTGCCGATGCTCATGCCGAATGCCGCTGCCGCGGCGATCAGCATGGACATCAATGCCCGTGCCTTCGCCCGCACCGACGTCTCCGCCTGCGCGTCCAGCACCGAGTCCATCTCGAACGCCTACGACCACCTGCAGCAGGGCCTCGCCGACGTCATCGTCGCCGGTGGCACCGAGTCGGTCATCCACCCCTTCACCATCGCCGCCTTCGCGGGAATGCAGGCGCTCTCCAAGCGCAACGACGACCCGGCGACCGCGTCACGCCCGTACGACATCAGCCGGGATGGCTTCGTGATGGGTGAGGGTGCTGCCACCCTGGTTCTCGAGACCGAGGAGCACGCTCTCGCGCGCGGTGCCCGCATCTACGCGGAGATCGCCGGCGGAGGTGTCACCAGCGACTCGTACCACATCACCGCTCCCGACCCCGAGGGCTGGGGTGCCGCCCGCGCGGTGCACGCCGCTCTCGCGCAGGCCGGAGCGACCCCGGACGAGGTCATGCACATCAACGCGCACGCGACCAGCACCCCTGTCGGCGACATCGCCGAGTACAAGGCTCTGCTGAGCGTCTTCGGCGACCGGGTGCACGACATCCCCGTGTCCGCGACGAAGGCAGCAACCGGTCACCTGCTCGGTGGCACCGGCGCTCTCGAGGCGATCTTCACGATTCTCGCGCTTCGAGACCGGATCGCCCCGCCGACCATCAACATCACGGAGCAGGATCCCGAGATCCCGCTCGCGGTATCGGCGACGGCGCAGCAACTCCCGGATGGGCCGCTCCTCGCGATCAGCAACTCCTTCGGTTTCGGCGGTCACAACTCGGTGCTCGCCATCCGGAGCGTGTAGCCGTCCGCGGCAGCGACACTTCATGCGGATTGCGATAGTCAGCGACTACTTCCTCGATTACGTCGGCGGCGCTCAGACGTCGATGAAGCAGCAGCGCCTCGCCCTCGAAGAAGCCGGGCACAGCGTCGTCATGGTCTCCCCCCGACGGGGCGCTGCGGGTCGCCGGATGCGCCTCGTCGATGGCGATGCGCTGTTTCAACCGAACTTCACCCTGCCCGGCCTGGAGTTGCCCGTCGTGCCCAACAACCGTCGGGTTCGGGCCCTGCTCGAACAGTACTTCCGTGCGCAGGCAATCGACGTGGTGCACGTCCAGACCGAGTTCAGCCTGGCGCGGGCAGCGGCGGCGGTGGCGAAGGAACTCGGCATCCCCGTGGTGCACACGGTGCACACCTTCTACTGGGCCAGCGAGACCGGCCCCCAGGCATCGGTCGCATGGTTCCTGCGGTTCGGGCTTCAGCTGCTCACCAAGGCGAAGCTGCCGAACCAGATCTTCACCGATCGGCCGGGTGACAACGTCATCCGCAACCTCACCCTCGGCATGGCGATGATCGCCGACCGCGTCATCTCCCCCTCCGCCCACCAGGCTCGAGATCTCGCGGCGGCCGGCGTGCCGGGCGATATCGCCGTGGTGCCGAACCCGGTGGCGACCTCCGACCGGCCGTCCGTGCCACTGCAGCCGGACATCCGCCCCAGCTTCCTCTGGGTTGCCCGCTGCGAGCCGATCAAACGTCCGCTGGTGTTTGCCCGCGCGGCGATCGAGGCGCTTCGACGCACCGACAACGCCTTCAGTGTCGACTTCGTCGGTGAGGGAGCGGATCTCGCCGAGCTGCGCACGCTCGCGGAGGGCCACGAGGAGATCCGCATCCAAGGCGTGCTCCCCCACGACCGGGTGCTCGACCTCATGGACGAGTCCTCTGCCGTCGTGCTCAGCTCGCTCGGCTTCGACAACCAGCCGATGACCATCGCCGAGGCGGTGAGCCGCGAACGCGGTGTGCTCTACTGCGACCCGAAGCTGCGCGAGGGTCTACTCAACTCGGGCTTCCTCAGCGATACTCCGGATGTCGCGGGCCTCGCCGATGCGATCGTCGAGCTGGTGAGCGACCCCGCCCTGCTTCCCGCGCTCTCGGCGGGCGCGCGCGTGGATCGGGCGGCCTTCGCCCCGGCCACCTATGTGGCGCGGGTGGTCGAGATCTACCGCACGACCTCGGCCGCGGCCTAGGCCCGATCCACGTCTCTGTCGCGCTTTCCCTCGTAGAACTCGATCTCCCGTTCGAGTTCTGCCAGTTGCTCCTCGGTCGACTTCGTCGGCTGCGCCGCGGGCAGTGACGCCGCCCAACGTCGAGAGTCGCCGAACGTGCCGCGATCCACCGGGCGACTGTATTCGCGCCCGACGGCGAACCAGATGATGCTGCCCACGAGGGGCAGCAGGACCACGAGCAATACCCACACGAGCTTCGGCAGGTGCTTCACCTGCCACTCGTCGCGCGTGATGATGTCGATGAGCGCGCCGATGACGAGCGCGAGTGTGAGCACGGAGACGACGATGTACATAGTGCTCAGCATATTTGTTGAGCGGAGGTCAGGCCTAGATGGATCGCTGACTTTGTACGGCCGCACTGACTCGGCACCCTTGCCTGCGGGGTTAGTCCTACGGTGGTCCAATGACCGAGCAAACCTGGACGACAACGCAGCGAGAAGAGATATACGTCGGACGCGTCAGACTCGTGGACCATACGGTCGTCCTCCCCGACGGCTCCCTGACGCACTACGAGGTCGACGAAAGCATCGCGTATGCCGTGGCCACGCTCGTCATCGACCACGACGCTGTCCTCCTCACCCGGCAATATCGGTATCCAATTGACCAGTGGATCTACGATCTGCCGGGAGGCGCGGGAACTGAGAGCGAAGCACCTTCCGAGGCAGCCAGACGGGAGCTCGAGGAAGAACTTGGACTCATTCCCAACGACCTTGCGCTGCTGCACACATTCTTCGTCAACCCGGGGCGCTCAGCTTGGCCCGTTCATATCTTCGTGTGCGATACCGGCACCCGAGAGGGCAAGCCAGACCGCTCTGATCCAGAGGAAGAGGTGCGGCTAGTTCGGCTGGCTGTTACCGAGCTCGATAGCGCGATCTCACGCGGCCAAATCGTTGACCCTACTCTGATCGTGGCTCGTGCTGTTGCGGCGGCGAGCGGTCTTCTTCCGCCTCTAGGACCAGCGTGACCGTGAACCTTGCCCGACTTCTGCTCGGTGGTGTGTACTAGCCGACCTTATGCAGCCACACGACCTGGTTGTCATCGCTGGCGTGGCGGAAGGCCTCGAGCTCCTCGTCCCAGGACTGCCCGAGCGCGAGACGAAGCTCGCGGTGCAGCTCGAAGGCATCGGACCCGGCGATCTCCATCGCGTAGCGCACCCGGTCCTCGGGGATCACGGTGTTGCCCACACTGTCGATCTGCGCGAAGAACACGCCCAGGTCGGGCGTGTGCATCCAGCGGCCGCCATCGCTGCCGGGCGAGGCGTCCTCGGTGACCTCGTAGCGCAGGTGTTCCCAGCCGCGTAGCGCGGACGCGAGCGCGGCACCGGTGCCCTGCGGGCCCTCCCAGTAGAACTCGGTGCGCATCGAGCCTTTGAGCACGGGCTGACTGGCCCAGCGGAAGTTGACGGCGCGATCAAGGGCGCGCCCTGCCGCCCACTCCACGTGGGGGCACAGCGCGCGGGGAGCGGAGTGCACGTACAGCACTCCACGTGCCATTGCGACGGCATCCGTTGCAGCGACATCCGTTGCAGCCACGATGTTCTCCATTCCGTTGAGGTGCGACTTCCCCATCGACCTCGGAATGTGAACGGCATGCTGCGTATGAAATTGAACGGCGAGCCGTCAGCCCCATTATTGCCGACCATGCAACGGAATGACAACTGTGTAATTGCCGAATTTCCCTGGTCAACCTATACTCCGTATATTCATGTGAGCCGGAGGTGCCGTGTCCGTTCG
>Ga0247764_1000279_pt1 | contig 18511 bp, 12 predicted proteins | sample UWRJL051202B4_FD_179932 | JGI IMG/M metagenome (GOLD analysis project Ga0247764, IMG submission 179932) | Plant litter microbial communities from Arlington Agricultural Research Station in Wisconsin, United States - UWRJ-L051-202B-4 | ecosystem: Environmental > Terrestrial > Plant litter >...
GCCCTAGCCGAGGCGCGGGTGCCAGCGCACGGGGCCTGCGCGAATTGCCACGAGCCCCACGCCGTTCAAGGCGGCGCGCAGACTGCCTGCGCACGCTGTCATGCGGAGGTGCGTCCGGATCATCCCGGTGGGGCCGGCCACAGGTGCACGAGTTGCCACGATCCGCACCCCGATCGCAGTACACAAGCCGCGTTCAGCTGCAGCAGCTGCCACCGCGCTGCCCACGATGATCGCGCATTTCACGCGGGGGTCGCTTGCACAAGCTGCCACACCCCCCATGCCTTCAGAATCAGCCGCGAAGGCTCCAAATTCTGCGGCGGCTGTCACGCCCCGGAAGTCACACGCGTCGCGAGCGGCACAGGACACCGGGATTGCGCCTCGTGCCACGGCGGTCTGCCACACGATCCGCACGCCGTCGGTACACCCTGCGGCAGCTGCCACGGAGCTCAACGTCAGGCCGTCCGCGCCGGGCATCGAGACTGTACACAATGCCATGAGCCACACGCGGGCTCGGTAGCAGCTCCCTGTGGCGGCTGTCACGGCACCGAGGCGCAGACCGCGCCAAAAGGACATGCCAATTGCACTTCTTGTCACGAACCGCACGCGGGGACCCAGGCTTCCGCGAGCTGTGATCGCTGTCACATCGAGCAGGCGCGCTCGAAGCACGGCGGTTTGACCGAAGGCTGCGCAAGTTGCCACCGACCGCACGGCCCTCAGGGACCAGCTTCGCCGCCGAGCTGTGAGAGCTGCCACGCAAAATCCCAGCTGAGCGGCTTGCATCAGGTAGAACGCCACAGCAGTTGCCGCGACTGTCACTCAGGGCATGGCAACCAGCCCGGCATCGAGCGAAAACTCTGCCTTTCCTGCCACCAGGATCGGCGCGAGCATTTTCCGACCGCGTCGCGCTGCGCCAACTGTCATCTGTTCCGCCCGGCGATCAAGGCACCGTGAAGGTCACGACACCATCTATGTGCAGCTCGGGGCGCGTGAAGTTGACGTTGTCGGGCGCCACGTTTTCGTGGCACGTGCTGCAGTCCGTTGGATAGGGATGCGGGCGCGGGGGTGGTAGACCATGGCAGCTACCGCAGCGAACCTGACTGCCGTCGACCAAAGTCCAGTTGGGCGTGGGTTGAGTAGCGCCGGACTTGTGACCGTGAGGGAATACGGCGCCGTGGCAGAGCGTCTGGCTGCAAGCGCCGTTTTCGTAGTTGGGTGACGCTCCGAACGCGGTGGCCACCCCAGAAAAGCGAACCTCCGCGGGTCGGTCGCTGTCGATGTGCCCCGCATCGAGCGACTTGCTCGGCACGAGATGGCACTCTGTGCAGGGAACCGCCCGGCCACGCCCCTCAGGATCCAGGTGCGCCTGATGTGCACCAACCCCGGCGAACGTCGTTGAAACGTGACCGCCGAGCCCGGGAGGTGGCGCGGGATTCAGCGAGCCGTGGCAGCTAGTGCAAGCATCATCCACATTCACGTCCACCTGCCCGTCTACATGTCGACCACGCTCGACGATGGTTCGATGATCGGCCCCAACCACCGCGCCATGACAGAGTGCGCAATTCTCGACGCTAGGATGCGGCAGCTCAGGGGGCATGCCGTGGCAGGACGAGCAAGTGAGCTCTCCTCCCGAAGTCCAGCTCGGCGAAGCACCCTCGCGGGCACTCGGCCCATGACACCAGCTGTCCGAGCAAGTCAGGCTTGCACGTAGCCACTGCGGCTTCCGATCATGCGAGGCCGCGACGCCCGTTAACCCGACTTCCGCAGGCAGACCGTCGACGTGCGTTGGTTCTTCGACCGTTGTGGGTACCACGTGGCACTCGCCGCACGCCATGGGTCGCCCAAAGGCGCCGCCATTCAAGTGCACGCGGTGAGCACCGACACCCGGCGCGCTGCGGGCCGTGTTGCCCAACGTATCGAGCGGCGGCGCCGCGTCCTCGACGCTGCCGTGACACAGGCTGCAATCGCCAGCTTCGTACTGCACGTTGCCGTCCACGTGCAGCGCAGGACGGACGAAGCCGTTGTTGGCGTCCACGACCCGAGCGTGACACGCGTGGCAAAGCGCGGATTGTGGATGCGGGGCGGCGGGTGGAAGTCCATGGCAGCTGCCGCAGGCCGCGTCGCTCGTGCGCGGCAAGCTCCACACCGCATCCGAACTTGCGCCATGACACCAGGTCTTCGAACAGCCTTGCGAGAGCGCGTCGTAGCTCGGGCGGCGAGCCCCGTTGCGCGCGAGCCGCCCGAATACCACGTCGGCGGGCCCAGCGTCATCCGCGTGACCGGGCGAATCGGCGCGCTCCGGAACACGATGGCACTCGTCGCAGGCGATCGCCGCATGCGTAGAGCTGGACGATAGATGAAGCATGTGCGCGCCAACGCCGGGCGAGCTAGGCACGGTCGCGCCGGAAACATCACGCGGCGGCGCCGAACGGAGCAAGTAGTCAGCGTCGCGCTGGGAGTCACCGTGGCAGCTGGTGCAGCGGTTCTCCGCATCCTGTTCGAAGGGCGCGCTGCGGCGCTGGAGACAGCCTGCTGCGATCATGAGAGCAACGCCAGCGAGCGTACGGAGGCCGAAACGCCCCCACGTGTTCGCGCGTTTTCGCGCGCCATCACTCATGGCAATACCTACACATTCCCTGCGAACTGGACTGACCACTGTGCCAGCCGTTCGGATGCGGATTGCCGCCGTACGCGCCCACCTTGTGACAGCGGATGCAATTGGTGAGCGGTCCTTGCTCGTGACAAGCCGCGCAAGCAACCAGATCGCGACGCGCTTCACGCCCATGCAAACTGCTGGCGGTCGCATTCGTGCCGATCCAGCCTGGAGGGTGCGGATTGATACTGCCGAAGCGATTGGCGCTCACCCCACGTTCGAAATGGCAGGATTCACAGGTCTCCGGCGTGTGACAGCGCACGCAGCGGCTCGGTTCCGAGCGCGCTTCTAGCGCGTGACGCACCATCACGTCGCCTTCGTGCACGCGCGTGCGCTGCACCTGTTCCGGCCGGCGGCGCTCGAGCGTCAATTCTTGCGAGATGTCGTGACAGTCGTTGCACTGCGCTTGGCTGTGACACGACTGACACAGCGCCTTGTTCTGGCCCGCGAGTGCGCCGTGGCCGCGCAGGAACGCGGCGTCGTGGCGCAGGAACGTGCGCGGCAGCGTGCGGGACAGATCGCTGAAGCTGTGACAGGGAGTGCACTGGGCCTTCGCCCATTGCTCGGCGTGCTCGTGACAACTGAAACACTGCTGCATGCTGGGCATGGAGGACCCGTGACTGACCACGCCTCCATGGCACGACACGCATTGACCACGCACCTCCGCAAGCGCGAGGTGCCCATCGTGGTTGAAGGAGATCTGGCTCGAGTGCAGCTCCCGCTTGGCGGCGAGGGCGCTGGTGAGACGCGCGGCGTCCTTAGCGTGGCAGTTGCGGCAAAGTGCCGTTTCGCCGCGCGGCGGGTCGCTGTCTTTGCCAATTCGATGACAGCTGGTGCAGCTGAGACAGTCGGGTTGTCCCGAGCTTCCGCAGGCGACAGCTGCCAAGTGAGTTTTGTGCGGAAAGCGTGCGGGCGCGCGCTCCAAACAAGCAACCAGCGCCGCGACCAAGACGCAGCCCAGCGAGAGCCAGCCGAACGAGGCGGAGCTTGGCGACGGCCTCACCGCCGCCCTCCGGAGCTCACACCCAACGCGTAGCTGATGCGCAGCTGAGCCTGAGCGTCGAGCTCTGCGTACGGCGAACGGGAGAGCGAAGCGCCGCAGAGCACACGCAGCTCCGCGACGGGTTCGTAGGACAGCGTCGCGGCGTAGACGCTGGAGCTGCGGTAGCCGCGGATCGGTTGATCGTAAAAGTATCCGTAGGCCTCCGCGGTCGCCAGCCAACGCTGGCTGATGGCGCGCGAAAGCGAGCTACGGACAGCGTGGTAGCCATTACCCCCGGTAGACACGCGGGCATAAACGAGACGCACGAAGGTGCGTCGCAGCGCCCCCACGCGGACGCGCAGCGCGAGCTCGCCTCGTCCGCCGATACGGGCATCGGCGTAACGTTGCCCAAAGAGTGCACCATCCAAGCCGATATCTTCGCTGAATCGCAAGCGCGCGTTGAGTCCCGCTTCATCGTACTCGGAGGGTCCAAACGCCGCGAATATCGACTGCTGGGAGAGCAGCAGACCCGGTTCGGTATGTAGGAAGTCCAAGGTTACGTCGAGCTCTTCCAGAGGGCTCAAGTCGAGCCAAAGCCGAGCATCAGCGAACCGCCGCCGATCGAGCGCGAACACCGCGGTGCCTCCAGCGACCGCGCGAGCAGAGAGCGGCCAGCGCAGATCCCCCCCAAGGTTGCGCCGCGCGAGCCCGAGCGGCTCGCGCTGCTCGTGCACTGACAGACCGAGTTGCCGACCCGCTCCAGCCCAGGCAACTCTGCCGCCGATGAGCCAGTACTGCCCGCGCTGCGCCGCCATCAGCGCCGGGGTGTCGCGCTGCAGATTGTCGGGTGCAGCGCCCAGGTGTTCATAGCGGCGACGTTCGTTCCACCGCGGCAGCACATGCCAGCCCGCGTAAGCCGAGAGCTCGAGCTGCCCGAACACGCGCGCTTCTACCAGCACTCCGTCGAAGCGCGCGAACCTCGCCGCCCCGCCGAACACCTGTTGCCGTCCCAGCCGCACGCTGACGGTTTGCAGACGCAGCCGCACGCTCGCTGTCTGCACGTCACCATCCAACAGCCCTTCACCCTTGCGTTCGCCAAGCCAGCTGCGAGCCCACGCGGCCAGCTCCAGATCCAGGCTGTCCTTCTTGAGCGGGGTATCGACGTCTCGAACGCCGAGGCGCACGTATTCGTAGATGGGCGTAACGGTATCCGTCGAAACCAGCGAGCCATTCGGACCCGGCAGCAGCGCGCGACGGAACAGCTGCGCGTGGCTCTCGGAGATCGCTGAAACGTCGTAGCGATCTCGAGCGAGACTCGCCTCGGTGGTCGCAGAGCGCCCGACGTGCAGCGGCTCCGCCGCTCGCGCCAGCACGGGCACCTGCAAGCAAAGCCATGCGACAACGAAGGTCCGCGCACGAGACTTGCTGGCACCGACGCTGAGCATTGCTGCCTTGGTTCGAAGACGCGCCGGCAAGAGCCCGACCGTCCAGACATCTCCGGCAGTACTGTTAGCTGAAGCACTCAGCAGAAGACAGAGCTGATTCTCGTGACCGAATACGCTGGCGCCGACCGCCGGGCGGATGACGCCGTCGGTTTCCTGCGCGATTCGCAGGCATGACCGCATTCGACGCAGATTCAATCATTTGCTGTCGACTCCGACATATAAGTCTGATGAATCAACGCTCGAGTGTGCGGGGTCAACCGATCGGCAGCTCGGACTTCGCTGTCCGTGATTGCCCGGCTTCCTCGAGAATCATTGCGCGGGCGATCGCAAGCAAGCGCTCGCGGACCATCGGACTTGCGGACTCGAGTAGCGCGTATTCTTGGGACCCGGTTGAAACGGTTGGGTGGTGCGGGCACATCAGCGCGCAGATATCGACGTCGAGCGCGATGCTGATACTGGTCAATAGAAACAGACCGGGGTTCGTATTTCCGGCCGTTTGAGATCGACCCGTTCTTTCTAGACGAGCCACGCTCTCCGGCGTCACCTCCGCGCGTTCAGCCAATGCCGCTTGACTTAGGCCTTGCCGTACACGCAGGGACCGAACGCGCTCTCCGATGCGCCGTGCGAGCAACCGAACCTGCGACTTTATGTCTTCTGACAAAGGAACAACCTCGGACCGTCTTGCGAACAGTTCCGAAGACGCCAAGGAGCAAGAGTCGGGCCGGCGGGCGAAGTCAAGCTTTCATCGGCTTGATTCGGCGCTCCCACGGAAGCTCCGCGCAGCTTTTGCGCGAAGCAGCCCAAGGAACGCAACCTCTGCCGCTGCGCGAGCGGCAGTGTCAGTTTCGTGAATCACGCAGCGAAATGATAGCCCGACAACTCCACGCCGTACATTTCCCCGTGGAACGCCAGCGTTCCACGATCCGCGCCAGCAGCGCCGGCCGCGACCATCAACGGAATCAAATGCTCCTCGCGCGGATGCGCCCGTCGCGCCGCCGGCGCGCGGCTCCACTCGATCAGCCGTGCGTCACGCTCCGTCGACTCGAGAGTGACACTCTCCCTCAGCCAAGCATCGAACACGCGCGACACTGGGCCTGCCTCTCCCGTGCGCAACGCGCGCAGATCGTGATAGGTCATGCCGCTGCCGATGATGAACACGCCCTCGTCGCGTAGCGGGGCCAATGCGCGGCCGAGCCGCAAATGCAGCTCTGGGTCCAGGCCCTTTACCAGCGACAGTTGCACCACGGGTACGTCGGCTTGGGGGTACGCCACCTTCAGCGGCACGAACGTGCCGTGATCGTAGCCGCGCTTCTCGTCTGCCGCACTATCGAAGCCTGCGCTAGTCAAGAGCTCGCGTACACGCGCAGCCACTTCGGGCGAGTTCGGCGCGGGCCAGGTCAGCTGGTAAGAAGCCTCCGGAAAGCCGTAGTAGTCGAACAGGAGCGGCGGCTGCGGCGCAGTCATCAGCGTCGGGATGCGCTCTTCCCAATGCGCAGAGACTACCAGCAGCGCCTTGGGCGGCGTTTGCGGGAGCCCGCGAATGGTTTGCAGGTACTTGATCAGGCCATCGCGCTCCGCGGCAGGGATACCCAGATCCACGAAGGGCCAAGGACCTCCACCGTGCGGAATGAAAGCGACGGGCATCCGAGAAGCTGAGGTGTGCATGGGCTTCAGCATGCGTCGCGGCGCAACCAAAGTCATCGGGCGGCTCCGCACCAGATTGTTCCATAATTGGAACAATCTCCATTTTAGCTGGGTTCTAGCGTGAGCGTGTCGACGATGTGTTCGCGAGCCAGGGCGTCCGACCAGTACACGGGGACGCCTTTGCCTTGCTGCCAGAGCGGCACCAGGTTCGTGTAGTTGGGGGACAAGGGATTGCCAGACTGGCCGCCGAGGAGAACGAAGCGCGACGCATCGAAGTTGCCGACGTCGATGATGGTGCGCAGGTGGGCGGTGACCGACGGAGACGAGAGCGGCGCAGTGAACGAGAATCCAGCTTGATTGACGGTGGTGCCATCGCCGAAGCCGAGCAGCGCCTTGCCGTTGAAGACCAGGTCGAGCGGCTTCTTCTCGCCAAATCGATGTTTGAGCAGCACCGGCCTGACTTTGCCCCACGCGGCGGCGCTGGGTTGCATGCCGAAGCGCTGCCACAGTTCGCCCTGAGCCAGCGCTAGCGCCTGGAGCAAGGCGACGGACCAAGAAGCGAAGTAGCCGGCGGGTTGCTCACGCACGAGCCCGACGACGAAGGCGGCGCGGCGAGTGTGGAAAGTCGTACCGGGAATGATGCGCATCACGCCTTTGCCGGCCGCAAACGGCCAACTGCGCGGGGCCTTGATGCGGCAAGCCTGCTGACACACCTCCGCGAAAAATAGCTCGAAAATGCTGGCCGCCGCAGAGTCACCGCTGACCCGACCATCCCACTCCGACAAAGCCTGGAGCGCGCTGCGCGCACGCGCTCGCTGCGACTCGTCCGTGAGCTGGCCCGGGTCGAGGGCGAGCACGGTGTCGCGCAGCTCGCGCCACGGTAGGCTGAGCACATCGAGCTGGAGCGCAGCGGTGAGCTCCAAGTTCCAATCGCTCTTGGCCGCCAGTTCTTCGGCGATGCGACGCTGGCGATAGCCGTCGAGAAAATCGTGCCCCAGAAACACGGGGCTCTGCTCCGCGTCCACGGGTTGGTTGTTCGCGCAACACACGAAGCCAGTCGTAGGGTTCTCGAGCCAAGGCAGCTGGTCGCTGGTCGCGACTTCGCCCCAGCCCGCGCCTTCGAGCCAGCCCGGCTGTGGCAGCGAGCCGTTGCCCGCGCCTCGGCGCGGAGCTTCCGTCGCGAGCACCCAACCGATGGTGTCCGGGTCGGCGTAGATCACGCTGTAGCTGCAGCCGGTCGACTGGCTGCAAATCTGTCGAAACGCGGAGAAGCTCTGCGCGCGGTGCAAGCCGAGCAGCGAGCGCGTCGGCGCCTGACGCAGCCAGGTGGCCGCGAACGACAACGCATTGGCCTGGCCGACGCTGGGCAACGGTCGCAGGATCGCGCCTTCGGGGTCGTCCGCGCGCGCCACGATCGGGCCGCGCGGCGTGCTCAGGACGGTGAGACCGAGGGCGCCTTGGCCCTTCACGTCGATCCATTCCAGCCGCCGCTCGCACGGCACGAAGGAGTCGCCTTGCCGATAGCTCTGGCCGTCCGCGGACAACTCTTCCAAGAACAGATCCGTGTTGTCGACGTGCGCGGCCGTCGTGCCCCAGGCACCCCGCCCGTTGTGTCCAGAGATGAAGGCCGGGAAGCCGATCAAGCTCACCCCGGCCACTCCGAAGCTCGGACATTTGACGCGCGCCAGGTAACCGAGGTTCGGCAACGCTGCTGGCAAGTGGGGATCGTTCGCCAACAGCGGCCGTCCGCTTTGCGTCTTCTGCCCGCCGACCGCCCAGGCGTTGGAACCACCCGCTGGCCCAAATACTTCGCGAAAGCGCAACAAGTCCCGCGCGAGAAACGGCTCCACGATGGGAAGCGCGTTCCCGCCGGGCGGACTCGTCAGCGGAAAACCAGGCGGATACGTCGGCTCCAGCGCGCGCACGGCGTCCTCTCCGTCTTCTGCCCAGGTGATCAAACGCGCCAACTCGACGTCCCAGTTCGAGGGCAACATGCAGCAGATCAGCAAGCCGAGCCCGATGACGTCCGCCGGCGTCCACACGCTGGGCTCACAACGCAGCAGCGCGTGTTCATGGCTGCGCGGTGTCGCGGAGCTCGTCAAGGAGGCATTGACGCCCGCGCAGTACGCCTCCAGCTCCTCCACGATGTCCGCGTCCATCAGCTTGATTTGCGCCGCGGCAGCGCGATGAAAGCCGATCAGCCGGGAGACTCGATCGACCACCAAACCTTCTGGACCCACGACGGCCGCCACCGTCCCGCGCACCGACCGCAGCGAGAGCTCCATCTGCCCGGCGCGATCTTGCGCGTGGGCGAAGCCGAGACCAAACCATGCGTCGAACTCGGACTCCGCCTCGATGTACGCGACACCGAGCAGATCTCGCCGGATTTCGATGGGTCTGCGACAACTAACCCGCACGCGGCCGGAATACTGGGGTAACCGAGCACCGAGGACGGTGCGAAACGCAGCAGCCGAGAGTCTCATTGCGGGTAGGACCTTTACACGCAAGTCCGCCTTACGCGGCATTAAGAATTGCGAATTGCGCGCCGATTTCGCGCGAATTTCGGAAAATACGGGAATAAACCCCGGTACTGCAGAATCTCGGCCGGCCGTGAAGGACGCACTCGTCTCGAGATGAGCCCCGCGGATTGACCCCCCAGGCGACTCGGCTATCCTGTTTGGAGGCCGCAGGGTGCGGCTAATCAACGCTCGCTGTTCGCAGCGTCTCGGAGTTTCGCATGCAATCTCAATATGGCTACGCTGGCTCGCTGCGGGGTCGTGACGCCGTCGATCAACGCGCGCGATTCATCACGCGCACGTACAACCATCTGTTCGGCGCCATCGTCCTCTTCACGCTGATCGAGCTCGCGCTGTTCTCCACGGGCCTGGCTCCGGTCATTGCGCGAGCGATGATGGGCACGACCTGGCTGCTCGTCATGGGTGCTTTCATGCTGACGAGCTGGATCGCCAGCCGCGTCGCACACACCGCCCAGTCGTTGCCGGCGCAATACGCGGCGCTCGGCGGTTTCGTACTGGCCGAAGCCATCGTGTTCGTGCCGCTCCTGTACGTAGCCAACTCGGTCGCGCCAGGAGTGATCTCCAGCGCGGCGCTCGTGACGTTCGTCGGCTTCGCCGGCTTGACCGCGGTCGCGTTCATCACCCGCAAAGATTTTTCGTTCTTGCGCGGGCTGTTGATGTGGGGCGGCATTGGCGCGCTGGTGCTGGTGGTCGCGGGCGCGATCTTCGGCTTTCAGCTGGGCGTGTTCTTCTCGGTGGCGATGGTCGTCTTCGCGGGCGCCGCCATCCTGTACGACACCTCCAACGTGCTGCATCATTTTCCGGAAGATCGTTACGTCGGCGCCGCCTTAGAGCTGTTCGCCTCCGTGGCCCTGCTCTTCTGGTACGTCCTGCGCTTGTTCATGTCGTCATCGCGCGACTAGCGCCTCGGTAAATCACTTCGGTACCCAGATCGTCGCTTGGGTGCCCGGAAATTACCGGGCACCCAACGGTTCGACGTATCTGTCTCATATCTGTTGTGGCGCAGGGCACGGCCTGCACTAACCTCGGCGCGTGCCTCGCCTGACCGAATCCGTCCGCGCCGCCGGTAACTCCCTGATCCTCCCCGGCTGGACCGTGCTGTGCGTCTCTACCGCCGTCTGTCTGGGCGCGCTGACGCGCGACAAGGATCTATTTTACCGCTGGCAACGCGAGTGGGCGCGGGGGCTGTTCAAGCTGTGTGGCGTGGAGCTGGAGGTGACGGGGCAGGAGCACATGCTCTTGAACCAAAGTTACATCGTCGTTGCCAACCACAGCAGCTACATGGACATCCCGGCGCTGTTCGGCGGCTTGCCCACGACGCCGCAATTCATCGCCAAGCGTGAGCTGGCGCGGATTCCGTTCGTAGGCACGGCGCTGCGGCAGGGCCGCCACGTGCTGGTGGAGCGAGGCAACCGAGCCAGCGCGCGCGACTCGCTCGAGTATGCCGCCTCTCACGTGCGCGAAGGCGCCACGATCTTGGTCTTCCCGGAGGGCACGCGCAGCACTACGGACGAAGTCGGCCAATTCAAGACAGGTGCGTTTCGTTTGGCCAAGCAAGCGGGCGCGCCGATCCTCCCCGTAGGCATTTGGGGCACGCGGCACGTGCTGCCCAAGCATGGTCGCTTGCTGCGGCCACGGCCGGTGCGGGTACGCATCGGGCCGGCGTTCTCGCCAGAGAAGGTGCAAAGCGCAGACTTGAAAGCCTTGAGTCGGGAGGCGCGCGACTTGGTAGCGGAGCTCGCGCGCGGATGACGGATACTTCCGACTTTCCGTTCAGAGACCCTGATTTACCGCTCACGGAGCGGGTCGCGGACCTGCTCGCTCGGCTGACCGCGGCGGAAAAGGGCGCGCAAATGCTGCACACCGCGCCCGGCATCGAGCGCTTGGGGATCCCGCCGTACAACTGGTGGAACGAGTGTCTGCACGGCGTCGCGCGCGCTGGCATCGCGACCGTGTTTCCGCAGGCCATCGGCCTAGCAGCGATGTTCAGCGCGGAGCGCCTGTCTGAAATCGCGACCGTGATCAGCGATGAGGCCCGCGCAAAGCACCACGAGTACCTGAGGCACGGCGAGCACGGGTACTACAAGGGCCTGACTTACTGGACGCCCAACATCAACATCTTTCGCGATCCGCGCTGGGGACGCGGCCACGAAACCTACGGCGAATGCCCCTATCTGACCGGGCGCCTGGGCGTTGCCTTGTGCCGAGGTCTGCAGGGCGACCACCCGCAGTATCTGAAGCTGGTCGCCACGCCAAAACACTTCGCGGTGCACAGCGGACCGGAAGCCTTGCGACACAGCTTCGATGCGCAGGTGAGCCCGAAGGATCTGCGCGAGACGTATCTACCCGCGTTTCACGAGTGCGTGCGCGAAGCGCGCGCCCACAGCGTGATGCCGGCGTACAATCGCGTGAACGGGGAGCCGTGCAGCGCAAGCCCCACGTTGCTGCAGCGTATCTTGCGCGAAGAGTGGCAATTCGAAGGTTACGTCGTCAGCGACTGCTGGGCTGTTCGAGATATCCACGAGCACCATCACGTCACGCGCTCCCCGGCCGAGTCGGCGGCGCTGGCCGTGCGCGCCGGTTGTGACCTGAACTGCGGCTGCACCTACGAACACATTCCCGAAGCGCTCGCGCAAGGCTTGCTCACCGAAGCGGACTTGGACGTCTGCCTGCGGCGTCTGTTCACCGCACGCTTCTTGCTCGGCATGTTCGATCCACCCGAACGCGTTCCCTACGCGCAAATCCCGTACGAAGTGAACGCTAGCGAGGCGCACCGCGCGCTGGCGCTGACGGCGGCGCGAGAAAGCCTGGTGCTGCTGAAAAACGTAGGTGCCTTGTTACCGCTCTCACCCAACCCGCGTCACATCGCCGTGATCGGCCCGAATGCGCACGCGCCTCAGGTGCTGCTGGGCAACTATCACGGCACGCCAGCGCGCTCGACCACTCCGCTCGAAGGAATTCGCGCTGCAGTTTCGAAAGAAACTCGAGTCTGGTACGCGCCGGGATGTGACTTGGTCGGAGAAAAAACCGACGACGTCGGCCCTCACGCAAACTTGAGCGAAGCGATCAGCGCTGCCGAACGCGCCGAGGTCGTGGTGTTGTGTTTGGGACTCTCGGCGGAAATCGAGGGTGAGCAGGGCGATACCAGCAACTCCGAAGCTGCTGGCGACAAGCTCCATCTGAACCTCACGGGATTGCAGCAGCGGTTGATGGAGTTGGTGGTGGCGGTCGGCAAGCCCACCGTGCTCGTCCTGATGTCCGGCAGCGCGCTCTCCGTCAACTACGCGGAGGCGAACATACCGGCGATCCTTCAAGCGTTTTACCCAGGTCAGGAGGGCGGCACGGCGATCGCCGAAGCGCTATTCGGAACGGTCAATCCCGGAGGACGCCTGCCCCTCACCTTCCCGCGCAGTCTGGAGCACGTTCCGCCGTTCGCCGACTACAGCATGAAGGGGCGGACCTACCGCTACCTCGAACACGAGCCGCTCTTTCCGTTCGGCTTCGGCCTATCGTACACACGCTTCGAGTATCGCGAGCTCAAACTTTCGAAACTCGAGCTCGACGACGCCGAGTCGCTCGAGCTCGAGGTCACGGTACACAACGTGGGGGCGTACGCGGGCGATGAGGTCGTTCAGGTCTACGTGAGAGATCTGGAGGCCTGCGTGAGCGTGCCGCATCACAGCTTGCGCGGCTTTCGCCGCATTCATTTGTCAGCCGGAGCGGAGCAGCAGCTGCGCTTCACGCTCAGTCCCCACGATCTCTCGCTGATTGACGAGCAAGGGCGCCGCGTCTTGGAGCCCGGCAAGTTCCGCGTCTACGTGGGTGGCAGTCAACCGGATGCGCGCAGCGTGGCGCTTTCCGGCCAAGCGCCGCTGTCCGCCGAGTTCTCACTGCTCGGAACCAGCGTGGAGCTTCCGTACTGATGACTGCGTTCTTGTTCGCACCCGGCGCAGGCGCTCCGTTTGCATCGGAGTGGATGCAGAGCTTTGCGGCCCGACTTGGTGAGCTCGGTCGCGTGCAGGGTCTCGACTATCCTTATATGCGTGCGGGCCGCAAGACCCCGGATCGGCTGCCGCAACTGATCGCCGCGCATCGCGCGGCGTTCGAAGCGCTGCGCGCCGAGCAGAGCGGTCCGATCTTCTTGGCCGGCAAGAGCATGGGTAGCCGTGTCGGTTGTCACCTGGCCAACGAATTACCAAGTGATGCTGTCGCGGGACTCATCTGCTTCGGTTATCCGCTCGTGGGGCAAAACGGCAAAGTGCGCGACGAGGTACTGCGCGGTTTGCAACGCAGGGTGTTGTTCGTCCAGGGCACCCGCGACACTCTGTGTCCGCTGGAGCATTTGGAACGCGTGCTGAGCGAGCTGCGCACCCCGCACGAACTGATGGTGATCGAGGGCGGCGACCACTCCCTGCGTCTGACCAAGAGCGCGCTGGCCCAACAGGGTCGCAATCAGGACCAGGTGGACGCCGCCATCTTGGAGCGAGTTCGCCAATTCGTGGCGGAAAACGCCTGACCCCGCTGCAGACAAATCTGCATGAAAATATCGTGAAAACAGCGCGCTGCGCCATGCAACGAAGTTGCCGCGGCGAGCACCCTGTACTCAGCTAAGTTATTGAATTTAAAAGAGTTCTAGGCATCCAGCCGGACGCTCAGAAGCTTCGCGGCAGGCCGCCTATGCCCAATTTCTGCGGAGAATAGGTAGTGACGGCCCAACAAACTTGTTGGAAAAACCTCCGTCAGGACTTGCCCCGCAACGTCCGGAAACATTCCGGACCAATTTCGGAAAGAACGAGGCGGCTATCGCAAATCGGCCGCGTGGTTCACCCGACCCGGCGCTTCAGCAAAAGGACACGGACACATCATGACTGCAAGCACACGCAAGCAAGCGATCTCGGAAATTGCGAGCACGAGCAACAAATCAATGACCGTCACTCCGGGAGCTCCGCTGCCAGAAGCGTACTTCGGGAGCCACGTATTTGGCCTCGCCAGCATGAAGGCGCACCTGCCGAAAGAGGTGTACAAGTCGCTGAAGCGCACCATCGATAAGGGCGAGGCGCTCAATCCTGCGATCGCCGACACCGTCGCTGCAGCGATGAAGGAATGGGCCTCGTCCAAAGGCGCGACCCACTACGCCCACGTCTTCTACCCCCTCACGGGCGCCACGGCCGAGAAGCACGACTCGTTCGTCTCTCCCGACGGCGACGGCGGCGCCATCAGTGAGTTCGCTGGCAAGCTGCTGATCCAAGGTGAGCCCGACGCTTCGAGCTTCCCGAACGGCGGTATCCGTGGCACGTCCGAGGCGCGCGGCTACACGGCATGGGACGTGACCAGCCCGGCGTACGTCATCGACACCACGCTGTGCATCCCGACCGCTTTCGTGTCGTGGACGGGTGAGGCGCTGGACAAGAAGACGCCGCTGCTGCGTTCGATGCAAGCGCTGAACGTGCAAGCCCAGCGCGTGCTGAAGCTGTTCGGTCACACCAACGCGGCCCCCGTGGTGGCGTATGCCGGTCCAGAGCAGGAGTACTTCCTGATTGATCGTAGGTTCTACCTCTTGCGGCCGGACTTGATCGCGGCGGGTCGCTCGCTGTTCGGCGCCAAGCCGCCGAAGGGTCAGGAGTTCGAAGACCAATACTTCGGCGTGATCCCCGAGCGCGTGATCGCGTTCATGGCCGATGCGGAAACGCAGCTCTACAAGCTCGGCATCCCGGTCAAGACCCGTCACAACGAGGTCGCGCCGAGCCAGTTCGAAATCGCGCCGGTGTACGAGAGCGCGAACCTCGCCGCCGACCATCAGCACCTCATCATGATCACGCTGAAGCGCGTGGCTCAGCGCCACGGCCTCGAGTGCCTGCTGCACGAGAAGCCGTTCGCTGGCGTCAACGGCTCCGGCAAGCACGTCAATTTCTCGTTCGGCAGCTCCACCGTCGGCAACCTGCTGGATCCGGGCGACACCCCGCACGAGAACGCGCAATTCCTGGTGTTCTGTTCGGCGTGCATCCGCGCCGTGCACAAGTACGGCGGCCTGCTGCGTGCCACCGTCGCCTCTGCCTCCAACGACCATCGCCTCGGCGCGAACGAAGCACCGCCCGCGATCATGTCCGTGTTCCTCGGCGAGCAGCTGGCGGACGTGTTCGAGCAGATCAAGGCCGGCGGTGCCAAGTCGTCGAAGAGCCGCGGCACGCTGGAAGTCGGCGTGGACGTGCTGCCGAAGTTGCCGAAGGACGCTGGCGACCGCAACCGCACCAGCCCGTTCGCCTTCACCGGCAACCGCTTCGAGTTCCGCGCGGTGGGTAGCAGCCAGTCGATCGCCGGCCCGCTCATCACGCTGAACACCATCGTCGCGGAGTCGATCGACTTCATCGCGACCAAGCTCGAAGCTGCCGTGAACGGCGGCAAGTCGCTGAACTCGGCGATCCAGGGCGTGCTCACGGAGATCGCCGGCGAACACAGCGCCGTGATCTTCAACGGCAACGGCTACAGCGAGGAGTGGCACGCCGAGGCCGCCAAGCGCGGTCTGCCGAACTTCAAGACCACCGTCGACTCGCTCACCGTGCTCGACGCGCCCGAGGTCGTGAAGGTGTTCGACAAGTACAACGTGCTCACCCCGCGCGAGCTGAAGAGCCGTTACGAGGTGTACTACGAGCACTACGTGAAGAGCGTGCTCGTCGAGGCGAAGCTCGTAATCTCCATGGGCAAGACCTTGTTCCTGCCGGCCGCGCTGCGTTACTTGAAGGAGTTGACGGACGGCATCGCCTCCGCCAAGGCCGCCGGTCTCACGCCCAGCCTCACGGTTGCGCAGGAGATCAGCAAGTTGACCGGAGACTTGGAGAAGGCCATCGCGTCCGTGGAGAGCGGCCTTTCCGCGCACTCGGATAACGTCCAAGCCGAGGCCAAGCACCTCTGCCACGAAGTGCTGCCGGCGATGCTCGCCGCGCGCGTCGCGGCGGACAAGCTCGAGGGCCTGGTTGCGGACGACCTCTGGCCGCTGCCGACCTACCCGGAAATCCTCTTCATCCGCTGATCCGCGTCAGCAACGCAGAGCGGCCGAAGCCGTCGAGTCAAAAGCTCGGCGGCTTCGCTGCTTTGTGCGCCTGCTCGCACTGGTTTGGTGGGTCTCGGGCGGCGTCGTGGAGTGACGGACCCAACCCAATTTAGGCGGGAGGAGCGGCTTGGTTCGAGATCTCTTGGCGGTAGCGCTCGGGGTCTTTGAAAAGTTCACCGAGGCGCGTGCGGGAGAGATCGGCAAGTTCGCCTGGTTGGGGGCCGAGGCAACACTGCAGGAACACGGCTTCCTTGAGCAGCGGCGCAAGATCCGCAGCGAGGCGCTTCGTCCACAACTCTTCTTTCAGATCAGTTTTGCGTTGTGACGCTTCGAAATCGATCATCACGATCTCGAGCGGCGATGGGCAAACGATGAAGTTGTGGAGTTCCGTGTCGCCATGACATATCCCGCCGTCGTGCAGCTTCTTCAGATCCACGAACGCGCGCTCTAACAAACTCCAAAGTCCGGCGGCTTGAGCGAGCTGCAGCTTACGAGCGCGCCCCAAGTTGGTTTCGTCCGGATCCGCGTTGAACGGGGAGAGGCGGCTGTAAGGCATGCCCGGCAGCAAGCAACTGCGAAACGTGTCCGCGGCAAAACCGATCGGCGGCAGCACGTTCACGAGTGCGTTCGCTTCGGTTTGGCGCTCGAACTCCTCCTTGGGATCACCGTGGAGCCGACCTGGATAGTACGTCTTACGGAAGTGCAGCGGATACTGCTGCGCCAGCGGGTACTCCTTGCGAGTGTCGTAACCGGCAATCACGACCTCGGCCGACATCAGCGGCATGCCATTGGCTTCGCGCCGCGTGATGGTGCGCACCACGAAGTCCTGACGGGGCGCGCGTCGTACGAAAGCTACGTATTCCCGCTCGAGCCGAACAGAATGCCTCGGGGAGACAGAGATGAGCTCTTCGTCGTCCATGAACCTCGTCGTCAGCGCCAACGTAAGCAACTCTGCTGGAGAAGACCACCGGATCCGGCGCAGGCAAATTGCCGCGTGATTGTTTCGGGGCCGGGTCGATCGGGTAGTTGCGCGACGGGCGATCGCGACGCACAGTTCTGCGACATCATGGAACGAGCGGTCGTCATCGGCGCGATTTTGATTCTTGCAGCAGTACTCTTTCAGGTCTTCGTGACGGTTCGCGTGTTCCGCTCGCGTCTCTATGAAACCTCGCAGAAATCTGCGCAAGCCAAGCTGATTTGGCTGCTGCCAGTGCTGGGCGCCGTGATCGCGTTCTCCGTGCTGACCTCGGAAGAGCAGGCAGAGCGCCGCGCCAGCAATCGCGAGCTGCGCGGCTGAGTCCGGCTCGGCCCCTCACTGGGCCCACGGGCCGGCTTTTCGTCACGCGGTAATCAGCCCTCCCTGGCGAGGGATCGCCTTCCCCCGTGCGGCGAGCTGCTCGGGGAATCCGCGGTATTTCCGCGTATTCCGCTGTGGCTCGCTTGCTTCTAGCGGCCTCCGCCCGGGTAGGCTACCTAGCCGCGCCTATACGAGGGCGGTCAGGCGATGCTCCCGCCCCCGGAGTGAGGAGTATCCCCTTGAGAAGTTCAGGATCCACCTACGCCCGGCTATGGGCCCTGGTCACGTCGTTCGTTGCGCTGCTGCTGCCTTCGTTGGCCAGCGCGGATGAACCTCACCATAGAGGCGGCGAGGCCAGCCTCGTGTTGCCAGACCTGGAATCTGTCCAGGTCTTAGGCATGAGTGGGCGTTCGTTATTGATGCTGGGGCTGATCGTCTCTGCGTTGGGCGTCGGATTCGGTTTGTTGACGTTGCGCCAAGTGCGCGACCTGCCCACCCACAAATCGATGGCGGAGGTGTCCGCCATCATCTGGGAGACCTGCAAGACGTACCTGATCACGCAGGGCAAGTTCATCCTGATGCTCGAGGTGCTGATCGGCGCGATCATCGTGCTGTACTTCGGGTTCCTGCAGGAGCTCGGCGCGCTGCGCGTGCTGATGATCTTGGGGTTCAGCTTGGTCGGCATCGCGGGCAGCTACGGCGTGGCTTGGTTCGGCATCCGCATCAACACCTACGCCAACTCCCGCACCGCGTTCGCGAGCCTCTCTGGCAAGCCGTACAACGTGTACGCCATCCCGCTCAAGGCCGGCATGAGCATCGGCATGTTGCTGATCAGTGTCGAGCTGTTCTTGATGCTGGGCATCCTGTTGTTCGTACCCGGCGACTACGCCGGGCCGTGCTTCATTGGG
>Ga0247764_1000282_pt1 | contig 18407 bp, 19 predicted proteins | sample UWRJL051202B4_FD_179932 | JGI IMG/M metagenome (GOLD analysis project Ga0247764, IMG submission 179932) | Plant litter microbial communities from Arlington Agricultural Research Station in Wisconsin, United States - UWRJ-L051-202B-4 | ecosystem: Environmental > Terrestrial > Plant litter >...
TTGCAATATCCTCAGCGGTTAGCCTTGTCAGTAACACGGGCGTGCCGTATTCCTCAATGTATATCATGCGGTTCCGGTTTTACATGATTGCGAATGTCCTCCACCTGATCAATAATGAAACAGCTTTCGGCTAGGAACTGCGCCTCCGACTTCTCGACAGATGCTTTGGTAAACTCTTCGGAAGTAGCTCGCAACTGATTGAGTTTGTGTGTTAAGTCTGTGGTATAGATCATCCTGGATGATCCGTTACTCGTTTGTTTGGGGATTCGTGTTCTCATGATTGTGAGATTTATTTGTATAATCATTTTCAGTGTAGGTATTAGGCGTGTTGATGCCGCGGCTTTTCGTCCCTATGTTGTAGTTATAGGTATTGCCGTAATAAATTGCTATCGTCGAGCCCGGCACGGGACTGTTGGTATTGGATTTAAGTAGTTCGGCCAAAGCTTTCATTTGTGGTAACGACATTTGCATTCGCCCGGACTCGATCTGTCTATATTCTTCTTCGGTAATACCGAGGTGATTTACAAGGTCTTTTGTCTTGAATCCGCTAAGGTTTTGTAATGCGTCCAGAAGTGTTCCCATAAAGAATTTTTAAGCTAAGTGACGGCATATTTTAGCCGCAGACAGCGCCGGCTTATAGCTACCGTAGCTATCGGCGTTTGATCTGGTAGTGAAGTAAGGTGCTGGGATTTCAAATAGCCATGGGCGTAGGGGAATGGATTATCCCCAGAAAGAGGATAAATTATCCCCTGAACGGTGGATAATTCGGTCGCCATTGTGCCAGGTATTTCGGCCATATAGTGCCACCCGTTTCGGTGATATCGTGCCAGCAGCTTAGGGTTGTTTCGGTGGCCATTGTGCCACCTGTTTCGCTCGCCGTTGTGCCAATTGCCGGGTAATTTCGATCCTGGTCGGAGCCCGTTTCGGTCGCCATTGTGCCACTTTCTGTGTGTTTATAAATCGCGTTGAAAAAATGATCAACGCATGGCAGGCAAACGCATAGAAACGATGGATCTCAGACAATTAATTACCCTTAAACAGCAAGGCCTCAGCAACCGGAAGATCGCCGACCTGCTTCAGATTAGCCGTAATACCGTTAATAGCTATATCCAAGCCTTCGAGAGCCGCGCCTTTAGCTATGATCAACTCCTGGCGCTCGATGATCTGGCGCTAAGAGAATTATGCGCACCTGAGTCGGAGGTATCTTCTGAGCGATACGAAAACCTGGCCAGCCAGTTCGAATACTTCTCGACAGAACTTAAAAAGCCAGGCTGCACACTCTTGACGCTCTGGAATGAGTACCGTCAAAAACATCCGCATAGTTATGGCTATACGCAGTTCACGCACCATTATAACCTATGGGCCAACAAGCTGGAAGTTAGTAGCAAGCTCAATCACAAGGCCGGAGAAAAGCTTTTTATCGATTACACCGGCAAGAAGCTATGCTTCATTGACCGACATAGCGGTGAACAGAAAGAGGTGGAAGTTTTTGTCGGTATTCTTCCTTGCAGCCAGTACACGTATGTGGAGGCTTCCGGGAGCCAACAACGCGACGATCTGATCGGCAGCGTTAGGCGATGTCTGGAGTACTTTGGCGGTGTTCCTGAAGCGATCGTCTCCGATGGTCTAAAATCAGCGGTATCCAAGGCCAGTAAGTACGAGCCGGTGATCAATAAGACCTTCAAAGATTTTGCTCTTCACCACGGATGTGTAGTCGATCCTGCCAGGCCCTATAGCCCGCAGGATAAAGCTTTGGTGGAAGGTGCTGTAAAACTGGTCTATCAGCGGATCTTCTACCCGCTGAGCAAAATGACATTCTTTTCGATCGCAGAGCTCAACGCTGCCATCCATGAGTTGCTCGCCAAGTATAATAACTTTGTTTTTCAACGCACCAACTATAGTCGCCGGGAGTTGTTCCTGTCAACCGAAAAACAATACCTCAAGCCTCTTCCGGCTACAGCCTACGAAATGCGTTACTACCGGAGAGCTAAAGTTCAAAAGATGGGATACATCTATTTGTCTCCGGACAAGAACTATTATAGTGTACCGTATCGCTTTACCGGAAAGCATGTCGAAGTATGCTACACCGATCGTGTTGTAGAGATCTTTTATAATCACCAACGGCTCTGCACGCATAAACGGAGCAAGATCGCCGGGCATTACGCTTCGCAGAAAGAGCATATCCCTGAAGGGCACAACCAATACAGTGACTGGAGCTTAGCCTTCTTCCAGAATAAGGCCCATCGTATTGGGCCGCACACCGTCCAATATATCACTCGTCTTATCCTGCAGTATCCTTATCCGCCTATTGGCTATAAACAGGCGATGGGTATTACCACCGGATTGGCCAGGCTTTACTCCAACACGCGCGTTGAAAATGCCTGTGAGCGGGCAAGCGTATTAGACCGGTGTTCCTTCCAGATTATCGAGAACATGCTCCAGAACGGAATGGACCAGTTTGAAACGCTAACGCCTGAGAGTAACCATATCCCCGAACATGAAAATATCCGCGGAGCCGATCACTATCAATAACTATAGATCATGAACAATCACACCACCATCGAGAAGATGAAGCTACTACACCTGCATGGTATGGCTCAGGTCCACTATGCAGCCGTACACGAAAAAATGTATGCGGACTACACCTTGGACGAATATGCTGCACTCCTGGCCGATCAGGAGTGGGAGCTACGGCAACATAAGAAGATCAAAAACATGATCGCCCGGGCCGGATTTAAACTACATGCCTCCGTGCGGGACATTGATTACACGACAACCAGAGGCCTTGACAGAAATTACCTTGAACGACTACTCTCCCTGGATTTTATTAAGCAGAGCCAAAATATCATTATAACAGGTCCCACTGGAGTAGGAAAAAGTTACCTGGCCCAGGCCATCGGAAATCATGCCTGCACCATGCTGTACAAAACGATTTACTTCAATACCGCGCGTCTAATGGAGTTGTTCAGAACAGCCCGTATCGACGGCACATATCTGAAGCTGATTAAGAAAATAAAACGAAGCCCACTATTAGTCCTGGATGATTTTGGACTGGCGCCGTTCGACGCCAATGCCAGACAGATACTCCTGGACTTGGTTGAAGATCGCCATGAGCAGGCTTCCATTATCATTACCTCGCAAATACCAGTGGGCAAATGGCACGAACTCATTGGTGAGGGAACCATCGCAGACGCCGTACTCGACAGAATCGTCAACGCAGCGCATCGAATAACGCTCACCGGAAAATCATTACGGAAAAAGATAGACCAACAGTAACCAATTTTTTATACTTTTAGCACCACAGAAAGTGGCACGGTATCGCCGAAATCACTGGCACTATATCACCGAAATACCCAATTGTTGCTATCAACAGAAAAGTAGTACCAATCCCCAATGTCAAGGCTGAGCTGTTGTATATAAAAATTATGAACCTGTATCACGGGGTCACCAGCTTCGTCCCAAAGCGTCACAACCATATCGGAAGAAAACGTCCCTTTGCTGCCACCGACAAGTGCACGAATATCGACCTCCTCACTCGTCGCCATAAACTTAAACCAAACGTTATGATATGGTCGGCGTAACGTCGGGATACTTTCATCCACAGTAGCGCCGACGTTGGTATAGGCCGCATCTGCACTGTGCCACAAAGCATTATGTGGTATCTCGATAGCATTAGCCTTATCGTCGTTAACAGGCTGCGACTGCGCCAGGATGCTCAATCCGAGCAACAGAAAACACAATAGATTTCGCAAAATCATATAGATAGTAGTAATAAAAGATTTCGATTTAATTGATTACTGAGACATTCTTATTTCGACGCCTTCCCATAATCGGCGTTCAAACCGGCCAAAACAGCATCGGTAATGTCGAGATAGTTCTTAGCGTATACCACGTTACCATATTCAGTAGCGGCAAGCACAAGGGTGTATCCCTGCAATTCACTGTACTTCCGGATGTAGGCATTGATCTCGTCAACAACCTTCTTTGTAGCAACGGCATCTTCCTGACCTGCTTTTTCGCTAATGGCCCGCTGGTATTCCTTTAACTGCTGCTGTTTTGCTTGGATAACCTGTTTCGACAACTCTTTTTCATGCGCAGTCCATGTACCGCTCTGTTTTTCAAAACGTGATATCTCCGACTGAACTTCTTTAGCCAGCGTATCGATATTAGACTTCCATACCAGGATCTTGCCTTGATACGCCTTGCGTGCATCAATCATACCTTGATATTCATTGATCAGTTTAACAGAATCAACATATACAACCTGTTGTTCCTTCTTCCAAAGAAAAAGTGCGAGCACGCAAACTCCAATAAGGCCGAGAAGCCCAAACATAAAACCCAATCGCGAAAACATAATTAAGAATTAAAGCCGAGACAAAGATCAAGCTTTTTTATTCAGTCATTCAAACGTTTTGGTGTATTAAGTTATCAGCGTTTTCTGTTAACAACTTTATTGTTAAAATACAACGGTTTTATTACACGCAGGTTTCTTCAGCTTTGGAGTATGCGTTAAAAAAATTAAATCGTTTGAAATACGAGAACTGAAAACTCCTTTAACAGGAGTGGACTCGATCATCAAAAAAATTACATGGAGGTTGCAATTGGAAATAATAAAGTCTAATGCCTTTCTAATGTCGCGCGGAACCATAAGAAAAAAAGCAGTCGGGTCAACATAGCTCATTTCACAGTGTTTTTCTGGCGTCTACTTTCCAGCGATTGTCTTTAAAAATTTCCGGATACGCGACATCCACAGCGAATTCTTTAACACCAGATCAATCCCCGAAAGCTCTGGAAATCTCGCCGAGCGAAAACGCCCAACAAACTCATCAATAGTCTCCGCCTCGATAAACGAAAGTTTCGGCCACACAGCAGGATGTAAAAAGTGAAAATTAGAAGCCGTAGTGTAATTACGTTGATTCAATTCATCCCAGAACGAAAAATAGCTATCCCTGTCAAAGTCATTCGCATGTCCCCAGTTCCCGATCTTCTCCTGGATCTCCGCCCGCTCTCTAGCCCACGACTGATGGATAATAGCAAAGTTTGTATATACATTAAAGAAGCCGTTCCGTCTCCCGTATTCATATATCGGGTGACGTGTAGCGATCTGCATGTATTCTATCATATTTTTATCGCCCGGATCTACATACAGAAAACCATTCTCAACACGCTTAAACAACGTTACCCATGGGCAACAGATATTTAATGTCCGTCCCGTATTCGGAAATGTCCGGAGATAATCCACAAACCCTTTAAAGTCCTGAAAGTATTCATCACAATCCAGCTGCAAATGCCATCCACCTTCGCCCTGAAACTCCGCGATGCGATTCCGCTGACGCACCTCGTTCGCCATCGGCGACAGATCTGGTAGATGATAATCCTCCTCCAGTACCTTTATCTTCGCGTGGATGTCGATACGCTTCACTAACGCACGAAATGCGTTTTCATCAAATGTATACTTCGCACCTGACCAGCTGATACGATCCCTGTCGATAGAGAGACAGATCTGATCGGCTTCCGTATAGATTAAGGGCAAGGCATGCTCGAGCAAATACCAATCATACGCTATACAAAAACCGATTTTAATTGCTTCTCTCATTTCTTACGACAAGTAAATCTGCGAGTATGATACAATACATCTTTTATAAACGTCACGCTGAACGGATCTTTAAAGAATGCCCGCAGAGCAGCGCGAAAGCCTTTACCGAATTCGTCTGTGTTAAAATACTGTACCGCGTCGTCACGTAATGTAAAAACATGCTCGTCCAGATAACGAGGGAAAGAGGATGTCCATCTCCGTACTTCTTCCAGTTTAGTATTTAACGGCAGTACGCTCCATGACAGAGTCAACCGCTTAATCAGAAAAGCATCTATAATGTGCTTCTTAATACGATACCAGTAATGATATACCACGTCGTCACAAGCATTCAGAGTCATTCGGTTTTGAAGGATAACCGAAAAGGCATATTGCTCGCTGGCATGGTTCTGCGTGGCCGGATAGAGCTGATCCGTGAGCGCATAGACATCCGATACCAGCCCGGCAACGGAATGATGCAGGAACATAACGCCGGCATTCCATGAATACTGAGCCGGCGTTATTGAAACCGGCGACCCGTCCGCAAGTCGAAACGACTGGTTCGTAATCAGAGAATAAACTGCCAGAAAAGATTCACCTGCCGGTAACACGGCCTCACGCAATGTATCGAAGCTGTATTCACGTAAATGCATGAACGACGCCTGATCACTCAATAACGCCATCTTCGGTGCCGGGTCCGCAATAAAAAAAGTATCCGAATCTACATAGAGCAGATTGCCACCGGCAATAGAAAAGGATTCTTCAATCACAGCAATCTTCATACGATGCAGAAAATCGATTTCACCACGCATCGCACGAATCTTGTCGGATGTCAGCAGCCTGTAGTGAACCGGCAGGCCAGTTAGAAATGGCTCAAGATAATCTGGTCGGTCTGTAAACAGGATAACCCTGGTTTCTGGCAAAGGCTTCGATACATGGGCATAAAAGCTCAATATCGTCAAAACCGCTCTGCGGTATTCATGCTCACGACCGAATGATTGAATAACCAGGTTGATCATGAAACCACCGATTTAAGCTTGCGCCAGATTTGCGGGACAAATGGAAGATCGAAATACAACTCCTGAAGTCGTATCTTCAACCATGCCGGAATCTTCTTATACGAAAAATCGGTATAGCCCGTATCATTCCGCCCTGCTTTTTTAAGATAGTGAAAATACAAATAACGAAGTCTGTTTTTGCAAAGCATAGTCCATGGCCTTTGCAAGGTATAATGGATAACAAACGTGTCTTTTAAAAACGTACGTAGTGCACGGCCGCTCAAAGCATCCGGAACCCATGAATACATAAGGTTGTAATGAATATCCAGCCTCTTCCAGTTGTCCTTCAAAACAGCATTCAACGCGCACTGATCCACATAAAGAATATGCTCGGGATATTTCAGCAAATAATCGATTGCCTTCTCAGATATATTCTGCAACCGCCAACGCGGCAAATCGATCAGCATAACACCAGAGTTAAAATATTCACCCTCACTCTCTATGCCCAATAAAGGTTGGATTCGCACATGGACATCATAAACTCCAGCCATAGGATAACTATCCATGGGCAGCTCATAGAAGCTTTGAAGATTTCGCGTTACAATGGTATCCATATCAAGATACAATATCCGCTCGAGATCCGCAGGAACAAGAGAAGGAAAGAATAAGCGATAGTAAGCAGCCGCGGTCCACTTGCCGTTCAAAACAAATCGGCTCACAAACTCAGAATCGATATGATAAAAGAGGATAGTCTGTCCTCCATCTGCCACAAATTTCTTTACACGGGCAAGTTCATCTTCGCTCAGGCCGGTAACAATCGCGTGAAAAACAACAGTGCCTGGTGCATGATGATCGAAAACAGATCCCGCAACAACATAAAAGAACTTACTGTAGTTCTGATCAAAAGCAATCGCTATGTGTACCTCACGCTTGGTGTCCATATATTTTACATTCCATAATCCTAAAAAAATGCCTTTACAGGCTTATATCGACACGCGGTAGCAGGCTAGGGTTTCCTGGAAACTTCTCCGTCCAACAGAACACTACCCCAGCGCAAAGACGTATTACTTAAAAATGTATGATGCTCGCTGTTGATAATTTCAAGGTCAATACTACTCTCTGAAATTCCCATCCACGAGCTGAAAGGCTCTGTAAAAACAAGATCGATCTTATATTTACCCGAGCGCATAGATGGTAAGTCGATGGTATAGCTGAATTGATAACGCCCCGGGTCGTACATAGAAACTTCGTTCCGTACAAAATTGGAATAACTCGCCAGGATCTGTTCATCTTTTTTGATATGAACATCAAGCTCGAATGTAATACGTTTCTTGATTTCGATATCCACAAAAATATGAAGCTTACTATCCTTAACGATCAGAGAACTACTGTTGGAGTTATTCAGCAAAACATCATGAACATGTATATACGGAAGGTAGTATTTGATACTGTCCGTGATCTTGTCGGTAACGGTTTGATAGGAAGTGTATTGATCGATAACGTCTTCTATCGCCCCTGCTTTAATCACGTGTCCCTTATTCAACAACAAACCGGTTTTACACAAAGCCTTAAGCGACGGCAAACTGTGACTCACGAAAAGAATGGTTCGCCCCTGATCGGTAACATCTTCCATCTTCTTCATACACTTCTTCTGAAACTCCCCATCGCCCACAGCCAGTACCTCATCTACAATGAGTATCTCCGGTTCAAGATGCGCCGCCACAGCAAACGCCAGACGCAACTGCATCCCGCTCGAGTAATGCTTCAGCGGCGTATCCAGAAAATTTTCAGTACCACTGAAATCCACGATCTCATCGAACCTCGCTTTGATCTCTGAATTTCGCATGCCGAGGATAGACCCATTCATAAAGATATTCTCCCGGCCGGTAAGCTCCTGATGGAAACCTGTCCCCACTTCAAGAAGGCTCGCAATACGACCACGGGCTGTGATCTTACCTTGTGTAGGCGGCGTGATACGGGAAAGAATTTTAAGCAATGTAGATTTACCAGCACCGTTACGCCCGATAATGCCAAGCGATTCACCACGCTGCACAGTAAACGATACGTCGGACAGCGCCCAAAACTCCTCTTTCACAGTAGCCGGGCGAAACAACGTTGATAATTTATCCCGCAAACTCAGATAAGCAGCCTGTTGGTGCTGTATCTGAAATTTTTTCGACACTTTTTCTACTTCTATAATCGGCTTCATAAATTCATTAGCCTGCGAACCTTGTTATATATTAGTAAAGTCTGGTTGGTTTGTCTCTGACCTAAGACCAGCACCCTGCCCATCACTTAAGCCAGATCGGCAAAGTATATTTCCGTCTTTTTAAAATATCCTATGCCTACGACCAGCATCAGCAACGATGAAAACACACTGATCAACACCAACGTCGCATCAACAGGAGCAGACGTTAGCGGCATGCGAAACATAGTTATCGCTCCGTACATAGGGTTCAGTGCAAAAATGTATTTCAAAAACCAGATCTGGCTTGTCTGTGAAAGAGGGTAAACAATGGGCGTTAAGAAGAATGCCAGTTGAAGGGCAAAGGGAATAACGAAACGGAAATCCCTGTACTTCACCATGAGCGCAGACAATCCGCATCCCAGACCAACAGCACCTACAATACTTAGCAAAAGCGACAGCGGCCAAAAAACCAGAAACGACAGAAAATCAAACGGCACATGAAATATGATCAAATACAAAACAAAAAGTATCAACGTTACTCCCAGGTCTAAAAGCGCCGCCAGAATAGATGAAATGGGGATGATAACTCGCGGGAAGTATATTTTCTTTATAATCGGGGCGTTGAGTACCATGCTGTTACCCGAGTTCGTCACGGCCGACGTAAAAAACGTCCAGAGTAAGACGCCGGAAAATACAAACACGGTATAAGACATTCCCAGTGTATTTTCGGCTTCCACCACAGACCGGAAGAAAAACGTAAAAACCAACATCATCATCAACGGCTGTAGCATTACCCACAAAATGCCCAGAATGGTTTGTTTGTACTTTACCTTGATATCGCGCCAGGTGAAAAAATAAAAGAGCTCATGGTACTGCCAAAGCTCCCGCAAATTTATGCCGAACCGGTTTGCCGGCTCAATTACAATCTCCTCATACTGACGCTCAACGCTGTCCTTTGTACTACTCATTAGCTCAATTTATCGAAGCGGATTACAATTAACAATTGTCGATCCAACTATGTTATGCGGTGTGAAATAACACCTTTTCCTGCAAACAATCACGGGTATATCTCATTTTGGGAACACCCTTTCTCCATTGCGGAGGGAAGTTCATGGGGAGTGATGTTTGGGGTCACCCGTAAAACAGCCACATGACTTTTAATAATACTGATATTCAGTTAATTATCGGTACCCTGGCTGATAACACTTTGAAAAATGCCAGGGCTTATCGTGCTTGCAGACATTAGCCTGTTCGTACAAATCTGAGCAAACATGCCTTCATGTAAGAACACAACATGAACGTCCTTTTCCTCTTTCCATACCCACTCAAAGAGTCGCCCTCCCAACGATTCCGCTTTGAACAGTACCTTGACGTTCTCCAACAATCCGGGATTACCCTTCAAACCCAGTCCTTCTGGAGCATCGCCACCTGGAGAATCCTTTACAAACAAGGCTTCCTGGTGCGGAAAGTTGCTGGCTTTGTTGGCGGCATTTTCAGAAGGACCTGGAGCCTGGTCAAAGCATTACGGGCAGACTTCGTATTTATCCACCGCGAGTGCTTACCCGTAGGCCCACCGGTATTCGAATGGATCATCGCAAAAATACTTCGTAAAAGAATAATCTACGACTTCGACGACGCCATCTGGCTGCCCAATACCTCTGAAGAAAATAAGCTGGCGGCACTGATAAAATGGCATAGTAAAGTGGCATATATCTGCCGCTGGAGTTACAAGATAAGCTGCGGCAACCAATACCTCGCGGACTACGCCAGGCAATTCAATGCCAATGTAGTAGTAAACCCGACCACGATAGATACCAAAGCCTTACACAATCCCGATCTGTATCCCCAACCAACGCATACCCGCAAAGTTATCATCGGCTGGACCGGCACGCACTCCACGCTGAAGTATATCGACCCCGTTGTACCAGTATTGAAAACACTTGAAAACAAATACCCCGATACATTTGAGTTTAGAGTTATCGCCAACCGCAAGCCCGACCTGCCGCTCAACAACCTTACATTTGTACCCTGGACAAAAGAAAACGAGATCCCCGATCTTCTCCGGTTCGACATCGGCATAATGCCGCTCACAGATGATATCTGGGCAAAAGGTAAATGTGGTTTCAAAGCGCTCCAGTATATGGCCCTCGGCGTACCAGCCATAGTCTCACCCGTAGGTGTGAATACAGAGATCGTCGATACAAAAGTCGACGGAATTGTCGCTGATTCCGAAAATGAATGGCTCGATGCGATGACCTTACTGATCGAGAATGAAAATGAACGCCGCCGCATGGGAAATAATGGAAGGAAGAAGATAGAACAACACTACTCCGTAACTTCCAACTCGTCTACAGTACTCTCTTTATTTTCATAGTACGAAAGAACAAGCGCCAGACCGAAGAAGGGAAGCAAAGGGATTTTATACCGTGCTAAAGTCCCGAAGTTGAAGGTAGAGACACCAACAGCAAACGCGTAAATAATGGCGAAAGCAAGACAAAAAACGATGTCGGGTTTTCCCAGCGTACGAAGCAGTCCGGCTCTTTTACGAATGATAATGTTAATCGTTAACAACAGCATAGCCAGGCTTTCCAGCGCCGACAGGAGCATCAGCGGATTACGAACCTCCCATATGTAAGGTCGGAATAACGAAACATTGATCGCCTGCGGAGCAAGCTTTACCATGCCGGACATCGTACCATCGAGGTCGCCAAGCGTATACGTGGAGCCGGCATCGCGACCGGTAAGCATACTGATATCAATAGCGGTCTCACGTGCGGTATAGGCTATCTTCTCTACCGAATACCGCGAATCGCCCTCGCCTACTTTCACTACCGCGTAATAACCCGACACGCCGATAATAGCCAGCACGAACGGCAGAATGATAGCACGCAACGCACGCGATTGTATCCGGTCTACATAACTGAGATATACCCACAGCAGGATACAGGGAAGGAACGCCTGCAGAATGAATTTCTTTACTGAAAAAATAACAAACAAACACATCAGCAATACAAGCACCTTGGGTACGGAAAAACTGCGCCTGATAAGCAGTGCATCGAAGCAATAAGTCGCGGCACCAAGACAGCCCATCATAATAGTGTCTTTTAACAACCCCGAGCCCCAGAAGAAAACCGACGGAATAAAAAAACATACAATGGCAAGCTGGCGATGCAGATGAGGATAACGGCGGTAAAACGTCAGGAAGAAAAGCCACATACCAATGAAGCTGATAAGCGCAAAGAATAACGCGGTAGACGAATACGTGGAGAACGTAAACAAGTCAAAGAAACCCGCAATACGGATGATGAAGTAAGACGACTTGTCCTGAAAGAAATATATCCGGCTCGAGTATTTAAAAAAGCTACCCTTATGCTCGCCGTTCGCCAGCAGCATCTCCAATCCTGCCGAGGGATCGTCCATAAACGCCTCCCATATATGACGGCTGCCATGAGTATGAAAGTTATACGTATCACCACCATGGTAGTAAAACTGGTAGATCAGCCCCAACGCCAGTGCGCCAATTACTTTAACCGTCAACGCCGGAAAAAAATACCTCACCGTCACCTCGTCCGTCATCCTCGGCCGCAAAGCGAACGCAATACCGAAAATCAGCGGTATGAAAAGAGGCGTGATGATAAAGTCGCGAAAGTCCAACTATCCGGTGCAGTTAATCCGCACAATTTCGCACTTTTTCTCCGATTCCGGATAATGAAGTCGTGTTGTCTGTGTGACAACCGAGTCACAACCGAAACTGAACTGAATCTGGAGAGGCTTTCAGGTATGGATCATGTATAGAAAGTGTATGGACCAAGTATGGATAGTGTATGAGGAGTGTATGAGTAAGTTTACTTTACATCGGCCCGTTCAGGGCCAGCCTGCTAATGAGCGTTCGGGTAATTTTATAGCGATGGTTCACAGTAAAAACTTGTAATGCAACTGAAAGTTTAACCTTCTAATGGCCGAAAACCCGCCATTTTTGGCGGTAACAAACAGGGAAACATGTCTGAATGGTGTTTAAACCAACTTCTAAGGCCTGACACAACTGTCAATGTGGCACAAAATTGAGCAAAAAGGGCATTGGCACTAGTCTTGAAGAGATGGAATTGCTTTAGAAACTATAAAAACCGAAAAATATCATGGGAAAAATTATTGGAATAGACTTAGGAACCACGAACTCGTGCGTTGCCGTAATGGAAGGCAGCGAGCCCGTGGTTATCGCCAATAGCGAAGGGCGCAGAACCACCCCTTCAATCGTGGGCTTCCTCGATAATGGTAAAGGCGAACGTAAAGTCGGCGATCCTGCAAAACGCCAGGCTATTACCAATCCTACCAATACCGTGCAGTCTATCAAACGCTTCATGGGTAAAAAATTCAATGAAGTAGACGGCGAAAAGAAAATGGTATCATACCAGGTAGAATCTGGTAGCAACAATACAGTTCGCGTTCGCATCGGCGACAGACTTTATACACCTCAGGAAATCTCTGCTATGATCCTTCAGAAGATGAAGAGCACAGCAGAAGACTATCTCGGCACAACCGTGACCGAAGCGGTTATTACTGTACCCGCTTACTTTAATGATGCCGAACGTCAGGCTACCAAAGAAGCAGGACAAATCGCAGGTCTGGATGTGAAACGGATCATCAACGAGCCTACCGCAGCCGCCCTGGCCTACGGCCTCGACAAGAAAAACGCCGATATGAAGATCGCCGTTTATGACCTCGGTGGTGGTACTTTCGATATCTCTGTCCTTGAATTGGGTGACGGCGTGTTCGAAGTAAAATCAACCAACGGTGACGTACACCTCGGTGGCGATGACTTCGACTTACGCATCATGAACTGGCTTGCAGAAGAATTCCTGAAAGAGGAAGGTGTAGACCTCCGCAAAGATCCTATGGCGCTGCAGCGTCTGAAAGAAGCTGCTGAAAAAGCTAAGATCGAGCTTTCATCTTCACAAGACACAGAAGTTAACCTGCCTTACGTAACATCCGTAGACGGAGTGCCCAAGCACCTCGTGAAGAAACTTAGCCGCGCTAAGTTCGAGCAACTGGTAGACGACCTCGTACGCAGAACACTCGAGCCCTGCCGCAAGGCTGTAGAAGATTCCGGTATCCCCGTATCGCAGATCGACGAAGTGATCCTGGTAGGTGGTTCAACCCGTATACCTCGTATACAGGAAGAAGTAGAAAAATTCTTCGGCAAGAAACCTTCAAAAGGAGTTAACCCTGACGAAGTAGTGGCCGTAGGTGCTGCAATTCAAGGTGGTGTATTGACTGGTGAAGTAAAAGACGTGTTGCTGCTCGACGTTACTCCGCTTTCATTGGGTATCGAAACACTCGGTGGCGTGTTCACCAAGCTGATCGAATCGAACACAACTATACCTTCGAAGAAGTCAGAGACCTTCTCTACAGCCGCTGACAGCCAGCCTTCAGTAGAGATTCACGTACTACAGGGAGAGCGCCCGATGGCAAACCAAAATCGTACGATCGGCCGCTTCCACCTCGATGGAATCCCACCCGCTCCTCGCGGCGTACCACAAGTCGAAGTAACATTCGATATCGACGCCAACGGTATTCTGCACGTATCTGCTAAAGATAAAGGCACAGGCAAGGAACAGAAGATACGTATCGAAGCCTCTTCAGGACTTACTGACGCTGATATCCAGAAGATGAAGCAGGAAGCACAGGCTCATGCTGACGAAGACAAGAAGACGAAAGAACGCATCGAGAAAGTAAACCAGGCCGACTCGTTGATCTTCCAGACTGAAAAGCAACTGAAAGAATACGGCGAGAAGCTTTCTGACAGCAACAAGAACGCCATCAACGGCGCGCTTGAGCAACTCAGAGAAGCACACAAGAACCAGGACAGCGCTGCGATCGATACGGCCATGGCAGCACTCAACGGAGCATGGCAGAACGCCGCTACCGAAATGTACCAGGCCACAGGCGGAGCTCCCGGAGCTGAACCTGGCGCCAATGCCGGTGCAGGTAATGCAAACGCTGGTGGTGCATCAGACAATGTCTCTGATGTAGAGTACGAAGAAGTGAACGACAACAAGAAGTAAGAATATAACGACTTTGTAGTTCCAGGCCGCCTCTGATCAAGAGGCGGCTTTTCTTATTCTCTCACAACGACTGCTGGCGAATCTATTAAAAGTTGGAATTTACAAATAACACATCCGCCATGGTCATACCAGCGTCGTCGTAATGCGGAGAGAAGAATTTAACCAGCTTGAAATTTCTGTCGTTCATATACGCAAAGATCTTATCAAACGAAGGAAGCCCTTCATACAATGCAGAAAAATTAACCTCCAATAATACAAAGTGGATTCTGGGCAGCATCTGCTCTGCTCCCCTTAATACTTCAAGATCATAGCCTTGTGTATCGCTTTTAAGCAGTGTTAGATACTGAATCGATTTATCCTGACAATACGAATCAACTGTACGAAGATTGATCTTCGTTACCGTTTCGATGGTGCCCCATCCTTCGGTACCAAGCGCGTAAACGGAGCTCATGTCAGAAAGGGAATTGATATGAAAATCTACGGTTTGAACAAATGCTCCTAATCCCGCATTCTCCAGCTCGACATCCGCAACGCCTTCATATTTACGTTTCAGTTCGGCGAAGGCTGTGCCTGGCTCAAATGCATAGACCTTTCCAGAGGGGAAATAAGATCTTAGTGTGGAAACAGTCTGCCCTGTATTAGCCCCAACATCAAAAAGAATTGCCTCTCCCTTCTCTTCAACACTTAATAAAATGTCCAGGGTTTCATAAGGATCATCCAGATCATACAGTGGCCGGTCGCGCAACCTGGTAACCTTATATCCAAGTTTACGAATCAGGCTTTTAAAATATTGCTTCATAGTAGTATTACGGTCAATGACCAAAGTTTAAACAGCACCGTGTGCCTCGCGTAGCACCTCGGTCAACATCGTCACATCCGCATGAAAAGACTTATCTTCAGGACGGAGCTCCGTAGGCAAACTATCGCCCTTATCGTAACCGAATGAATAGTAATAGCGAAGGCCGAAGGTATGTGCCAGTGTATAAAAACAATTCAACATTTGATTGTCCTCATGATGCCGCAGTTCGATAACACTACCTCCGGGCTTTAAATAAACAACGTTGGTAAGACCGGCACCATGTATTGATAAGACGCTGGTAGCCCTGGAAAAGAGATTGACCTGGTCGTATATGCTCAGATCTTCAAGCATAAGAACCGTGTAACCATAGTCTTTAACCAACGCAACAACCTGGTCTTCATTCAACACCATCCGCTTTCCGGCTTTCTTCCTGCTGATGTATATTCTCCGAACGTCGGGATTGGGATACTTTTCATCATAATAACGAAGTTGAATCTGTCGCGTCGAATTGGCAATAGGAACGGGCTGATAATTAAAGGGGCCACCCGGCCGCTCGATAAAGATCATGTGGGATATGACTGGCAGCTCGTGCTCGGCAAAAGTTATGACCTCACGATTGAACACAGCCAAAAGATCACGTCCAAATTTCCACTTTTGCAAAAAGTACTCAGGGATCAGTAAAGGAATCTGAGAATCAACGTGCTGCTGCGCTATCCATACACGCGGGCAAATTTCTGTTAACCAATGAAAGTACCCGCCCGTAGAAAAAAGATCCCAGCACCACAGTACCGTATCATAACGTACCTTTTTTCGCAACCTGTCCTTCACAAATGACTTCAGCTGGTATAAAGGCTTGTTGTAGACCTTGTCCTGCCAGTCGTCACCAAAGCTGTTAGGTGCTATTCTGAATCGAATGCCGCCCTGTTTTATGAATACTTCGTTATTCACAGTAACGTTATAGTAGTGCCGCAGCCTTACCGCCCGCGAGGTGCCCGTTAAAGCGGACTTGTAATACTGCTTATCTTCGTCTTTTATGTTAACCGGTAAGGCCCGCTTAAGCTGAACCTCATCGTAAAGTACATTCTCGGCATTCGACATAGAAAAGCGTAAAAGATGTTAAGTCACCTCAGCAAAAATAACTTTTTCCAGATAAATCACCGTCAGCAAACTCATGGCATGAGGTTTTAGCACCTTTGTAAAACATAACACGATGAATGATCAGGAAATAGGTGCGCAAAAATTCCTGGAGGAATACACGCTGGCATTTGAAAGCTTTAAAATCGAGACCATCCTTCCTTTTTATCACTTCCCCGTTATGCTATTATCAGACCAGGGCAACGTAGTGGTGAACAGCGAGAAGGAAATGGCCGGTATGCTGAGCCAGACGTTTGTGCAGTACAAGCAATATGATTTTGCTCACGTCACGGCCACGCTGCACAGCGCCGAAAAGATCTCCGATACACTTATGCTGGTAAAGGTAGTATTACTTTACACCGACTCCCAGGGCCGTAACCTCTACGACGCCGAATATCGCCACCTCCTGCAACGGGACGAAGATGGCCAGCTTCGCATTGGCGCCAGCGTAATTGTGAACGAAGTCGAACGTATCCGCGAATATCTGAACCGCCAGCCCCTGGAAGCTTAAGCTTAACCCGAACTTACAGCGCTAGTCTCCTCCCGAACGAACATACCTTCGTTTGTAACTACCGGCTTTTACTTAAAAACTATAGCGTCATTTACAAAAGGTGGCCGTGAAATATAATTTATGTTTTTTCGCTACTTATATTTGCCGGCTTTATAAACATAAAATGACATGGTAGTTTTAAAATTCGGAGGAACATCGGTTGGCAAACCCGAGCGCATGAAAAAGATTGGCGATCTGGTATTGAGCGCGCCGGGTAAAAAGATCGTGGTGCTTTCCGCACTGTCAGGAACGACAAATACGCTGGTTTCAATCGGCGACCATTTGCTGGCCGGACAACATGCCAAGGCTGAAGAATACATAGCCGGCCTGGAAAAACACTACGTCGAATTCATCAAGGAACTATACTCCAGCGACGCTTTCCTGGCCATCGGTCAGGAAATAGTAAGCCGGTTCTTTATATTCATCCGCATGCTGGCCGCAGGTCAGTTCGACACCAAGAGCTACCGCGAGTTACTCGCACAGGGTGAGCTCATGTCTACCGAGCTGTTCTACCAGCACCTGCAGGAACGTAAGATCAGCGCGCGTCTGCTGCCCGCGTTGTATTTTATGTCTATCGACGAAAACGACGAGCCAGAACTCGAAAAAATATCCGCGCGACTCAAGCCGTTGATGGCGTCCCTGAGCAATATCGATATAGTAATCACTCAGGGATACATCTGCCGTAACCACCGTAACGAGATCGACAACCTCAAGCGCGGCGGCAGCGACTATACCGCATCCCTTGTGGGCGCTGCCATACAGGCTGAAGAAATTCAGATCTGGACCGATATCGACGGCATGCACAACAATGACCCGCGTATTGTAAAGAAAACAGTGCCTATCTCCGAGCTCACATTTGACGAAGCTTCCGAGCTCGCGTACTTCGGCGCAAAGATCCTGCACCCGTCTACGATAGTACCCGCACAGAAATACAATGTGCCCGTGCGTTTGAAGAACACAATGGACGAGAAAGCCGCTGGAACAATCATTACCGGCAAGGAAACCCAGGGATCGTTCAAGGCTATTGCAGCCAAGGATGGTATAACCGCCATAAAGGTAAAATCGTCGCGTATGCTGATGGCGTATGGCTTCCTGCGTCGCGTA
>Ga0247764_1000284_pt1 | contig 18340 bp, 19 predicted proteins | sample UWRJL051202B4_FD_179932 | JGI IMG/M metagenome (GOLD analysis project Ga0247764, IMG submission 179932) | Plant litter microbial communities from Arlington Agricultural Research Station in Wisconsin, United States - UWRJ-L051-202B-4 | ecosystem: Environmental > Terrestrial > Plant litter >...
CAGACGCAGGCAGCTGCCCAAACCCTGGGCAACTGCCTCGCGACATCAGCCAGGGCTAGGGCGCGGCAGCGCGACCCACGAATGGGTTGTGGAGCACGATGGTCTCGCCGCGCCGCGGGCCGACGCTGACAAGATACAGCGGCACCCCGGACTGCTCCTCCATGAAGCGCACGTAGGCGCGGGCGGCCCGCGGCAAATCATCGAGCACGCGGGCGCTCTCGATTCGCTCCGTCCAGCCCTCGAGCTCTTCGTAGACCGGCTTGAGCGAACCGCTGTCGAGTTCGTCGATTGGCAAGTCCGTGACACGACCGCGCGGCGTATCGTACGCCACGCACACCTTGATGCGCGACATGCCGGTGAGAACGTCGAGTTTGGTGAGGGCGAGACCGTCGAAGCCGTTCACGCGCGCCGCGTAGCGCAGCGCCGGAAGATCAGCCCAGCCCGTGCGGCGCGGCCGCCCGGTGACGGAGCCGAATTCCACACCGACGTTGCGCAAGTGCTGGCCGTCCGCGTCGTCCAGCTCCGTGGGGAACGGGCCGGCACCCACGCGCGTCGTGTAGGCCTTGGTGATGCCGAGCACGGTGTCGATCCGATTCGGGCCGATGCCGGAGCCAATGGCGGCGCCGCCAGCGACGGCCGAGCTCGAGGTCACGAACGGGTACGTACCGTGATCGATGTCGAGCAGCGTGCCCTGAGCGCCTTCCAACATCACGCGTTCGCCCCGTCGAATCGAACCGTCGACGAACAGCGAGGTGTTGTCGAGCAGCGGCACCAAGCGCGAAATCGCTGGCGCGAGGCCCGCCAGGATCTCGTCGAGCTTCGGCGGATCGCCGCCGAGCGCACGGATCGTCGGCGTCCACGCTTCCAGCGCGGCTTCGATGCGCGTGCGGAGCTTGGCCGGATCCCGGAGCTCGCCTGTGCGCACGCCGGTGCGTCGCGCCTTGTCTTCGTAAGCCGGACCGATGCCCTTCTTCGTGGTGCCGAGCGCGCGATCCTGCGCGGAGGCTTCGCGCAAACCGTCCACCAGGATGTGATACGGCAGGATCAGGTGCGCGCGATCGCTGATGGACAAGCGCTTCTCGACATCGCCGTAGCCGCGCTGGACCAAACCATCGATCTCACCGATCAGGACCTGCGGATCGACGACCATGCCCTGCCCGAGCACGCAGCGCGTTTGCCGTCGCAGGATGCCGCTCGGCAGCAGTCGCACCACCACTTTTTCATCGCCAACGACCAGCGTATGACCGGCGTTGGGGCCGCCTGCGTAGCGCACGACGACGTCGGCAAACTCCGTGTAGATATCGACGATCTTACCTTTACCTTCGTCGCCCCACTGGGCGCCGACTACCACTACTGCCGACATGGGCCGTCCTTTCCAATAACGCCCGAGCCGACACCGAGTCGGGCCAAAATCTCAGTGATCAATGCCGCAGGCTCCGCGGGCACGCTCGAGCGCTGCGCGCTTTCCGCATCCAGCAGCTCGAAACCCGTGGGCGTGGCTTGCAGCACGTGCGAATAGCGCCAAGCGCGCGCGTAGGCGAGCAGATCACTCTCGGGCGCCGACGCGGCGGCGATGCCTGCGTCGCGCAACACGCCGGCCAGCGAATTTGCGCCGGCTCCCAGCAGAACGCGTCGCGGCAAGCTCGGCAAGCGTCCAGCAGCTTCCAGCGCCCAGGCGACGTCGTCGAGTCCAAACGCGAAACCCACGGCATGGCGCGGTGCCCCGAAGCGTTCGAGCAAGTTGTCATAACGGCCGCCAGCGCCGAGGGGCCTACCCGGCCCTTCCGCGTGAATCTGGAACAAAGCGCCCGTGTAGTACGCAAAGTCGCGCGTCTCGCCCAGGTCCGCCAGCACTTGGCGCGACAGCCCAAGCTCGGAAGCGCCTTGCCAGAGCCGCTTCAGCTCTGCCAAGTACGGCGCCGCAAGCGTGCCCGTCAAAACGCGCTCGGCGCGCGGCCAAAGCTCTTCGCCGCCGTGAAGCCAGGGCAACTCCGACAGCGCAGCGAGGTCGCGGCCCTTCAAGCCGTGGCGCTCCGCCCGCCGCACCACCTCGGTCTCGTCCTTGATCTCCAGCGCGTCCAGCACGTCTCTGGTGTGCGCCGCGCTCAGTGACTCCACCAACGCCGAGGCAATCTTGGCGTGACCGATGTCGATCACGAATTCCGTGAGCCCCGCGACGCGCAGCGCCTGCACCGCTGTGCTCAGCACTTCTAGATCGCCGTCTGGCCCTTCACAACCTACGAGCTCAATGCCGGCTTGGGGGATCTGCCGGTGACGACGCGCGCGCTCGTGGCGCCGCCGCAGCACTGAGCCCTGGTAACACAGTCGCGCCGGGCTCGGTGCTTGCGACAAGCGCGTCGCCACCAGGCGCGCCACCTGCGGAGTCATGTCGGGACGGAGCGAGACAACGGCACCGCTCTCCGGTTCGACGAAGCGCAACACCTCGCTGGCTTCGAGCCCGCCGAGACCGCGCTCCACCACCTCCGCAAATTCGAACAGCGGAACCGTTACGAGTTCGTAGCCGGACAGCTCGAAGGTGCGCACCAGCCGACGACCGAGCTCGGCGTGACGATAGGCCGCCGGCGGCAGCAGGTCGCGCATGCCGGCCGGAACCGGAAAAGCCAGCGCGGACGGACCCGGGACGGGACTACCGAGATCCGCGGGCGGCGGAGACGTGTTCGAGGCCAAAGCCGGGCGAGTTTATCAAAGATTTCCAGAACGCAAGGCGAGTAGACCGATTCTTCTCCCGATCGCCGTCCCGAAGCGGGAACTGCGGTTTTGCAGTGCAGCGCGACGTGGTAACCGTAACGCAGCATGACCACCGAGCAGCCCGCCAAAGTCGACGTGAGTGAACGAGGCAACAACGCAGAGGGCCAGCCCATCACGCTGGATCGACGGCTGTTCGTGCAGCTCCTGGGTTTCAGCTGCGAGCCGGACCTCGCGCCGGGCGAGGCCGTCCAGCAGCTGGCTAAGAAGTTCGAGCAAACCCCGGTAGGTAGCGTGATTTATCGCGACGTGAACCACCCGCGTGGATTGGCGCTGCTCACCTTCACCGAGGACCCTTCGCATTTCGTGACCGAGGTGCAGCCGGCGCTGGAAAGCTTGGGCGCGGGCCTCATCGCTCGGCCGGAGCTCAGCATGCTCGGGCGAACGTATTCAACGGGTTACGAGCAAGACTTGGAGTACTGGTTGCTGCGCCGGCCGCGCGAGACAGCGTTGAATAACAACTGGCCCTGGGCGATTTGGTATCCGCTCCGCCGCAAAGGTGGCTTCGAGCGCCTGGATCCGCGCGAGCGCGGCGGCATCATGCGCGAGCATGGCGGCATCGGCCGCAGCTACGGCGAGGCGGATCTGGCACACGACATTCGGCTCGCCTGCCACGGACTGGATCAAGCGGACAACGACTTCGTGATCGGCCTGATCGGCAAGTCTCTGCATCCACTGTCGCACGTGGTTCAGTCCATGCGCGCGACCCGGCAGACCGCCGAGTTCATGGAGAAGATGGGGCCGTTTTTCGTCGGCTACGCCGTGCACCGCAGCGCGCCGCGCGGATGAGCCGCGAGAGCACGGCGCCACGTGCCATCGTCTTCGACCTCGACGGCACGTTGATCGATTCGCGCGGCGACATCGTCGCTGCCGCACGTCATGCGCTCGCTGCGCACGGCTTCGTGGCGCCGGAGAGCGCGCGTTTGTTGAGCTTCGTCGGTGATGGCGCGCGTTTGTTATTGGCGCGCGCCGTAAACCTCCCCCCCGACTCGCCGATCCTCGACCCGGTGTTGACGGCGTTCCTCGAATATTACGAGGCGCACCCGGTCGATCACACTCGCTTTTGCGAGGGTGCGGAAGCTTGTCTGCACACGCTGGCCAGCTTGCCGCTCGCGCTTTGTACCAACAAACCGCGCCCCACCACGAACGCCGTGCTAGCCGCGCTCGGTCTCGAACGTTTTTTTCGTGTCGTGATCGCCGGCGGCGATCTGCCCGCGCAGAAGCCAGATCCCGCGCCTTTGCACGCCATCGCAGCTGCTTTCGAGCTGCCGAGCGCGGCGCTCGTCATGGTTGGTGACGGTCCGCAAGACATACTGGCCGGTCGTCGCGCAGGGGCGCGCACCGTCGGTGTCCTGGGCGGCATCCAAGCCGACGCCCAGGCGCTCGATCCAGCGCGCGATGCGCTGATCGCAAAGCTGAGCGACCTCCCGGCCCTACTCGGGAGCTGGGGATTAAGGGCCGCCGGATGAAGAGCACCTTCAACGACGCCTGAGCGTCACTCGCCGCGTTCCAACCAAACGCTGACTTCACCTGGTACGTCACCAGGCTCCACGTGCACCACGCGCGGACGGCAACACACCGGGCAGTCCTCGGTATAGGTTTGATGCTCGCCGCCACCCGCGTCGACGAACACGGTCTCCCACTCGCCGCAAAAGGGGCAGCTGACTTCGTTCTTGCTCCGGCGGGGGCGCGGCATGCACGGAAATGTAACCGTCAGCCGCGATCGATCAACGTGTGATACGCGGCGCTCAGCTCGGCGAAGCGCTTCAAGCACAGCGCGCGCTCGGCCGCGCTCGCGTCCGGATGCGCGTCCGGGTGAGTGGCGCGCGCTTGTTGACGAAACGCGCGCTGGATTGTTTCGGCGTCCGCGTCGGTAGGAACACCCAGCACGCGGCACGCGACAGCGCGTGGATGACTCGCGCTCCGCGCTGCTCGCGCAAAGCGAGGCCGGGCGCGTGGTCGATTGTGTAGGAAATCTGCCGCCCCCAGGGTGGCAGCAGCTCGCGCCACGACTGGTCGCACGTGAAACTTCACGCTCGCATCGCGCAGCGCAAACACCGCGTCGAGCCTGAGCCGGAGCTGTTTGCGCAAGCCGCCGGTGACCGCCTCGCGACTAGCCAGGAGCTCGTCTACCAAGATTTCGCCAGCGCGACGCTTGGGTTCGAGCAGCAGCCGCCGGCTCAGCTGAGCAAAGCCGTCTCGTCCCAGGCTCCCTTCGCGTAGTAGCAACTCCCCGAGCCGGGGCCCGCGCGAAGCCGTCTCGACCTCGTCCACCAAGCCGTCGCGCAAGAACACGCGGTGCGTGCGACCTGCGGCAGCGCCGTGCGACTCGACGAGCTCCAAAATCCCGCTCACCGACGCGCGATGAAGTTGCCCGAGCAAATCGCCGAGCGTCGTAAAACTGAGCTGGCCGGGTAGATTCACGCTGGCCGAAGGTAGCCAACGACGCGCTCGCGAGGAAAGTTTCTGGCGTTCTAGTGGCAATCAAGATTGGTGCCGTGGCCACTAATCGCCTTAGATCGCGGCTGGCTCACGCCCCACCACGACTTCCAGCGTCGCCTCACGCTGAACGGTCCGGCAACGCGGCGCGAGCGGGCGGCGCGGGCCGCAAACCAGCGCCCGTGCGCGCACGGTGAGCAAGCCGCGCCCGCTGCTGGTCGCCACCAAACCGAACGGAATGTCGACCTCGCTGTTGGGGGCCGTCAGACGCGCCGGCACGCGGGCGCGCAATGGCAGCGCAAAGCTGGGCGCAGAAACCACCAGCGCGTCCGCCCACTCCACCTTGGTTTCGGCGCCGGTGCTGATGTGCAGCGAGCAACGGATGCGGGCGGGCTCGAGCGGGCTCTCGCAAGTCAGCCCGGCGGAAAGCGCAGCATCTGCGGCCAACGCAGTTCCCGTAGCGCACAGCGCCGCCACCCAAAACCCCAGCCGCCCCAAGCGCATGCTCGCGTTTACTCCGACACCACCGTAGGCGGCGCGTACAAGTCCACTAGTTCGATCGGGTTCGGGCACAGCGCGACGCTCAAGCGACTACGCTCGCCGTGCAGATCGCCGCCGATTTGGAAGGCTGTCGGTGGATCGAGCTGAATGTCGACGGCCTCTACCAAGAAGTCGAATAGGGCATCGGGATCGTCGTAGCGCCCCTTCCAGATATCGGAAAAGTGCGTGACGAAGGCGTAAGGCGACAGCCGCGCGATGCGCAGATGCATCCGATCCACGCGCTCTTCGGCGAAGGGAAATAGTCGGAAACCGTAGCCGTAGTAAGGAATCGTCGAGAGCGCTGCGAGCCGGATCGGCCCCTCGTAGACGACATCACCGCGCGCGATCGGACGTCCCATGACGCCACCTTTGGAACCAAGGCGCACGGCTTCCCCCCCGGCGTTGACGATCCTGCAGTGCGGCATTTGTCCGAACATTTGCTGCGGTATCGCGCTGATCGCAGCGAGCGTGTAGCTCAGCGGACCCGGCGCGACGCGGCGCAGCGGTGTGCGCGCCAAGCGCTCCTTGATCCAGATGTAGTCGGACAAGACTTGTGCGTCGGCGCCGACACCACAAAACGGCGAGATGATGCCTTCCACTTCGATCAGCCGCATTTTACGGCTGCCCGCGTGCTGGGACAGCCGCTGGATATCCGCCGCACCACCCTTCAATTCACCCGCGCCCACCACCCAGGCGAGCGAATTGCCCGTACCGAGTTTCAGCAGTCCGAAGCGGGGAATTGGCCGCGCTGCGCGGCGAGCTTCCTGAACCACTTCGGTAACCATCACGGTAAAAGTTCCGTCACCGCCTCCGGTCAACACGGTGCCATAACCACGGGCTACCAGGGTCCGTGCGATGTCGCGCGCGTCAGCCAGGCTGCGCGAAACGAACAGATCCCCGCCCTGCAGGATCTGATCGAGCGTGGAGATCACTTCGGCGGTCACGTTCTTTGCCCGTCCGTTCACCACCACCGCGATGCGCTGCCCAGGCACTTCGCTGCGCTGGTCAGTGCCGATTCCGTTGCTGAGCTCGACGTGAGTCATATGTGGGCTTCAGTGCCTAGTCAGACAGGGCTTGGAAAATTGGGTTCGAGTGTTCGAGTATACTAGAGTACGGCTGCGCGCCTTCGAGGGCGCCCGCGCGCAACGGCGCGGAAGGTGTTTTTATGGCGAAGACCAGCGAAAAGCGCGTGCCCACTCCCTCTCGGCCTCCGGCTTCGCGCCGCAGCGTACCCCCGCCCGCTCCCACTCGCTCGTCGGTTCGTCCGCCCGCGCCCGCGGCGGCCGCAAACCCGCGGCGTCGCGCGCGAGGCACCGCCCCTTGGGCCGCCCGGCACGCCGCCAAACATGCCGCCGAAGCTGCGGCCCGCAATCAGGAACCACCGAGGCCCGGCAGCGCACGTGCCACCCTGCGTGAGCCTGACCAAGCCGAAAGCCTCAAAGCGCGCATTACGGAGCTGCACGAGCAGCTCGGCCAGCTCCGAGCACTCAAAAAGACGGTGCCAACGCGCTTTCTGGAAGTAGGTAATTTGCTCCGGCACATCCGCGACGCGCGGCTGTTCGAAGCCAAGGGTTACGCCTCGTTCGAAGCCTTCGTGGAGCGCGAACTGGACTTGGGCGGCAAGACGCTGGTGTTGCGTCTGGCGCGGATTCCTGAAATCTTCCGGGAAGATGCGGCCAAGGAGCTGGGATTGGACGCGCTGCTTGCAGCGGTGGAAATTCTGGAGCAGGCCGCGCAGCGACCGCCTGCGTTGCGGCCCCCTGCCCTGAGCCGTCGGTAAATTACGCTCAGGTCGCCTTGACGAACGGGGGATCCTGATAAAGGAACCCGCCCTCGTGCGTTTTATCGATGAATGCGAAATCCGCGTCGAAGCGGGAAATGGCGGCAACGGCGCGGTCGCGTTCCGACGCGAGAAGTACGTGCCGCTCGGCGGCCCCGCGGGCGGTGACGGCGGGCGCGGGGGAGACATCGCGTTCATCGCGGATACCGGACGCTCCACGTTGTACGATTTCGTGCATCAGCGTTCGCTGCGCGCAGACAACGGCGGCAACGGCGAACGCAAGGATTGCTACGGCCGCGCCGGCAAAGATCTCGAAGTGCGCGTGCCGGTCGGCACCATCGTCTTCGATGCTGAGACGAACGAGCGCATCTGCGAGCTCGTAACGCCTCACGAACGCGTCGTCGTAGCTCGCGGCGGCAAAGGCGGCCGCGGCAACAAACATTTCGCCACCCCAGTCGATCGCGCGCCGCGCAAGGCGGAACGCGGCGAGCCCGGTGAGCAGCGCTCGCTGCGGCTGGAACTGAAGGTGATGGCAGACGTCGGCTTGCTCGGCTTCCCCAACGTGGGCAAGAGCACGTTCATCAGCGCCGTGAGTCGCGCGCGCCCCAAAGTCGCCGACTATCCCTTCACCACACTCGAGCCGCACCTGGGAGTGGTCGAGCTGGGCGACCCGCACCGCGGCGCCAGCCGTCACTTCGTACTCGCCGACATTCCCGGCTTGATCGAGGGCGCGAGCGAAGGGCACGGCTTGGGTCTACGCTTCCTGCGTCACGTGGAGCGCACCCGCGTGTTGCTCCACTTGGTGAGCCTGAGCGATGAGCCCGGTCGCACGCCGCTCGACGACTACCGCATCATCCGGGGCGAGCTCAAAGCGTTCAAGCCTGAGCTGCTGCGTTTTCCGGAAGTGGTCGCGCTCACCAAAGCGGATCTGCCGGAAGTGCGCGAAGCCTATCCCGCGCTGCGCGACGAGTTCGCCAAGCTCGACATCGATTTGCACCTGGTGAGCGCCCCCGCGCACGACGGCCTGAGGCCCGTGCTCCAAGCCGTCGCCGAGAAGTTGGGAGTTTGAGTGACTCCCCGGGCGCCTCAGGGCCCGGCTACGAAATCGTCGAACTGATCGACCTCGAATTCTTCGGCCTCCAAGTTGTCGAAGCGGGTGAACGCCGAGGTGAACTTGGTGAGCACCGTACCGGTCGGACCGTTTCGTTGTTTGGCGACGATGATCTCTGCGACGTTCTTGGCTTCGCTGTCCTTGAAGTAATACTCGTCGCGATAGATGAACATGATGGTGTCGGCGTCCTGCTCGATGGCGCCGCTTTCGCGCAGATCGCTGAGCTGCGGACGCTTGTCCTTGGCCGTGCGGGTCTCCACCGCGCGGTTCAGCTGGCTGAGGGCGATCACCGGAACGCGCATCTCCTTCGCGAGCTGCTTCAAGCCGCGCGACAGCTCGCTGATCTCTTGCTCGCGACTGCCCGCATCCTTTCGGCCCTGCATCAGCTGCAAGTAGTCGATCGCTACGAGCCCGAGGCCCTTGGCGCGCAACGGCCCATCCTTGCGCGACACCTCGGCTTGGAGACGTCGGATCTTCGCGCGCAAATCCAACAGCGTCAGCGCCGGTGTATCGTCGAGCCAGAGCGGCAAGCGCGCCAGTCGCGACGCTGCGTCGGTCATGCGACTCCAGTCTTCGCGTGACATGCGTCCGCTGCGGATGTTCGACATATCGACCTGCGCTTCCGAGGCGAGAAGACGCGCGGCGAGCTGCTCCTTCGGCATTTCGAGCGAGCAAAACAACACGCCGTGGCCGGGCTCCTCAGCTGGAGCTTCGAAGTACTCTTCCCCGGACGAGTTGTCCTTCTCCGCGCGCGTCTGCGCCACGTTCAGCGCTAGGTTCAACACGAACGAGGTTTTGCCCATACCGGGGCGCGCAGCGATGATGTAGAGGTCGCCCGCGTGCAGGCCGGAAACTTGGCGATCTAGCCGCGTGAATCCGGTCGATATACCGGTGATTCCGCCGCCGCGGCGCTCGGCTTCCTCCAGCAACTTGAACGCGCGCACCACGGCGTCGCGCACCGGCTCCACCACGGAGCCTTCGTTCGTCCGCGCGATGTCGAAGATGGCTTGTTCAGCGGAGTCGATGAACTTTTGTGTGTCCGGCGGTACCGCGTAACCCTCCGCCGTGAAGCGCTGACAGGTCGCGATCAACTGGCGCAGCCGCCACTTCTCCCGCACCACGCGCGCGTGGGCACCAATGTGCGCCACCGCCGGCGTAGCATCGACGAGCTGCGCCAAGTACGGCGTGCCACCAATCTGTTCGAGGCGGCCGCGATCCCGCAGGTAACCAGCGACCGAGACCACGTCCACTGGCCGACCAATGTTCTGCAGGTCCAACACCGCTTCGTACACGCGACGATTCGCGTCCGCGTAGAAGTGATCGGCCTTGAGCACGTCCTGCACTTCATCGAAGGCCGATGCTTCCAACAAGATGGCGCTGAGCACCGCAGCTTCAGCATCGAGGTCGTTGGGAGGTACACGACCTGGTGCCGGAATCAGCTCTGGTGTGGAGTTATGATTCTGATTGTTTCGGGCAGCTGCGCCTGGCGAGTAACTCACCGCTCACCTTCCCTTCTGACAGTCTCTACGTACAATTTATCCACAGCCTGATCGGACATAATATGTCCGCTCACCAGCCAGCAGCCGTGCGCGAATGGCGGTGTTCTCCGGTCATCGCGCGCCCTGTGCCCAAGTCGACCACCGTATATCCCGTTTCGATCCATACGTTATCCACAGGGCTCCCAAATGCAGCGCGCCCCGAGAACCAAACGGTTTTCGGGGCGCAGGGATTTGCAGTGCGTCACTCGAGACGACTGCGGTGCTCTCTTGCTACCAAAAACGAACGCGAATGTCAGCCTTTTCAAACTGAGATTCGCGTCGTTCCGCGATCGCCAACGCGATCGTCTTTTCGATCAAGACTTTACGACTTCGACCTTCAGAGGAACCTGAACGTCGGAGTGGAGCTTTGCAATCACTTCGAAGCTGCCGAGAGTCTTGATCGGCTCCGGCAAGACCAGGACCTTGCGGTCGAACGTGACACCAGCGGCCGCGAAGGCCTCCGCGATGTCTTTGGTCGTGACCGAGCCGTACATCTTGCCTTCGCCGCCGACCGCGCGCTTGATGGTGACCGATACGGCACCAAGCTTTTGCGCGACGCCTTGAGCCGCGTCTCGCTCCGCCTTGGCGCGCTCGCCAGCTTCACGCTTGAGCTCTTCGACCTTCTTCAGGTTGTTGTCCGTCGCCGGCAGCGCCAGGCCGCGCGGCAACAGGAAGTTACGCGCGTAACCCGCGCGCACCTTCACGATTTCACCACCGCTGCCGAGGTTCACGACCTCGCTCTTCAGCAATACTTTGACGTTGGTAGCCACGAGAGCCTCTCAATCGTTCGAAGTGAAGGGCAACAGCGCGATGGTGCGCGCGCGCTTCACGGCCAAAGTCACACTGCGCTGATGTTTGGCGCAGTTACCGGAGATACGGCGCGGCACGATCTTGCCACGATCCGTCACGAAGTAGCGCAGGCTCTGCGCGTCCTTGTAGTCGATGTTGAGCGTCTCGTCGGAGCAGAACGAGCAGCCGCGGCGACGCATGCGCCGAAAGCCGTTACCCGCGCCGTCCTTGTCGCCGCGGTCGGAGCGGTCGAAGTTATCGCGTGAGTTCTCTTTCATGACCGATCCTCCGCCACGACGTCGTTCGTCACCGGGTTGTCGGACTCGTAGTCCTCTTCCACGTCATCGCTCGGGCGCTCGCGCTCCGGCGACTGCTCCAGACCGAGCAAGCGCTCGATCGGCTCGTTCAGCTCTTCGGCCGTCGCGGGCTCAACGGATTCGAACTGCACGTTCTCCGGGCTCACCTCGACGCTGCCGAACTCGATGTCGGTGCGCGTCTGTACCGTCTGGTACTTCAACACGTCGTCCACGAGGCGCAGCGTGCGCTCCACCTCGGACACCAGCGTGCCGCCGCCCAAGTACTTCAAGTACACGTACACGCCGCGACGGAACTTCGCCACGGTGTACGCGAGCTGACGACGACCCCAGTTCTCGACCGTGGTCAGCTTGCCGTTCTCGCGCGTGACGACGTCGGCCAAGCGTTGAGCGACGCGCTCTTGCGCTTCACGCGCCACGTCGGGGCGCAAAACATAGATGGTCTCGTATTCGCGGACCCGATGGGGTGCCGCCACTGCTGCTTCTGCCATGTAACTTAGTCTCCTCTCGGACGGAGGCCCCCGTCGGACGGGAGCAAGGAGTCAGCGCTCTTCAGCGCTGATTGGTCGCGTTCATCGCGGCCTGCAAACCACGCTGTGCGAAGAGCGCCACAGCGTCCGCGGCCCGGTCGAGCACACTATCGAGCTCTGCCCGGTCCGCAGGGGGGAAGCCTTGTAGCACAAAATCTGCGACGTCACCCCGGAACTCGGGGGGCGGGCGACCGATTCCGACCCGCACCCGGACGAACCCCGGGCCTATCGCGCCGCTGATCGAGCGCACGCCGCGCTGGCCTGCGTCGCCGCCACCCTGCTTCATCCGCACGGTGGCAAACGGCAGATCGAGCTCGTCGTGGATCACGACCAGCTCATCGAGCGGCTGCTTGTAGTGCTGAACTGCAGCCTGCACACTGCGCCCGCTTTCGTTCATGAACGTCAACGGCTTGAGGAAGCCGCACGGCTTGCCTTCCAGCGTGCCGCTGGCAAAGCTGCCGTGGAACTTCTCGCGAAATGCGCTGACGCCTGCGCGCGCAGCCAGCCTGTCTAACGCCAAGAACCCGGCGTTGTGCCGGGTCCCCGCGTAGCGCGGGCCCGGGTTGCCCAGGCCCACGATCAAAATCACTTCTTGCCGCCGGCGTCCTTGCCGCCGCCCTTACCCGCCGGGGCTGCCGCAGCCGGAGCCGCCTTGCCGCCCGCCGCAGCCGGGGCTGCCTTGCCAGCCGCAGCCGCCGCAGCCGGAGCCGCGCCAGCCGGAGCCGCCTCTTCCTCGGTCTCCTTCTTCTCTTTCACGATGGAGACCACGGTGCGCTCCGGGGGCAACCGCACTTCGACGCCCTCCGGCAGCTTGATGTCGCGCGCCGGTACATGACCGTCGAGACCGAGCTCCGTCACGTCGTACACGATCTTGACCGGAATCTTCTCCGGCAGCGCGCGGAGCGGGAGCTTGCGGAACACCTGGCGCAGCGTGCCGCCGAGCACTACGCCGGCGGCCTTGCCGGTCAGCTCCAGCGTGACTTCCACGTCCACGGGCTTGTCCAGCTTGATTTGGCGGAAGTCCGCGTGCAGAAACTCGCGGCTGACGGGATGGTACTGGTAGTCGTAGAGCATCGCGGTGATCTTGTCGCCGCCGTCTACGTCGAGCTCCACTACCGTGTTGCGGCCGTGCTCGCTGGAAAGCACGCTCTTCAGTTGGTCGGGCTGCACGGTCAGCGCGAGCGCCGCCAGATCCTTGCCGTAAGCAATGGCCGGCACCTTGCCGCCCTTGCGGATGCGACCCGCGCCACCCTTGCCGTGCTCGGTGCGTCGGTTTGCGTTCAGCTTGATAATCTGCATGTGGATTCTCCCTAACTCTTCTGTACCGGCGCTCACACGAACAACGAGCTGACCGAATCACTGTTGTGGATACGGCGGATCGCCTCGCCCAGAAGGCGTGCGATCGACAGCACCCGAATCTTCTTGCACGCCCGAGCTTCCTCGGACAGCGGAATGGAATTGGTGACGACGACCTCGTCGAGCGGTGACTGCTCGATGCGCTGCACTGCGGGGCCGCTGAGCACACCGTGGGTCGCGCACGCGACCACGCGACGGGCGCCGTGCTCCATCGCGGCGCGCGCGGCGTTGCACAGCGTGCCGGCCGTATCGATCATGTCGTCGATGATAATGCAGTCGCGATTGCGCACGTCGCCGATCAGGTGCATCACCTCGCTGACGTTCGGGCGATCACGGCGCTTGTCGATGATGGCGAGCGACGCGCCCAGGCGCTTCGAATAAGCCCGCGCGCGCTCCACGCCGCCTGCATCCGGCGACACGAACACGGCTTCTTGATTGAAGCGCTGCTTCAGGTAGTCCTCCAAGAACACCGGCAGCGCGTACAGATGATCGAACGGGATGTTGAAGAAACCCTGAATCTGACCGGCGTGCAGATCCACGCACACCACGCGCGTCACCCCGGCGGCCACCAGCAGATCCGCGACCAGCTTCGACGTGATGGGCGTGCGCGGCGCGACCTTGCGATCTTGGCGCGCGTAACCGTAGTACGGGATCACCGCAGTGATGCCCGCGGCCGAGGCCCGGCGGAGCGCATCACACATGATCAGCAGCTCCATCAGGTTGTCGTTCACGGGCGAGGACGTGGGCTGAATTACGTACACGTCCAGACCGCGCACGTTCTCCCGAATCTCGCAGAACGTCTCGGCGTCACTAAAGCGTGAGACGCGCGCCTCACCCACCGGCGCGTCGAGCACCTTGGAGATCTCTTGCGCCAGCTCTGGGTTCGCGTTCCCCGTGAAAATGCAGACTCGTTTGACCGCCATGTGTCCGTCCCCGTCAGCTACGGATCCGACGAAACGGGCGGGGCAACGCGCACGCGTTCCCGCTGCGAAGAGTCGCAGAAGGGCTCACGAAAGCTTTCGCTCGGTTCGTCACGGCAGCAAACTCCGGTCTGTGGAACCACAAACCCTGTAAAGTCAACAACTTACGGATTTGAGCCCGGTTCTGGAGCGGCGGGAGAACTAGCAGCCGTCGCGTCCCCTGTCAATCGGGGGCCCGGTCATCTGGCGCGCAACCGGCCAGATGAAGTGAATTCCTGGCAGGACGCAGGCACCAGGGCTTGCTCGATGCCGAACAGCGAGCCCGAAATTCGTCTAGTTGCGGTAGGGGTTCGGGGGTACTTCGTCGTCCGGTTTGCGCTTGCGGGCGCGCGGGGGGGTACTTCCCGCGCGGGAAGGGCGTGGCGCGACCGTCGCGGTGGCCTCGGCGACGGGTAGCGGCGGGGCGGCCGACGGAGCCGTCGGCAAATGCTCGGCGGCCGACGGAGCCGACGCCTCGACCTGGGCGGCGGACGAGACCTCCGCGGTCCCTACGCTAGCTTCGGCCGAAGCCGCAGCACGTGCGGGGGGCGCTGATCGAGCGACCTGCGTGCCCTCGCCGGCAGCACTCGGCGCAGCGTTCCCACGCAAGAGCCGAACGCCGGCATAGCCGCCGATACTTCCCCCGAACAGCAACAACGCAAACAACGCCAACATCGGCGCTCGGGACTTGCGCGGACCGTCGGCGAGGGTGGTGTCGGAGTTGCGGCGCGACAAGTCCGGCAAGCTCATCGACGCAGCCGAGACGCTGGAAGAAGGATTGATTACGCCAGCGAGGTTGGTGGTATCGGCGGGCAAGCTCTCCGAGTGCATCACCCAGGCGCGGATCGCCTCACGCTGGCGGGCGATTTCGTCGCCCATCGCCTCTTGGACGTACGCCGCCAGCTCTCGGGAGCTCGCGAGCGGCGCCAAGCTTGGCGTGTCGGCGGCGGCAGCTTCGAGAGCGTCCGCGAACGCCGCGGTGGTGGCGAAGCGCTCATCGCGATCGCGCGCGAGCGCCTTCATCACCACATCGCTGACGGCGCTGCCCAGCTCCGGCGCAACGCTCTCCAAGCTGGGTGGGCTCTCGGTCAAGATGCGCGACAGCGTCGCGGCCTCGTTCTCCGCCTTGAACAGGCGCCGACCAGTGAGCGCCTCCCAGATCACGATGCCCGACGCAAATACGTCCGCACGGCGATCCAGGCGTTCGTCACCGCGCGCCTGTTCGGGGGCCATGTACGCGATCTTGCCTTTGAGCTGGCCAACTCGCGTGGCAGACAGTCGGCTGGTGGCGCGAGCCACACCAAAATCCGTGATGCGGGTGATGCCATCGCTGCCGACGAGAACATTTTGCGGCGATACGTCGCGATGCACAAGATTCACGGTTTGACCGTGGTCGTCACGCAGGTCGTGCGCGGCGTGAAGCCCCGCCAGCAGGTCGAGCGCGATGCGCAACGTGATGTTGGCGGGTATGCGCTGGCTCTTGCTCGACGCGCGCGCCAAGAGCCGCGCGAGCGTGTCGCCCTCCACGTACTCCATCACCAGGTAGTAGCCGACGGCGTTGGCGCCAACTTCCAAGATGGCGACGACGTTCGGGTGATGAATGCCCGCGGCGAGCCGCGCTTCATCCAAAAACATCTCCACGAACTCGCGCTCGGTCGCGAGGTGCGGGTGCAAGCGCTTGATCGCTACGAAACGCTGGAACCCACCGACGCCGGTCAGCCGCGCCAGGTACACAGTGGCCATGCCGCCCGACGCGACTTCGCCGAGGAGCTCGTAGCGATCGACACGCTGGCGGCCCGCGGCGGGATCGAAGAGCTTGGCAGCGACCAGCTTAGAACCGCCCTTCTGCGCCGACGAAATTGGCGGCGCCGACCGTCAGCAGCGGGCGAATCGACACGCCGGCAGGATTGCCCGAGATGCTCCAGGACAGCGGATCTTTCGGAACGCCCTGCTCACTCTTGCGGGCTTTCCAATCCGTGAACACGAGCCCGATCAAACCTGTCGTGACGCCAAGCCCGGCGCTCGCCGCGATCAGCCAGTTGGTGCGTCGCTGGTTCGAGAGCGCGTTTTGATACGTCGGGCAGCTGAGGTTGCCCTCCTGGCAATCCGCGCGGATCTTGTCCTTGCCCGGATTGTTGATGGTGTCGATTCCACTCCACACCGTGAAGCCGGTGGCGATCACCGTGAGGCCGGTGCCGACCCAGAACACGACGGGCGGTAGCACCGCCACGTCGCTGCGCGAGTCAGCGGTCGGCGAGTTCAACGGCTTGGTTGCCCCCGGAACCGGAGGCGCCACAGCGGCTGCGGGCGCAGCCAACTCCACCTCTGCGGCGCCAGCTGCCGTGGCGGTAATCGACTGAGATGCCGCGCGATGCTCGCCGAAACCCGCCTGAATCACGTGTTCACCGGGCATCAGAAACAACACACGCGACAGCGCCGGCGCACCACCAACCAATTTGCCGGACAACACCAAGTCGCACGCTTCGCTACAGCGCACGGTGAGTTGAAACAATTCGGCGCGGGCGCGCGCGAGCACGCCCTCTGACAGTTTACCCAGTGAGCTTGTATCGTTCGGGTATCGTTGTGCGCTCAGCGCAGCGAGGGTGGCCGCACGGTCGAGCTGCGCGGCTCGCTCACGCGCACGCATCGCGTACTCCAGCGCGGTGGGACTCGCGACCTGCGCGTCCGCTTGCTCGAAATGTTCCGCTGCCTGCACCCATTGCTCGTTGCGATATGCCTCGCGACCACGATCGAAGGCCTCCGCCGCTGCTCGAATCTGAGAAGGCGTAGAAGGTACGGCGAGCGCGGAAGGCGACGCCATCAGCGGAGCGATGAGCGCTGCAATGGTTAGCCAGCGGGCGGTGAGCGTGTTCAACGTGACGATGCCGGGAAAGAATACTCTGTCGACTGTGAGCGGGCGAGAGCTCGCGCCCCCGACCGCATGCTCGATCTCTCGTACCACGTCCGCCGGGGCCGGGAATACGCACGAACGCCGCGTTGTCGTAGAGTTAACGCACCTACTCCCACCGCATTCGGATGCGATTGTAGGGCAGCTGTGGGTGCCACGTTTAGACGGCGTTCAGGCCGCCTCCACGGCGACCGACATGTAGTGATTGGTGCGTCAAAACAGCACAGGCCGACAATGTCGGCCTGTGACACACATCACTCGCGAGAGTGGCTCAGCTCATCTCGACGATCAGGCGATCAGGCTCTTGCAGGTACGAGACGATCTCTTGAGCGAACTCCGCACCTACATCACCGTCGATGATGCGGTGGTCGAAGGAGAAGCTCAGCATCATCACGTCGCCGATCACGATTTGATCGCCGCGCACCACCGGCTTCCGCTTGATTGCGTGGATGCCCATGATGCCGAGTTCTGGATGGTTGATGATGGGCGGAGCCACGAACCCGCCTAGCTTGCCGAGGGAGCTCACCGTAAAGGACGAGCCACCCAAATCCTCTTTCTGGATCTTGCCGCTGCGCGCTAGGGCGCCCAGGCGCTCGAGCTCACGCGCGATGTCCACCAGGCTCAAGCGATCCACCTCGCGCAGCACCGGCACCATCAGACCGGCGTCCGTCGCGGCTGCGATGCCAATGTCGTAGTGCTTGCGCAGCACCACTTCACTCGCTGACTCGTCGATCACTGCGTTCAGGCGCGGGTGACGCTTGAGCGCCGCAACCACTGCCTTCACGATGAACGGCAAGAATGTCAGTTTGACGCCCACTCGCTCGGCGTGCGGCTTCATGCGCTCGCGCAATTTGATGAGCTCGCCGACGTCGCACTCCTCGATGTAGTTGAAGTGCGCGGCGGTGCGCTTGGAGCGCGCCATGTTCTCCGAGATGCGCTTGCGCAGACCACGGATTGGTACACGTTCGTCCTCTGCACGAGCTTGCGGGCGAGGCGCTTCGATGGCGGGAGCGGCGGGAGCCGCCGGCGGGGCAGACACGGGCGCCTTCTCGCTACGCGCGGAGCTGGCTTGCTCCACGTCCTCGCGCGTGACGCGCCCAGCGGAGCCACTCGGCTTCACGGTCCGCAGATCCACGCCGAGTTCGCGAGCGAGCTTGCGCGTCGCTGGCGCGGCCAGCGGCTTGTCCGAGTAGACGTCCGACTTCGTCTCCACGGGCGAGCCCTGCATGCCGGGCAACGTCTCCTTGATATCGCCCACGGCGGTGGCGACCGACTCGGCCTTGGGCGCAGGGGCAGCCGCGGCAGCCTTC
>Ga0247764_1000285_pt1 | contig 18304 bp, 17 predicted proteins | sample UWRJL051202B4_FD_179932 | JGI IMG/M metagenome (GOLD analysis project Ga0247764, IMG submission 179932) | Plant litter microbial communities from Arlington Agricultural Research Station in Wisconsin, United States - UWRJ-L051-202B-4 | ecosystem: Environmental > Terrestrial > Plant litter >...
CGACCCCGAATGCAACGCCAAAAGAACCAAGTGAAACCAGCGCGGCGTGAAACAAGTCATCGTCTGCGTGATGTTCGGTGGGAATGCCGCTCTGCCCTTGCAGCCAAGGTGCTACTTCGCTCATGCAAAATTGCGATGAGCTGGATTGCAAGAACACCGCCCGAGTGGGGCCGACGACCAAGTAGAGCCCGAGTACCGTATCGTGCACGGCGCCGAGGCGGAACGCCGAGCCGTGCGTGCCGGTGGCGATGCAGCCCGCGATGCGATGGCCATCTCCCGCCCCGGAAGTTCGCAACGCAAGCCGTGCCTGACCGCCCAGGCGCCGATTGATACTCGCGATCTGCGTGCCGCCCTCCACGAACATCGGAACGAAGCCCGCGTCAGCGCGCTCACGGTAACTTTGAGTAAAGAGTTCCGCTGGAATGCGCTGCATGAAGGTGAAGTTGGCGGTGTCCAGGATCACGTCGCCCGGCTCGATGATACGGGAGAACGACCAGGTGCTCCCGATCGGACGCAGCGTGGCTGGCGGATTCTGCGCGAAACAGTAGCCAAGGATCGCTCGCAGAGCGTCGCCGTGTTTGCGCAAGACCGAGACGTCGGTGCCGCCCTCCGGCGTGCAGTACAGCGCCACTTCGCGCTCGGAAATCGTGGCGGAGTAGTTGCTAAACTTTACGGATTTGACGTGCGTGTGCGGAAACTGGGGAGGCATGATCGAACTCCTTCACTGCACGACGTTCTCGAGAGGTGCGCATTTCACGTTGACCTTCGGCTCGGAGGAGCCCGCATCGTGAATCGTGATTTCGTGGAAGCTCCCGCGGCACTCGCGCGGCATGATCACGAACACGGTGCCGTGACGATTGTCCGCCGCGGGATCGAGGTCCGTGCGCGGCGTGCAGCGTTGTTCGCCACTCTTTGCCGCCGAGCACACGAATTGTTCGCCCGGAGAGGTGTCTGGAAACTTCAGTTGCACGTGCTGCGGAGAACAACCCGCAACGCCAAGCACCATCAACGCGAAGCCCGCCCACCGCTGCGCCAGCATAGCCTTCAGCCTAGCCGACGCGTCGGCGAGGATCAGTAGTAATTCATATAAAAATCAATGATTGCCACGGGTTACGTTGTTAGAAAACAAAAACGTTCTGCCGTGTCGATCTGAGCCGGAGCTGTTCGTCGTTGAGTTGTAGCCGCCGCTGGCGGCCCGCAAGGAGCAACCCATGACGACTCACTCTCTGCAAGCATCCGCACTCACCCTCTCCGCTCGCCACGGCGCCACGGTGGCCAACGTCTCTGCCGCGGTAGCCCGCTACCTACTTGGCACCACCTTCTTCGTATTCGGTCTCAACGGTTTCTTGAACTTCATCCCGCCGCCTGCCGAAGGTATCCCGGCGGCCGCCGCCGCGTTCGGCGGAGCGCTCGCACAAACGGGTTACATGTTTCCCCTGATCAAGGGCACGGAAGTGTTAGCCGGCGCGCTACTGCTGGCGAATCGCTGGGTGTCTTTGGCGCTAGTGCTGCTGGCACCCATCGTCGTCAACATCATCGCCTTTCACGCCTTCTTGGCGCCCGGACTTGGTATCCCGCTCGTGCTCTTGGTGCTGGGTTCCTTCCTGGCCTGGACGCGGCGTGCGACGTTCGTTTCGCTGTTTCGCTGAGCGTTGTCGGATCACCACACCGTCAGGTCGGCCGGTGACATTCGGCTGTGGGTTCTGGGCAACACCACCGGGGGGTGCGACACGCGCGACAGGGTGAGTTGCGCGTGAGCCTTAGAAATTTCGGGAAAAATCTAGGATCGAGTCGCACGGCCCGAACGTTGCTTAGAGGGTAAGCATGCAGGGAAGAGGGCACCGAGGTTTAACGCCAGGGTTGGTAGGATTGATTGCGCTGATCGCGTTGCTGCCGAGCGCTCCGGGAGTTGCTCGAGCCGTGAAGGAGGTGGATCTACTGCACTGCGAGGAGGCTGCGGCCCACGTTCAAGACTGCTGCGGCACACTGGGCAAGCTGCAATGTCAGTACGCTCCGTCCCTGGACGGCTGCGCGTACCAGGAAGGGGTCGATCCAAGCTTCTCCAGGGCCGAAGCCGACTGCATTCTCGAAGCGACGTGCGGCAGGCTGCGCGCACAGGGGATTTGTGAAGCGATTCAAAGTGATGAACCGCTGGACATGGCGACACTCGCAGGAGTTTGCCGATGAGCACGCACACGCGGTGGACGTGCGGCCTGGCAGTGAAGGTTCGGCGGTGCTGCGCGGCGTTCGCGTTTGCGCTCGCCGCCTGCATCTCGGCCAGCGTCGGACAGGCTCAGGAGCAACAGCCCCAGTACGTGACGAGCAGTACCGATCAAGGTCTGGAGCCGCAGCCCCAGCCGCCACGTCGCAGGAGAGTGATGCGACCCATCTGCTCGGTGCGCGCGGCGGGCCAAGCCACGGCGTTTGGCTTTGCCCTAGGCATTCCCGTGTTTGCCGGTGGCGCGGAGGTGGGCGTGAATTGCCCGCGCCTGGACTTCAACACGGTGCATTTCGCGCCTGGCCTCGCATTCAGCTACATGAACGGAAGTACCGAGCACGGTCTGGACTATGAGGTGTTCGCCTTCGGACCGGAGGCGGAAGTCGCACCCGCGTCGTTCGACCGGCTGAAGTTTGCGCTGGGCTTCGGCTTGGAGATTCCGACGTTTCAGCGCATTACGAACGGGGACACGCTCACCTTCGTTAGCCTTCAAACCAACGGTCGCGTTAGCATCGATCTGCTACGGGAAGGACGTTTCGCCCTCTGGTTTGGCATCGGCGTGCGCGCCGCGACGTATGCTTTCAGCGACATTTCGCTGACCCCCAGCGCGCAGCTGGGCCTACGGATCTAGGGCTCGAGCACCAGCGTGCCGAAGGCGCCGGGGACGTGGAAGTTGGGTTTGGTCGTGCGAGGTGGGCTCCACGCTAGGTAGCGGCGTGGAGGCTTCCCCTCCATACGGTAGAGCGCGAACGGTAGACGAGCGTTCGGGCGAAGCGCAGCCAGGATTTCAGGGGCAGGGAAGTGAGCCTCGAGCCAGCTCGTCTTGTTCGCTGCGTCGCGCTGGGTAGCCAGAACCACGCCGCTCGACCACTCGGTCCGAGAGAGTTTGTGTTGCCGGTCGATCTCGAGATCGAAGAAGTGTCCGAGCGGACCGAGCTCGATCTCGTAGTAGTGGTCCGTGTTCGTCGCGTCCGGCGTGAAAAATAGCTCGACGCAATCCTCTTGGTAGAGTTTTTCGCGCTCCTGTTGAAGCGGGCGGGACAAGTCGACGTTGACCTCGTTTTGTTCGAGTTCGAACAGCCCAAACAAGCCAGTTTCGTTCCAAACGAAACGGGCCGTCGTGAAGATCCCCGTGGGCTCTCCTGCGTAATCGGTGTCGAAGCGGACGGCCGGAGCGCGCTGCCAGAGCTCGTCGACGACAGCATCAATCTTGGGAGAGGTGCTACTTCGGAGCGCGTGAGCCGTCGGTCGTGCCTCCGCGCTGGCTGTCGCGACGCTTTCCGCTGGCGCGGTCCGGACCTGCTCGCCCTCCAGCGCAAACGGTGCGATGGCCTTGAAGTAGAGCGGTCGCCGCGCAGTCAGCAACGCTTGGCCATCCCCAGTGATGGCTGGCGCTCGAAGATCCACCCCGTAACGCTGTGCAGCGCGCTCGATCAAGGGCGAGCTCTGGTGCCCGCCGAGCTCGCGCGCCAGCGCGCGATTGTTCCAAAGGCCCAAGTACTCCGCGCCGACTCGATCCACGAGCACAGGGTTCGTGCCACCGAGGGCGAGTTGACCTGGCATGGGGCGCAAGTTTTGAAAACCATCGCCGGACATTGCGGGCGCGCCGTCGACTAGCACGACGTCCGGCAGCGCCACTTCGAGCACATCCAGCATGCGTTCGCTGAACAGCTCGAGAGCTCGCACGTACTCTGCGCGATCCTCCGGCTGCTTCTGTTTCTTTGCGCGCAAGTACGGGCGAAGCTCGTCGTGCATGCGCCACTTCTGGTTGTACGCGGGGGAGGCGTCGGAGCGCATCACGACGCCTTGCATGCCCTTGATGCCGATCGAAACCACCGAAAAGCGATGCGCTTTGAGCTTCGGCACGCTGATGAACAGGCCGTGATCCAAGACTTCGGCCAACAGCTTGGGCATCAGCAGCGTCGGGACGTGACTGTGCTCCAGGCCGCGGATCTTGAGCGGCTTGCCGGGTTGACCGCCTTCGACGTCGTGAACCCCGTCGTCATCCAGCGCCACCAGCGGCACGCCTTCCTCTCTTGCCATCTGCTCGAAACCCGACGTGGAGATGGTCTTTTGCCAGTGCTGCAGAGAGTTGCCACAACCCTCCGCGATGGTGATGCGCGTGTGCCCGCGCTCCTTCAAACACCGCACCACGCCGCGCACGAACTCGGGTTGGGTGATGCGTCCACGGACCCCGTCGTCGCCACCTGACTTTTCCGGATTCTTGAAGCCGTCGAAGCCGCACAGGTTCGGTTTGATCAGGATCGGCGTGTGCGCATCGCGTTGCGGGACCACGCTTTCGCAGATCTTTTGGCCAAGTTCCACGGCGGAGCCTCCGCCCAGCACCGTGACCGGTGATCGATCCTGCTTCAGGCGCGCGATGTGACGCTGCCTGAGCGCGGCGCCATCCACGCTTTCGACCGTCTTGACGGGCGGTCCTGCATCCAGATGTTCGCTGGCGTGCGAGACCGTATCCGTCGTTGCGGACAGCTCCGGTTTCGGCGCAGGCAGAGAGCGCGCGCTGGCAGAAGCGCTGTTCGCCGTGGATGGGGAAGAACGTTTGCACGCTGGGCCTAGGCCGAGCGCGCAGCTCGTCAAGAGCACAATACCTACGGAACGGGATAGCACCGCAACGGTTGCTACCCGTTCCGCGCCCGGAGCGCCAGCTGCGGGCTCAGCCGCTGGAGAAGAGCGCCTTCTTGATCACGGCGTGGACGCCCCAGTTGCCATCGACCACCTGCGTGATCCCGAAGTCTACGCCCACCGACAGGAGTGAAATCGCTTCGTCTTCGGTCAGCCCCTGGGTCGTCATCAAGAAGTGTCGCGCCTTCTTGAAGGCGTCGCGCAACGCCAGATCAACCGAGGATTTGCCGTAGATCTCCGATTGGGCTTTGGCGCCCAGCTCCTGCAGATAGTTCGCGAAGCTGAAGCCGTGCACCACGTATTCCGTTTGCGTCTCGAGCAAGGGGTATTCGAGCTTCTCGAGCGGCGTCCCCTTCAACGTCGCCTTCTTGTGCAGGATGAACTGAAACGTTCCCGTCAGCGAACATTCGATCGCCGTGCCGCACACCTCACTATCTCCTTGTGAAGCATGCGGATCGCCTACGGAGAAGAGCGCCCCCGCCACCGCGACCGGGTAGTACATCGTCGCGCCCTTACCGATGCGCCAGTTGTCGATGTTGCCGCCCGTGTAGCTCGGCGGAATGGAATCGACGATGTCCGCCTCTTTCGGCGCGACTCCCATCACACCAAAGTGCGGACGGATCGGCACGCGTACGTTCTTGAGCACACCATGGTTCTCTTTGACGGCAGCGTGGTTGACCGGCACGCCGGGGTAGTCGATGGTCTTGTGAATCTTGCCGAACGGATCCTTCTGCGGCACCCAGCGGAAATTGTAGACAGCCTTGGCGATGTCTCGCTCACCCGTTGCGTCCACTTCGTAAATAGTGATGACTTCGCGCGGCTTGGGCTCTTCGATCAAGTCCTTGTAGTGAAAACCCCACCAAGCTGCGGCGTTGCTGCCGAAGGTCTTGCCCGGATACTTTGGATTTTTGCAGGCGCGCGGCTTCACGTCCAAAATGCGCACTTCCAGGATGTCGCCAGGCTCCGCGCCTTTCACGGCGATGGGACCCGTGCAGATGTGGACGCCCAGGCCTTCGCCTGCGCCGCGACCAAATAGCGAGGCATCCACCGGACCTGCTCCGCGTCGGTCCACACCCTTGCGCTTGGCATCCCAGTAGAAGATGGCCTCCACTCCGGGGTCACCGCGCACCATGCGGTCCAAGTCGTCGGCGGCGTGATGCGTGACCGTCTCGATCGTCACGAAATCACCGGAGTTTACTTCTACTTGCGGCGCGAGCTGTTTGCTGAAGTAGCCCCAGTGCACGGTCTTGTCGTTGGCGGGCAAGTGATAGTGACTGAAGCTACTTTTGACGACCGCGGTTTGAGCGTGAGCCAGAGAGGAAGCGCTCAAACTTCCTAGCGCGGCCGCGCCCAGCAACGAGCTGGTCATGAAGCTTCGGCGAGAAGGCTCAGCGCTGGGTTCGCTGGGGGATAGCGGTTCGCTCGATGACGGCTCGGCGGCGGCCTCCGCATCAACCTCAGGAGTGTGCGGGTCGTTAAGCTTCATCAAATTTTCTCTCCGGTGTACCGGCGCGCGAACTGCGCGACAGCTTTGGTTCAGCCTGCTCACAGCCCGTTTCGTCGCGAGGTCGGCAGCATGGCGAGCGCCGCTCGGTTGCGTCGTCGCGTGACGTCACGCGCTCGGCGCGGTCAGCGGTTTTGCTCGACATCCTGCGTTGGCATCGGATACGTTTCCCGTCACGCAATGAGGTCGGAGGTCGGCTTCGTGCGGGGAGCTTCATGTCAAACGTCATTCCGCTCACCGTTCTTTCGGCCGTTGCGGTGCTCGACAACAAGCTCGAGGGTTGGACCTTGCTGGAAGTTCCGGCGACGGAGCCTCGGGTCTTCTCTTTCGTCGTCGCTTTCGAACGAGCATTCTCGAGCGCGCCGCTCGTACACGCAGCGATCGCCGGTTTCGACGTTGAGAACCATGACAGCGCACGTCTGCGCGTTCGCGCGGAAAACATCACACCCACCGGCTTCGTCATTCGCGTGGAAACGTGGCTCAACACGCGTGTGTGGGGGGTGGAAGTGTCGTGGTTGGCGATTGGTTACACGTAGTGGCTCGATGGTGTAAAGTGAGCGAGTGCCAAGCTCACTCGCTGAAGCGCCGGACCGATTTTATCGCCAAGCGCCGTGTGTCTTTTTGGACTGCGACGGGGTGATCTTCGATTCGAACGGCTTCAAGCTCGATGCGTTGCGCCACGCACTCGTCGGCTATCCCGCCGAAGCGCTGTCGGAGATGGAGCTGTTTTGGTCCGCAAACGGCGGCATGGCTCGGCAGACCAAGCTCGAATACTTCTTCTCGCAGTTGCTCGGATCGAACGACGTGGCTGCTGAGGTTGCCGCGGCTGCGGAACGGTTCGGGGATTACGCTCGGCGCGCCTACGATCCCGTCCAGCCCATCGCGGCGGCGCTGGAACTCGCTCGCGACGCCGGCAGTTCGCGCTGCTTCGTCGTTTCCGGCGCGGATCAAACGGAGCTACGTGACATATTTCGCGCCAAACACCTAAGCTCCCTGTTCGCCGAAGTCTGCGGCTCACCAACGGCCAAGCTAACGCACGTTGCGCGTATCCTGCAGGAGCAGCAATGTCCTCCGGAACGTGCGGTTCTGATCGGGGACGGGGCAGGGGACTTCGACGTCTGTCGCCGGCTCGGGGTGCCGTTCATCTACCTGCACGAGTACTCGGAGTGGCTGGCGGCCAAGCCGACGCTGCGCGGTCTGCCTGACGTATTGGTCTTCGATACCTGGCAGAGCTTGCTCGACCGTCTGGGCATCAGGAAGTCCAGTGCGTTCGTGGAGGCTGCGTCGTGAGACGCCCGCGTTTGGGCGGAGGACACTTCCGCGCCAAGTTGAGCCAGCCGCGATCCATTTTTCGCAGTTGACGCGTCAGACCATGGCGTCGCGTTGCGCGCGACGACGCCAGCGTCGATACGCGCGTTCCAACTCGTCGGAGCGGTGTCGAGCCAGCGCGGCCCGCACGCTCGGGTGGCCAGTCTTGGCTGGAAACAGGCGTTTCGTGGCCGCCACAGGAGAAAACGCCGGGTCCTGCGAACGCGCCGTGAGGAATGAGCTGAGCCCGCTGCTTCCTCGCTCGGTTACGGCCGCTCCGTGCGGCATCGGCATCGCTGGGATCATGGTGACTTCCTTCGAACGCAGCGCCTGAGCGTTGCTTACACAGGAGGTCCCAATGCACACCGCGAGCCAACCCTTGGGATGGGGTGGACACCCCAGTCGAACCGCCCTGCCGCTGCGGTGAGAATGAAAAACGCGCCGAAACCTGCAACGCGTCCGCCGTCAGCAGCGACCCCGATGCACAGCGCGTGCACTGCTGCGCAACGCGAGTGCACAAGTCGTACCCTGTCGCCACAACCCGCGGACAGCACCACCGCGGAACTTTCGGAGCCCGCTCAATCCCGCAGATCGACGACTATCTGTTGGTTGGGGCCGACACGAGCTGGATAGATCTGAATGCTGCAGTCGCCGTTCAGGGCCTTGCCCGTGGTCAAATCGAACTTCAGAGCGTGCAGCGGACAGACCAAGGTGCAGCCGCCGAGCAGCCCGTCTGCCAACGCGCCGCCACGATGGGGGCACTCCGCTTCGCTGGCGTACAAGCCTCCTTGCCGACCACGAAACACGGCCAGGCGTTTGCTGCCGATGTTGAACGTGCGCCCCTCTCCCTCGGGGATGGCGCTGAGCGGTGCCAATGTCACTTCCATGGTCCCTCTGCTCTGCTTCGATCACTGCACGATGGGCAGGCTCGAGGCGAATTGGTTAGCGGTCTTGGGCGCTGTGGCTTCGCGCCACGGGTCCTTGTAGGCGTCGCGCGAACGCAGCGCTGCGGCGTCGAGCGCAGCGGCGATGCCCTCGCTGTCGTCCAGCACGATCGCGCGGATTTTTTCAATCCCGATGCGGGGAACGAAAGCGTAGGTGCGTTCGAGGTACTTGGCGTTCTCGCGGTAATATTGGATGAAGCGAGCTGAAATGCGCACGACCTCTTCGTGAGAACCCACGGTGCACAACAAGTCTCCTTTGCGCACATGGGCTCCAGCAGCCCCTCCCACGTAGAGCTCCCACTTGCCGCCCTCCACCGCGACGGCGCCGACGTCCTTGACCATCGCTTCGGAGCAATTGCGAGGGCAGCCGGCGGTGGCAAGCTTCATCTTGCCGGGCGAGTCGAAGCCCTGGAACATCCCTTCGATCTCCTGCGCCAAACGCATACTGTCGCCGAGTCCGAAGCGGCAAAATTCAGTGCCGATGCAGCTCTTACACGTACGGTAGGACTTGCTGTAGGCGTAGCCGGACGGCATGTCCAAGTCTTGCCAGACCGCGGGCAAATCGTCGCGTTTGACGCCAACTAGGTCGATGCGCTGTCCGCCGGTGAGCTTGACGAGCGGCACGTGATACTTGTCGGCTACGTCGGCGATGCGGCGGAGTTGCGCGGCGCTGGTGATGCCGCCTGGCATCTGCGGAATGACGCTGAACGTGCCGTCCTTCTGGATATTGCCGTGCACGCGGTCGTTGATGAAGCGCGCGTCGCGTTCGTCGATGTATTGGTCGGCCCACAGCGTGCTGAGCAGCGAGGCCAAACCGGGTTTGCTGGTGGCATCTTCCTCGCCACCGGCAAGCTCACGGAACACTGCAGAGACGGAACGCAAGCCGCGCTCGCGGATAGCGTTGACCAGGTCAGAGCGGCTCAGAGGAACGCCGGGCACGTAGTAGTCCGCGGAGGGATCGTGTTCGGTCTCACCGCCGCAGGCGAACTGCACCACCTCCGACACCAATTGTTTGCAAGCACCACAGCCCATGCCCGCGCGCGTGGCCTCCATCACGGACTTGGGGCTGCGCCGTCCCGATTTGACGCAGTTGACGATGGCGCCTTTGGTGACCCCGTTACAGTTGCACACCTGCATGTCGGCCGACATGCCTTCGATGCTGGTTTGCTGCGACGGCGCGCCGATGTCGAACAGCAGTGATAGCCGCTCTTCCGGCATGGGCGTGTTGCGTTCGTAGGCTTGAGTCAGGTAGGGCGCCTTGCTGATGTCGCCGAGCAAGATGCTGCCGATCAACCTGCCGTTGCGGATGATGAGCTTCTTGTAAGTACCCTTCTTGGCTTCCGTGAATTGGACGACCTCGTCACCCTCTTCGCTGGGTTCGGTCACGCCCATGGACGCGACCTCCACCCCCATCACCTTGAGGCGAGTCGCGATCTTCGAGCCGTGATAGGCGGCGTCGGGGTTGGCCCCGGTCAAGTGTTCTGCGATGACCTTCGCTTGCTCCCACAGCGGTGCGACCAAGCCATAGACCGTGCCGCGATGCTGCACGCACTCGCCGACGGCGAAGATGCGGTGGTCGTCCGGGCAACGCATCTGGTTGTCGACCACGATGCCGCGCTCCACTAGCAATCCGGCTTTCGCCGCCAGCTCCGTGTTGGCCTTGATGCCCGCGGCAATCACGACCAGATCGCACTCCAAGTGCTGGCCGTCGTCGAAGTCGAGGCCGGTGACAGCGTCATCGCCCGTGACGCGCAGGGTGTTCTTGTTGAGCAGGACGTTGATGCCGAGCTGCTCCAAGGTCTTTTTGAGGATGCCAGCCGCTGGTCGATCCAACTGCGCGCTCATCAAGCTGTCGCCACGCTGGATCACGTACACGTTCAAATCGAAATTCTGTAGACCGCGCGCAGCTTCTAGCCCGAGCAGGCCGCCGCCGATCACCGCGCCGGAGCGTTTGCCTAGGGCGTGGGCGGTGATGCGATTGCAATCATCCAGGTTTCTGAAGGCGAATACGCCTGGTTTGGGACTTCCATCCGCCAGCGTGAGGCCTGCCATCGGAGGAATGAACGGTAGGCTGCCAGTCGCGATGATCAAGACGTCGTAGTCTTCGAACACGCCGCCCATTCCCTCCACCTTCTGTGCATGCCGGTGGATCCTCAGCACCTTCACGCCAGCGTGCAGCTTGATATTGTTTTGCTGGTACCACGCAAGCGGATTGAGGAAGATCTCGTCGGCCGTGTGGGAACCATTCAGCACGTCCGACAACAAGATTCGGTTGTAGTTACCGTACGGCTCTTCACCGAACATGGTGATGTCGAACAGATCGTCGCCGCCCCGCGCGAGTAGCTCCTCCACGGCACGGGCTCCGGCCATGCCATTGCCGATGACCACGAGCTTCTTCTTCTGTGCCATGGCGTTTAGATCTCCACCAGACCCAGATCGACCATCACGTCGCCCTCCAGCCCAGGTGGCGCGCCGATGCTGAGCGAAACTTCTGTCTCCGGATCGATGTCCTCCACGATTGCCAGTTGCACGTGGATTCCGCTCTTCGCGCCGATCGGGAAGTAGCGCATCGGGCGCTGCGCCCGGTTCAGCACCAGAAATATCATCTCGCCGCTGGAGTTGCCGGCGCGCAGATACACGAGCTGCGCGCGTTTGTCGTACGCTACCTTGTAACTGGCGTTGGGTGACAGCGGCACGAACTCGCGAAGCCCAGCGCCTTTGAACGCGAAAACGCCCTGAATGAACCTTGGTGTTTCTTGCATGGTACGTCTCACTTCATGGGTTCGCAGTCGCGGGCGCCCGCTCGATGCGCGCAGCCGCGATCTTGAATTCTGGAATCTTGGAGAGCGGGTCCACGGCGTTGTTCGTGAGCGTGTTGGCGCGCCCAGCGCCCGGCCAATGGAAGGGCATGAACAGGGTGTCGAAGCGAATGCCTCGACTGAAGCGCGCCTTACACACCGCGCGGCCGCGGCGGCTCACGATAGTGACGAGTTCACCGTCCTTCAAACCCAGGCTCGACGCCGTGTCCGGATGTATCTCGACGAAGGCCTCCGGCTCTGCCTCGCGCAGCGCGGGGACACGTCGGGTTTGGCTGCCGGATTGGTAGTGCAACATCACGCGCCCTGTCGTCAAGAACAGCGGATATTCCTCGTCGGGTACCTCCGCGGGCTTCTGATACTCCACCGCGTGAAAACGCGCTTTGCCGTCCGCGGTCGCGAAGCGCGTCACGAACGGGCGTGGCGTATCTGGCGTCTGCTCGCTGGGACACGGCCAGAACACGCCGTCGTGTTGCTGAATGCGCGCGTAACTGATGCCAGCGTAGTCGGCCTTGCCACCAGCGCTGGCCCGACGTAGTTCCTCGAACACGTCGGCGGGTACGTCGCTGATGAACTCTCCACGGCCGAGCGCCGTAGCCAGCAGCTTCAGCACTTCGAGGTCGGTCTTCACGCCCTCGGGCGGACTCAGCGCGCGCCGCCGGTAGATCACTCGCCCTTCCAGGTTCGTGGTCGTGCCTTCTTCCTCTGCCCATTGAGCGACAGGCAACACCACGTCCGCCAGCCGCGCCGTCTCCGACAGGAACGGGTCGAGCACGACCAGCAAGTCCAGGCGCGACAAGCGCTGTTCCAGCGCAGCTGCCTTGGGCGCCGATACCACCAAGTTGGCGCCCGCGACCAACAAGCCACGCGGACCGCCTTTTTCTCCCAAGCTGTCCAGCAGCTCACACGCCGCAGGTCCTGCCGTGGGCAGATCGTCTTCAGCGACTTGCCATACCGCGGCCACGTGCGCCCGATCCTTGGCGTTGGTGATTTTGCGGTAACCCGGCAGTTGGTCGGACTTTAGCCCGTGTTCGCGTCCGCCCTGGCCGTTACCCTGCCCCGTAAAGCAGCCGTATCCCGTCGAGACGCGGCCCACTTGGCCGAGCGCCAAGGTCAAGTTGATCAAAGCCAACACGTTGTCCACGCCATGCGACTGCTGCTCACTACCTCGAGCGCTCAGCACCATCGCGGTGGCGGCTTCTCCCAGCCAGTGCGCAGCCTGCACGATGCGGGCGCTCGGCACGCCCGTGATCGCCTCCGCGCGTTCGGGCCAATACGCCTTCACGCACCTCCGGGCCAGCTCGAATCCCACCGTGCGTTCGGCGATGAACTCCTCGTCGATCAGTTTGTCGCGGATGGCGACGTGAAGCAGGGCATTGGCCAGCGCTGCGTCCGTTCCAGGCGTCAATTGCAGATGCAGCTGCGCAGCTTCCGCCGTGGGCGTGCGGCGGGGATCAGCCACGATCAGTTTGCCACCGCGCTTGCGCTGCGCTTCGAAGTACTGCATCAGCGGCGGCATCGTCTCGGCTGGGTTGCCGCCGGCGATCAAGATGACGTCTGCGCCTGCGATATCCGACAGGGGGAACGGCAAGCCACGATCCAGGCCAAACGCGCGCTGATTGGCCACCGCGGCCGACGCCATGCAAAAGCGCCCGTTGTAGTCGAGGTTTTTACTGCGCAGCACCACACGCGCAAACTTGCCAACCGAGTAGGCTTTTTCGTTGGTGAGGCCGCCTCCGCCGAACACGGCGATCGAGTCGTTGCCGTAGCGAGCTTGCAGCGAGCGGATGGACGTTGCCACGCGGTCGATGGCTTCCGGCCATGTTGCGGCTTCCAAAGTGTTGCTCGCTCCCTTACGCACCAGGGGTGTCGTCAAGCGATCGGTCGTCTTGAGTAGCTCCGCAGCGGTCCAGCCTTTGCGGCACAACCCGCCGTTGTTAGTCGGGAAATTGCGAGCGGCGACTTCGATGTGAGCTCCGTTCTGCACGAGCGTCATCCCACATTGCAGCGCGCAATATGGGCAGTGCGTCTCCGTGCGCTTCTCCAAATCAGTCTTGAGAGAAGCGTCACCGATGCTGTTCGCCGGGACGAACACCACTTACACCCATGACCGCTTGCATAGACCGTGAAAGGCGCGGTCCCCAGCGGGGTGAGGACCGCGTTTTTCGCGGTCTGTTTGCACCAAGTCTGTCATGTGGGTGTCTCGCTTGGGTCATCCACCCGAGCGAGCTTGGTGTAGGCTCAGCGCCAGCCGTTTTCCGAACGGTATCCGTGAGGCGTCACCTGCTAGATCTCGCTCGAAACATCCCGCACATGCGCCGCGTTCTGCCACGGCTCGAACCCGCCAGCTCCGCTGATGGCGCTTCTGTGGGGTGGGCAGTCGCCCGTCGTGTACCAGCAGAACGAGTTCGACGCGGCAGCCTCCCGGCTGACTTCCGAAGTCTACAAGTCGCCCGTCTTGCCGAAACTCTGCGCGACCAATTGGTAGGAGCGCGCGCGGGCTTCGGCTGAGTAGGTGTGCGTCGCCAACATGATCTCGTCAGCAGCCGTGGCGAGCGCCAGCGCTTCGATGCGTTCACGCACCACGTTCGGGGTACCAACAATCTGGGTACGTCGGAAGAAGCTGACGGCTGCGGCTTCTTCTGCTGTGAAGTGATGTTGCGCGGCCTGCTCAGGGCTCGGCATGCGGCCCGGCTTGCCCGAGCGCAACTGCGCAAAGCTCAGCAACAAGGACGAGGCCATGCGCTGCGCGTCGGCGTCCGTGTCCGCGCAGAACACACCAAGGGCCAAAATGGCATGTGGCGCGGAGAGCGCCCCTGCTTGGAATTCCTGCCGGTAAAGCTGCATGGGCCACTCCGGAGACTCAGGGCTGAAGTGCCCTGCAAACGCGAAGCCCAAGCCAAGGCGCGCCGCCAAGCGGGCGCTGTAGTCCGTCGAACCCAGTAGCCAAATCGGCGGCAGCGGCGCATCGTCCGGTATGGCGACGATGCTAGCGAACGGGTGGTTCGCTGGCAGGCTGCGCTCTCCGAAGCCGCGCAGCTCTGCGAGCTGAGTCGGAAAGTCGTCGACGCCATTGCCGCCCCGGGAACGGCGCAGCGCGATGGCAGTGAGGCCATCGGTACCGGGAGCGCGGCCAATCCCCAAATCGATACGTGCAGGATGCAGCGCTGACAACAGCCGATATGTCTCCGCAACTTTGAGCGGAGCGTGGTTCGGCAACATGACCCCGCCGGCGCCGAGCCGAATGCGCGATGTCTGCGGTGCGACGTGCGCGATCAAAATTTCTGGCGCGCTGGTGGCGACGCCGGGCATGTTGTGATGCTCGGCGTACCAAAGCCGTTCATAGCCCCAGCCATCCAACTGGCGCGCGAGCTCGCTCGCCGAACGCAGGGCGGACGCGCTGCTCCCACCATTGCAAAACGGCACCAGGTCGAGCGCGGACAATGGCAAGGCCATAGTAGATCTCATGGAGCCCGCCTCGACCCTTGGCAAGGCAAGAAAATACGAGCTTTCGGCGGTGGACGCGCCGCGCTAGCTCGCTCACATGGACCTTTATCACATCTTCTTCGATCTCAAGCCCGGGGAGCGCGACCTGCCGTTCGTCGAACGCGTGCACACCTACTTGGGACATTTGGTGAGCGAGCAGAAGATTCAGTCCTATCGCGTCACACGCCGCAAGCTCGGCCTGGGCCCCGCTGCGCTCGGAGAGTTTCACGTCATCATCGAGGTGAATGACCTCGCGGAGCTCGACGATGCTTTCCGGTACGTGGCCAAGCGCAGCGGAGCCGTGGAGGGTTTCCACGCGGCCGTCAACCAGTTCGTAACCAACCTGACTTTCGCGCTTTATCGCGATTTCCCCGACGCTTTTCGTGACGCTGGCAACGAGCAATTTTGACGGTACGAGCGAGATGGTCAACCGGTGTGTGCGAGCGTAGAGTCTTCGTATGGCTCGCGCTACTCGACGCTTGATCCTGGTGTTGCGTGAAACTGCGGCTCGCGTTGCGGACCAGCACGTGACCTATCGCTGGTCGCACTTTGCGCACTGTAACTGCGGTCACCTGGCCCAGACGATAACCGGCCTAAGCCCCGTGGAGATCCAGCAGCGAGCATTGCTGCGCGCGGGAGACTGGGCGCAACAGGCCGAGCGTATCGTGCTGACGCCTGACTACGGCGACCGACCCTCGCTCGATGAAGGCTGTTTCGAGCCTCCGGAAGTCGAGCGCTGCTCCGTGAGCGGAGCGCCGCTCGACGAAGTCTTCGCCGCCATGTTCGAGCTGGGACTTACGCGGCTCGACATTGCCCACCTGGAGCGACTCAGCGATCCGGCGATTCGGCGGCACATGGGAACGAGTCGCGTCGACTTCGCCCACAACCAGCGCGTGAACGTTGTGGCCTACTTGCATGCTTGGGCGGACCTGCTGGAGCTCGAGCTCGCGGCGACCGAGCAGCTGCCGCTGGCGCACGCCGCGGAGTGACCCGCAATCCGTATTCCAGTTCGGTGGATAAGGTAGAGGTTTCCCTACTTTGCTGCTGAGGAGGCGGGCGCCGGAGACTTGGCTGCCGGGGGCGGCGTCGCAGGGGACTTGGCTGCAGCAGTCGGAGCGGGTTTGGTAGCTGGTGGCGGCGCCGCCGAGGACGCGGGCGCAACCTCGGTCGGGCCTGGTTGCTTCGGTGCGGGCTTCAGCGGCGCGTTGCTCGCTGGTTGCGTCGGAGTTTGCGCAGGAGCGGGAGGAGTCGCGCCCGGCGCGGCGGCTGGTTTGAGCGGGGCTGCGGCCGCCGGCTGCGTGGTAGGTGCCTGCGTAGAAGCGGCGGGCGTGACTGCTGCTGCCGGCGTGGGTTCTGCGCCAACGGTGGCCACCTTCACGACGACCGGCGCGGCCAGACGCGCGCTCAGACCTTCCACCTCGGCCTTCCAACCCGCCGCGTCCTTGACTTGGCCGCCTAGGTCCCAAGCGGAGCCCACGAAGTAGTCGTGTTTCCGCGCTCGCGCCGGCGCGACGAGTACGTAGTTTTCGTCCACTTCTTTCAGCTCACCCGCGACGCCGGGCGGGAGTACCACCGCACAACCGAGGTTGCCGCTCTTCAGCGGTTCCCAGGTGCGCAGCGCGCTGCCGGCGGCGCCGAGCTCCGCGACGCTGCCGGCATGTTTAGCGATGCCGACACCGACGGCGATCGTCGCGGGTCCGCCGGTGAAGCTGCTCGCGAAGTGATTGAAGTTGGAACCAGCGTCCAGCGTGACGCGTTTGACCTCTGACACGCGTGGTCCGCCCGCGGCCCAGGCTGCATAGGTCAGCTCGAACACCAGGCGAATCGGGCCGTTCGCGAGCACGCGGGAGCTGGTGAAGTTCTTGGATACGAGCAACTTGCCGCCGGAGAAGATGCCGACGCCGCCGCAACCGCGCGTCTTGCCTACGGCGTAATAGTCCGCGCCTTCACCATGATCGTCATGGTAATCGCCGGTCTGATACCAGTCGTTCACGAGCAAGCGGGGCACGCGCTTGACCCACGCGTCGATACCACTGGAAACCAGCGGCTCTTTCGCTGCGGTTTCCAGCGCCGGACCGTAAGTGCGGTAAGCTACGCGATCGTTCTCCCACACGAAGTCATCCAGGCGTTCGCGCACGAAGCGACCGTAGACTTTGTACTCCTCCTTGCTGGCAGCCTTGCGCTCACTGCTCAGAATTCCAAATTCCGCGGTCTCGCTCGCGGCCAGATCGGTTTGGAAGACGAGCTGATCCGGCGTTTCGTCACCGGTGTTGTCCACCAACTGCGAAAGTACCAAGCTGCCGTCTTTGCGGACGACGACAGCCTTCTTCACGTCGAAGCCGGGCCGGTTCTTCACCAGCTCCGGCAAGTCGACGCTGATGGTCTCGCGTGGACGGGTCACCGAAAGCGGGTTGGCGACTGTGATGACGAAAGCGCGCTCGCCCTTGGGCGTCTCCACGGCTTCCGCCGCCTTTTGCTCCGTCTTGCTGGGATTGAACGGCGCTTCCGCCTTCTCGGGCGCAGGGGACTCCGCCGGCGCATTCAGCGTGGGTCCACAGCCAAAGGTGAGCGCAACAAGCGCGAAGTTCGCGGCACGAAGAGTTCCCATCTCGCCTCTGCCAATATACGAAGCCAGTCGCAGCCACAACCCTATACGCTCCCGCGCGAAATGAGCTGTGCAGCGAGCTGGACTAGCCGGCGAATTCTGCAGTTTTCGAGGGAGGGTGAGTACTCGTGAACCCGGGCGGTGCGGCACAGCTGGCACAAGAATTCAGTGTCGCGCAACTCATGGCTTCCCTCACATATGTAAACGTCGGCTTGCTTCGAGTAGTCGCCCAGCACGCCTGGAACTAGTTCCTGGCGTCGCCTAAATCTGCTGAATCAAGATCAGTTGTTGCGCATCATGCACTCGCTGCTCAGTCCCTAGGGCTGCGGCTTTTCGACACACCGGTGGTACTCGCAGTGATGCAAATGCGCCTCAGTGCACCAACGCGAAACAATAATCGCGCTTGTAAAATCCAGGGCACGCACGTTCAATGGCGCTCGTGCCGCGCGAAGTCGCGCGCCGTGAAAGTCCGGGAAAGGCCCCAGTATGCGCGTTCACGCAATCGACGGTCTGCGCGCCATCGCGATGACGATGGTAGTGGCACAGCACTGCGGTTTGATGCCGTTTGGTTGGACGGGAGTGTGGCTGTTCTTCGTGATCTCCGGCTACGTGATCACGCAAGGCTTCGTGTCGCGCGCCTATCAGCGAGGAAGCCTGGCGTCTTCCTATTGGCACTTCATGGGACGCCGCACGATACGCATCGTTCCCGTGTATCTGCTGTATTTGGCGGTCTGCGCGGGCGTGTTGGTGGCAATTGGGGAGATCGGCAATTTCTCGGAC
>Ga0247764_1000286_pt1 | contig 18288 bp, 15 predicted proteins | sample UWRJL051202B4_FD_179932 | JGI IMG/M metagenome (GOLD analysis project Ga0247764, IMG submission 179932) | Plant litter microbial communities from Arlington Agricultural Research Station in Wisconsin, United States - UWRJ-L051-202B-4 | ecosystem: Environmental > Terrestrial > Plant litter >...
GGCGTGCCCTCGCGCAACGGGGTGGGCACCGCGATCACGGCGATGTCGAAGCCCGCGCACGATCGCGGGTCGGCCGACGGCTGGAAGGTGCCCGCGTCGAGCAGGTCGCGCAGGTCGGCCGAGGCGACGTCGTCCACGTAGGACTCGCCGGCCGCGAGCCGCTTGATCCGTTCGTCGTCGACGTCGAAGCCGACGACGTGGTGGCCGACCTGGGCGGCCCGGACGGCCAGCGGCAGCCCGACGTATCCCTGACCGACGATCACGACCCGCATGAAAGCTCCTCAGCTGGCTCGTAGTTGGATGCGCTGCTTCCGGGGCGCGCGCGGGGGTTTGGCGGTCTCGCGGGCCACGGAGAGCGCGGGGCTTTCGGCGAGCCAGCGCAGGACCGCGATGAGGTCCTGGCGGGGCGCGGCCGGGTCGAGCAGGGAGAGCACGTTGCCGTCGAGCGGCGGCACCGGTACCTGGGAGATGAGCGGGTGGTTCGGGCGACGGTCGGACTCGTCGGCCCCGAAGAGGCTCTCGTGCATCTTCTCGGCGGCCCGCAGCCCGGTGAAGATGATCGAGATGTGCCGCTCGGAGGCGTCGGCCAGCCGGCGGGCGACATCGGCGATGCGTACCGGCTCACCCATGTCGAGCACGAGCACCTCGCCCGCGCTGTCGATCGCGCCGGCCTGCACGACCAGCCGCACCGCCTCCTGGACGGTCATGAAGTAGCGCGTCACCTCGGGGTGGGTGACGGTGATCGGGCCGCCCGCCTCGACCTGGGCGGCGAAGGCGGTGAGCACCGAACCGCGACTGCCCAGCACGTTGCCGAAGCGGACGCTGCAGAACGTGCCGTCGCCGGCCTCGTCGGCCGCGGCGGTGAGCCGTTCGGTGATGCGCTTGGAGTAGCCGAGCACGCTGCCCGGGTCGGCGGCCTTGTCGGTCGAGATGTTCACCAGCCGCTCGACGCCGTGCCGCAGCGCGGTCTGCAGGATCTGGTACGTACCGATGATGTTGGTCTTGAGGGCCTCGGAGGGGTGCATCTCGAGCAGGGGCAGGTGTTTGAGCGCGGCGGCGTGAAAGACCACCTGCGGGCGGTGCTCGGCGAAGACCTCGTCGAGGCGCGGCTGGTCGCGAATGTCGGCGACGACGAGGTTGCGGTCGTCGAGCAGGCCGCGGCCGTCCATCGAGAGCTGCACCGCGTGCAGGCCGGACTCGTCGCGGTCGAGCATCACCAGACTGGCCGGTGCGAAGCGGACGACCTGGCGGCACAGTTCGGAGCCGATCGAGCCGCCCGCCCCGGTGACCAGGACGCGTTTGCCCGACAGGTAACCGGCGATGGCGGCCAGGTCGATGCCGATCTCGCGGCGGCCGAGCAGGTCGGCATGGCTGACCGGGCGGATGTCGTCGACGCTGACCGTGCGGCCGAACAGCTCGACCACCGGCGGCACGACTTTGACCTCGACGTCGGTCGGGCGGGCCAGTTCGGTCAGCTCACGCACCAGGTCGGCGCCGGCGCTGGGGATGGCGATGAGCACGACATCGGCCTCGAAGCGGCTGACCACCTCGGCCAGCGCGCGCCGGGTGCCGGCGACCGGCACGCCCATGATCTGCAGGGTGCGCTTGGCCGGGTCGTCGTCGAGCAGGGCGACCGGCACGTACGGGCTGGCGGGGTCGCGCAGCATGGCCCGGACCACCTGGGTGGCGCCCTCCCCGGCGCCCATCACGACGACGCGGCCGCCGTGCCGGGGCGAGGGGCGCAGCCGCTGGTCACGCAGCAGGCGGACGGCATAGCGCGCGCCCGCCGCCAGGACCAGGGCGATCAGGCCGGCCGCGATGATGGCCGACCGCGGCACCAGCCGGCCGAGGAGCGTGTCGAGGACGAAGACGATCGGGGCGGTGATCACCGTGGTCTTGGCCAGCGCGGCGATCTCCTCGAAGCAGCCGTACGCCCAGCGGCCGGTGTAAAGACCCAGGCGCAGCCCGACGACGGTGTGCACGGCGGCGGCGAACGCGGCCAGCACGAGCAGATCGAGGAGGTGGACCTCGGACAGATCACCGTCGTGACGCAGCACCGTGGCTATCAGCAGGGCAATGGCGAGCGCGAGCGCGTCCACGCCGGCCCGGGCGGCACGACCGGGGAAGATCGTGCCCATCCAGCGCGTGCCCGGCCATCGGCCCCCCGTGTCGTCGTCCTGCTCGGGCGAGGCTCTCCCACCCAACCGACCCAGAAGCTGCATCAATTCCTCCTAGCGAGGACTCCGGGATCACCGGAAAGAAGTTCTTCAGTCGGCAATGAAATGGCCCACGAATGGGCAGGAATATGATCCGAAACGCTTTCATCGCCTGCGGATCGAGCGTGCCAGGACGGGCCGGGTGAATACAGTGCCAATTGTCATGCAGCTCGTGAGGATTCCTCATGTATGCCGTGACACCCGCCATGACCTGCACTATCGTCGATTGCACCACTCCGGGGAACGTGAATAACTCTCCGCTTACCCATGACATTTGTGACTGCCATGAGGGTCACACGCTCTGCGAACGTCCATTTCGCAGTTCGCGCAAGCATTCTGTCGACAAGGGAACACCGGAAGAGGAAGAAATGGCCGTTCGGGTGCTGCACATCATCAGCGCCCGGGCCGGCGACGGCGCCGAGCACCAGCTGCGACTGCTGATCCGCCATCTGCCGCAGGAGTGCGAGGTCGTCACGCTGTCACCGCCCGGGCCGGTCCTCGTCGCGATGCGGGCCGACGGCACGGCCGTCCACGAGATGATCAGCACCTGCGATCTCGACCAGGACACGATCCGCGGACTGCGGCGGCTGGCCCGGCGCGGCGGCTTCGATGTGGTGCACACCCACCTGTTCCGGGCGAGCGTGCAGGGCCGCGTCGCCGCCTGGCTGGCTGGGGCGGCCCGCGTGGTCGCCACCGAATACCACCTGGACGAGGGCCGGCGCACCACGGTCTATCGCGCCGGCGAACGCCTCGGGCACGTCACCGTCGCGGTCTCCACTGTGATCGCCGAGCGTCTGCGCCGGTGGGGCGTGCCCGACAAACGGCTCGCGGTGATTCCCAAGGCACTCGACCCCGAGGAGTTCCGCTTCGACCCCCGACTGCGGACCGAGGCCCGGGCCCGGCTGCACATCCCAGCGGCGACCCCGGTGATCGGCGCGCTCGGCCGGCTCGAGCCGCGCAAACGCTTCGACGTGCTGATCCGGGCTGTCCGCGAGGTGCCCGGCGCGGTCCTGCTGCTGGTCGGCGACGGACCCGCGCGACATGCCCTGGAAACGCTGGCGGCGATCGAGGGCGTCGCCGACCGGGTGCACTTCGCCGGGCCGGTGCGGCACAGCCGCGAGATGCTCTGCGCGATGGACATCTTCGCCTCCCCAGCCCGCGAGACCTTCGGCCTGGCCGTGCTCGAGGCGATCGCCGCCGGGCTGCCGGCGCTCTACGCGGCCTGCGAACCGCTCGACGACGTGATCGTCGGCGATGCGCGCCGGCTCACCGCCCACGACCCGGAATCGCTGCCGCGCGGGCTGCGGGCCGAGGTGCTCTGCCTCACCGAGCGCTCCGGGAAGCGGCTGCCCGCGCGGTCGGCCGGCGAGCGGTACGACGCCGGGCGGATGGCCACCGAGGTCGGCGAGCTCTACGAACGGGCCAGCGGCTCGGGCTGACGCACCACCGTCCAGCGCCGCACGGCGCGCGCCACAGCCGGGCGCCGCAGCAGTCGCTGGAGAAGGAGCCAACCGAACCACGCGCCCAGCGTGTTGGCGATCAGGTCGTTGGTGTCGGCCCACCGGTGGCCGTGCAGGAAGACCAGCAGCAGTCCCTGGGTCAGCTCGATGGTGAGGCTCAGCAGGAAGCCGACCAGCACCACCCGGTCACGCTCGCGGACCCCGAACACCAGGCGCAGCACCGCGGCGAGCGGCAGAGTCATCGCGATGTTCAGCACGAAGTCGTCGGGCCGCATGGTCACGATCGGGACCAGCAGGATGCGGAAAAGTTCCGGGTCGCCCGCCCACGGCCCCCAGGAGATGTCGAGCGGCAGCATCGTCGCGCCCAGCACGGCGACCACGTACCACCCCGCGAACCAGGTCGCGCCGAGCCGGCCCGCCGTGAGCGCGCGCCGGCGCCGCAGCACGAGCACCGCCGCCATCATGAGCGTGATCCCGAGCGGAAGCAGAATCGGAAGCGCGGGAATCTCGAGTCGACCGGACGGCACCAGACCTACGGTACGTCCTCCGTCAGCGGAGCCAGCCGTCCTTTCGGGCGATGCGGATCGCATCCAAGCGGTTGCGGGCCCCCGTCTTCGCGATGACCGCCGACAGGTAGTTGCGGACTGTGCCGCCCGAGAGGAACAGCCGGCGGGCGATCTCTTTCACCGGCTCGCCCTCGGCCGCGAGACCCAGCACCTCGAGCTCGCGGGTGGTCAGGCCCTTGTCGGTCAGGAGCGAGGCCGTCTGCAGACGTGCCGAGACCACCCGTTCCCCGCCCGCGAGCCGGCGCACCGAATCGGCGAGTACCGCCGCCGAGATGTCCTTGGGCAGGAAGTTGAGCGGTCCGGAGCGGTGCCGGGGCGGCAACATGCCCCGTTTGCTGGGATCGCAGAGCAGCAGCAGCGCGCACGACGGGTTCGCCGAGCGCACGGCGTTGGCGACCGGCAGCACCTGGCTCACCATGTACTCCGTGTCGATCACGATCACGCCTGGCCACATCTCGGCGGCGACCTGCGGAAGGTCGTTGCCGAACGGGAGCGTGCCGATGAAATGCATATCGGGGTTGGATTCGAGCAGGGCACGGACCGGGACCCCGAAATATCCCTCGTCTCGGGCCACCGCAACGCGGATCACCACATCACCTCACCGATGGACGCCAGCACCCGTGCCCGGACTCAAGATCCGGCAGGCACCCCGGAAAGCTGTTTTCCTGTGTACCTCTGCTTGTCTATTCGTCACATCCGGTCCCGCGGATGGCTCACCGCTGCGAAGAATCTCGAACCAGCCAGGTCAAGACAGACCTGGAACGCCGGACCCAAGGGCTCCGGCGCCTCCTCACCGTAACGTCTCCGTCACAGAACGGATACCGACCTAGCCGATCAAACGACCCAAGTACACCGGATCTCCCGATCGGACACCGCGAAATCCTCCCGAAACCGGCGCGAAACGATCTCTTTACCGTCCGGAGTGGACGGACTGATTCCACTCCGAAGGTGTTCGTCGCCGGATCTGTGCCGCGACTCAGACGCGGAATTGGTCGACGAGTTCGCGTAGTTCGCTGCTCATCCGGGCGAGTTCGCGGGCTGCTTGCTGACTTTCCGCCACGCCTCGGGTGGTGGCGCTGGTCGCGCGGGCGACGCTGTCGATGTTCGCGGCGATCCCGCTGCTGCCGGTAGCGGCCTCGGCCACACTTCGGCTCATCTCAGCCGCGGTCGCGGCTTGCTCCTCCACCGCCGAGGAGATGGTCATCTGATAGTCGCTGATCCGGCCGATGATCTGGGAGATCGTGGAGATCGCGATGACCGCGGCTCCGGTGTCCGTCTGGATGGCCGCGACTCGGCGGCTGATGTCCTCGGTGGCGCGTGCGGTCTCCTGGGCCAGGTCCTTGACCTCGGCGGCAACCACGGCGAAACCTTTACCGGCGGCACCGGCCCGCGCGGCCTCGATGGTCGCGTTGAGGGCGAGCAGATTGGTCTGCTCCGCGATCGCGGTGATCACCTTGACCACATTGCCGATCTCGGCCGACGAGGCGCCCAGTTTCGACACGGTCGCGTTGGTGGTCTCCGCGGCGAGGACCGCCTCCTGCGCGACGTTCGCTGCCGCCGCCGCACTGCTCGCGATCTCGTTGATCGCCGAGCCCATCTCACCGGCGCCGCCGGCGACCGAATGCACGTTCTGCGAGACCACACCGGCAGCCGTGGACATCACCTCGGTCTGCGCCGACGACTCCCGCGCACTGTCCCCGATCCGCTGCGACACCGTCGTCAGCTGACCCGAGGCCACGTCCAGGTCTCGGGCGCTGCCCGCAACCCGTGTCACCACGGCCTGCAACGCGGCCACGAACCCGTTGAACGCGGCGGCCAGTGCCCCGATTTCGTCTTCGCGACGCACGGCGATCCGAGTGGTGAGATCTCCGTTCACCTCGTCGATCTGCCGGCGTAGCAGCCCGACCGGCACGAGCACCCGCCGGTAGAACACCGTACCCAGCCCGATCATCAACAACACGGTGAGCGTCAACGCGACCATGGCCACCAGGACCAGGGCTCGCTGACGGTCGCGCACCTCGACCAACTCGGTCGCGGCCTGCTGGTCGATCTGCTTCTGAACCGCGTCGAGATCGGCGCCGATGTTGTTGCTGACGTCGACGTTCGTCCGGGTGACGGTAATGGCTGCGGCAGCGAACCGGCCCGCCAGCACCTGCTGGCGACCGTCCCGGAAGAAGCCGTCGTAGCCGTCAAGGTCCGTGCGCAGTTGGGCCAGCAGCGGCGCCAAGCTGGTGCCCGCCGCCAAGCGGCTCGCGCCGATCAACTCGTCGTCGAGTTGCTGCGACGTGTCGACCGCCTGCTGGTAGGTCGTGATCCACAGGTCGTGCCCGGCCGGACCGCCGGTCGCCGCGACTAGGACATACATGTTGTTAGCGCCGTCGTAGGCGAAGAAGTCGGCCCGCATATGGGAAACGGCGGTCTGTAACGCGGCGGTATGACTACGAAACTGGCTGACCGTAGTCGCGGAACCGACCGCCTGGGTCAGCACATACCCGTCCACCCCGGCGAGCACCAAGGTCAGCGCTCCCAGCGCCAGCACACTCTGCCGACCCAGATTCCAGCGCATCGCAACAACCCTTCTGCAACATCAGGTACGGCAGCCAGCCCGCGCCACACAGCGCCGGGAGCGCCGGAGCCCGCGCTCCGTTCTGCCAGGTTGTCGGCATAGAGACCGCTTTTCGTCGGGTAGAAGTTCATTGTCCCAACTGTCAGCCAGGAAAGCCCCCGATACGGATATGCCGGCGCAGCGACGCGCACAGGGTCTCGGTCGTGCAGAAGCCCATTAGCCCTGGGCGTTGCGGCGGCCGGGCAGGGTCAGTTCGGTGGCCTGGGCAGCGGTTTCGGGGCCTTCGGCGATGGCGTCCAGGTGCAGGATCACGGCGAGGCGGATCACGGAACCGGCTATCGCGGATCCGGTGGGGGCTGCCGTCCAGTTCGGTGACGAAGCACCGATCGATCTTGCGGATGTCCACCGGTAGGGCGAGACGTTCACATTCAGGGTGAGGCGCCGGCCAGCTCCGGCACCCGAGCCACGACGCCTCGCCGGTCACCCGGCGGGGTGACCGGCCTTGCGCCGACGATCAGCGGGGGACGACCTTCTCGACCGCCCACTGGCGCCATGTGTCGAGGCGGTGCTGGACTTGGACGAGTTGGTCGGCCACCGGGCCGGGGCCGGTGGAGCCGGGGGTGGTGCGGGCGGCCAGGGCCGACTCGACCGTGAGGATCTGGCGAACGGACGGGTCGAGGTGTTCGCTGACCGTCTTCAGGTCGTCGTCGGTCAGGTCCTCGAGCTCACACTCGCGCACCGAGCAGAGCGCCACCAGCTTGCCGGTGATCTCATGCGCGTCGCGGAACGGCACGCCCTTGCGGACGAGCCAGTCGGCGACCTCGGTGGCCAGCGAGAAGCCGACCGGTGCCGCGGCCGCGAGCCGGTCGACGCGGACGGTCATGGTCGAGATCATGCCGGCGAGAGCGGGCAGCAGCAGTTCCAGCGTCTCGATCGCGTCGAAGACCGGCTCCTTGTCCTCCTGCATGTCCCGGTCGTAGGTCAGCGGCAGTCCCTTGAGCATGGTCAGCACCGTGACCAGGCCGCCGATCAGCCGCCCGCTCTTGCCCCGGGCCAGCTCGGCGATGTCCGCGTTCTTCTTCTGCGGCATGATCGACGAGCCGGTGGCGAAGGCGTCGTCCAGCTCGACCCAGCCGAACTCGGTCGACGTCCACAGGACCACTTCCTCGCCGAGGCGGGACAGGTGCACCCCGACCAGTGCGGTGATGAAGAGGAACTCGGCGACGAAGTCCCGGTCGGCGACCGCGTCCATCGAGTTCGGCGCGGGCGCGGTGAAGCCCAGCTCCTCGGCGACGGCTGCCGGGTCGAGCAGCAGGGACGAGCCGGCCAGGGCGCCGCTGCCCAGCGGCGAGATGGCCGCGCGCACGTCCCAGTCGCGCATCCGGTCGAGGTCGCGCAGCAGCGGCTGCACGTGGGCGAGCAGCCAGTGCCCGAAGCTGACCGGCTGCGCGTGCTGCAGGTGGGTCATGCCGGGGGCCGGCGTGGCGACGTTCAACGAGGCCTGCTCGGTCAGCGCGTCGGCCAGCTCGACCAGCGCGACGGCCAGGCCGCGGGCGTGGTCGCGCAGGTAGAGCCGCAGGTCGGTGGCGACCTGGTCGTTGCGGGACCGGCCGGCGCGCAGCTTGCCGCCGAGCGCGCCGAGCCGTTCGAGCAGGCCGCGCTCGAGGGCGGTGTGCACGTCCTCGTCGTCGATCGTGGGCCGGAACTCGCCGGACGCGCAGGCCGCCTCGAGGTCGTCGAGGGCGGCCAGCATCTGGCCCAGCTCGTCGGGGTCGAGCAGCCCGGCCGCCGCGAGCACGCGGGCGTGGGCCCGCGAGCCGGCAATGTCGTACGGGGCGAGGCGCCAGTCGAACTGGACACTCACCGAAAGACGGGCCAGGGCATCGGCGGGGCCACCGGCGAACCGGCCACCCCACAGAGAAGTTTTCTCGCTCACGGGACCTCAGTCTGCCAGCCGCGAGTCACGGGCCGACGCCATGCGCGACGGCAAGCCCCAGAGCTGCACAAAGCCCTTGGCGAGCGTCTGGTCGAACGTGTCGCCGGTGTCGTAGGTGGCCAGGCCGAAGTCGTACAGGCTGGCCTCCGAGCGACGGCCGGTGACCGTGGCGCGGCCGCCGTGCAGCGTCAGGCGCACCTCGCCCGAGACGTGCTTCTGGCTGTCGTCGATGAAGGCGTCCAGCGCGTGCTTCAGCGGCGAGAACCAGAGGCCGTCGTAGATCAGCTCACCCCAACGCTGGTCGACCGAGCGCTTGAATCGGGCCAGGTCGCGCTCGACGGTCACGTTCTCGAGCTCCTGGTGGGCGGCGATGAGAGCGATCGCGCCCGGGGCCTCGTAGACCTCGCGGCTCTTGATGCCGACGAGACGGTCCTCGACCATGTCGAGGCGCCCGACCCCCTGCGCGCCGGCCCGCCGGTTCAGCTCGGAGATGGCCTGGAACGGGGTGACGGTCTCGCCGTCGATGGCGACCGGGTTGCCCTGGTCAAAGGTGATGACGACCTCGTCGGGGTCGCGGGCGACCGCCGGGTCCTGGGTGTACGAGTAGATGTCCTCGATCGGCGCGTTCCAGATGTTCTCGAGGAAGCCGGTCTCGACCGCGCGGCCCCACAGGTTCTGGTCGATCGAGTAGGGCGATTTGTGCGAGACGTCGATCGGCAGGCCCTTCTCCTCGGCCAGCGCGATCGCCTTGTCCCGGGTCCACGCGAAGTCGCGGGCGGGGGCGACGACGCGCAGGGAAGGCGCGAGGGCGCCGATGCCGACCTCGAAGCGCACCTGGTCGTTGCCCTTGCCGGTGCAGCCGTGCGAGACGATCGTGCCGCCGTGCTCCTTGGCCGCCTCGACGAGGTGGCGCACGATGAGCGGGCGGCTGAGCGCCGAGACGAGCGGGTAACGGTCCATGTAGAGGGCGTTGGCGCGCAGCGCGGGCAGACAGAAGTCGGCGGCGAACTCCTCGCGGGCGTCCACCACGATGCTCTCGGCGGCCCCGCAGTCGAGCGCCCGCTGCCGGATGACCTCCATGTTCTCGCCGCCCTGGCCGACGTCGAGCGCGACCGCGATGACCTCGCCGCCGATCTGGTCGGCCAGATAGGGAATCGCGACGGAGGTGTCGAGGCCTCCGGAATAGGCAAGAACGACCCGCTCGGTCACGGGGTGCTCCCTTCGAGGTTGTCGGTGTGGTGGTGCCCGGCCCATTCGGCGAGCTTGGCCGCCAGGGCTTTGCCACCCGTCAGGTCGCGGGCCACGACGAGGATCGTGTCGTCGCCGGCGATGGTGCCGACGACGTCGGTCAGGCCGGCCCGGTCGAGCGCGCTGGCCAGGAAGTGCGCGGCGCCCGGCGGGGTGCGCAGGACGGCGATGTTGCCGCTGGAGTCGACGCCGGTGAGCAGCTCGCGCAGCAGGCGCAACAGCCGGGCCGGGCCTTGCTCGGTGGTCTCGCGCAGCGGGCGGGTGCCGTCCTCGGGGATCAGGTAGGAGCCACTGACCTTGACGGCGCCCAGCTCCTCGAGGTCGCGCGAGAGGGTGGCCTGGGTGACGACAACGTCCCAGCCGGCGAGCCGCTCGGCCAGCTCGGTCTGCGACCGGATCGCCTCGTCGCGGATCAGCTCGACGATGCGGGCGTGCCGCCCGGCACGGGTCACCGGGCCGGTCATCGCGAGTTCACCGCCAGCAGCCAGGCGAGCAGTGCCTTCTGCGCGTGCAGCCTGTTCTCGGCCTGGTCGAAGACGGCGCTGTTCGGCCCGTCCATCACCGCGTCGGTAATCTCCTCGCCGCGGTGGGCGGGCAGGCAGTGCAGCACGATCGCGTCGTGCGCCGCGGCCCCCAGCAGCTTCTCGTTGACCTGGTAGGGCCAGAACGGGGTGAGCCGGTCGAGCCCGTCGTCCTCCTGCCCCATCGAGGTCCAGGTGTCGGTGGCGAGCACGTCGACGTCGTCGGCCGCCTCGAAGGGGTCGCGCAGCACCTCGACCGAGCCGCCCGTCCAGGCAGCGATCTCGGCAGCCCGCGACACCACGGCGGCCGACGGGTCGAATCCGGACGGCCCGGCGACCCGGACGTGCATGCCCGCGGTCGCCCCGGCCAGCAGGTAGGAGTGCGCCATGTTGTTGGCCGCGTCCCCCACGTAGGCCAGTTTCTTGCCGGTGGTGGAGCCGACCCGCTCGCGGATGGTCAGCAGGTCGGCGAGGAGTTGGCAGGGGTGGTAGCCGTCGGTCAGCGCGTTGATCACCGGAACGTTCACCCCGGAGGCCAGCTCGGTGAGCCGCTCGTCGCCGGTGGTCCGGAAGACAATCGCGGCCACGTAGCGCGAGACGACCTTGCCCGCGTCGCTGAGTGACTCACCCCGGCCGAAGTGGGTGGCGTGGGTGTCCACGATCAGCGGCTGGCCGCCGAGCTCGGCGATGCCCGCCTCGAACGAGAGCCGGGTGCGCAGGCTGACCTTGTCGAAGAAGACGGCGACCGAGCGCGGACCGGCGAGCGGTGCGTAAGCGAACCGGTCGGCCTTCATCTCGGCGGCCAGCTCGAGGACAGCGCCCTGCTCGGTGGGCGACAGGTCGTCGTCGCGCAGGAAATGCCTGGTCACAGCGCACTCTCCAGGGCGGCGATGAGCGCGTCGGCCTGGTCGGTGCCGATGATCAGCGGCGGGGCGAGGCGGATGACGTCGGGCTGGACGGCGTTCACAAGAAACCCGGACTCCTTGAGCTCGGCGGTGACCCGGGCCGCCGCGGGCGCGTTGAGCACGATGCCGAGCAGCAGGCCGGCGCCGCGCACGTTCTTGACCAGCGGGTGGTTCAGACCCTCGATGCCGTGGCGGAGCTGCTCGCCGACCCGCTTGACGTGGTCGAGCAGGCCCTCGCCGGCGATCGTGCGGATCACCGCGAGCCCGGCCGCGCAGGAGATCGGGTTACCGCCGAAGGTGGTGCCGTGCGAGCCCGGGGTGAGCAGCTCGGCGGCCCGGCCGAAGGCCACGCACGCGCCGATCGGCAGCCCGCCGCCGAGGCCCTTGGCCAGGGTGATGATGTCGGGCTCGACGCCCTCGCTCTGGTGGTGGAACCAGTGGCCGGTGCGGCCGATGCCGGTCTGCACCTCGTCGAGCACCAGCAACGCGCCCGCCGCGGTGCAGATCTCGCGCGCGCCGGCCAGATAGCCGGGCGGGGGCACGACGACGCCGTTCTCGCCCTGGATCGGCTCGAGGATGACCATCGCGGTCTGGTCGGTGACCGCGGCACGCAATGCGGAGAGGTCACCGAACGGCACGTGGGTCACGTCGCCCGGCAACGGCCGGAAGGGGTCCGCCTTGGACGGCTGGCCGGTCAGGGCGAGTGCGCCCATCGTGCGGCCGTGGAAGGCGCCGTGGGTGGCGACGACGTGGCTGCGGCCGGTCAGGCGGGAGATCTTGAAGGCGGCCTCGTTGGCCTCGGCGCCCGAGTTCGTGAAGATCACGCGCCCGGACCGGCCGGCCAGCGCGAGCAGCAGCTCGGCCAGCGCGACCGGCGGCTCGGCGACGTAGAAGTTGGAGACGTGGCCGAGTTGCCGCACCTGCTGGGTGACGGCGGCGACCACGGCGGGGTGGGCGTGGCCGAGCGCGTTCACCGCGATGCCGCCGAGGAAGTCGACGTACTGCTTGCCGTCCTCGTCGGTGAGCACGGCCCCCTCGCCGCGCACCAGGGCGGCCTGCGGGGTGCCGTAGTTGTTCATGCCCGCTTGCGACCAGCGCTCGATGAGCGAGCTCATGAGGGGACCACCATCGTTCCGATTCCTTCCGGGGTGAAGACTTCGAGCAGCGTCGAGTGAGCGACGCGGCCGTCGATGACGTGGGCCGCGGGGACGCCGCCGCGCACTGCTCGCAGACAGGCTTCCATCTTGGGCGCCATGCCCGACTCGAGGCGCGGGAGCAGCTTCTCGAGCGCGTCCGTGGCGACCTGGCTGACCAGCGACGACGTGTCGGGCCAGTCGGTGTAGAGGCCGGGGACGTCGGTGAGCACGACGAGTTTCTGCGCGCCGAGCGCCTCGGCCAGCGCGGCGGCGGCGGTGTCGGCGTTCACGTTGTGCACAACGCCGGCGGCGTCCGGGGCGACACTGGCGATCACCGGGATGCGTCCGGCGGCGATCAGGTCGTCGACCGCCGAGGTGTCCACGCGGTCGACGTCGCCGACCAGGCCGATGTCGATGATCTCGCCGTCGATCAGGGCCCCGCGGCGGACGGCGGTGAAAAGGTGGGCGTCCTCGCCGGAGAGGCCGACCGCGAGCGGGCCGTGCCGGTTGATCAGCCCGACCAGTTCGCGGCCGACCTGGCCGGTCAGCACCATGCGGACGATCTCCATCGCCTCGGGCGTGGTGACCCGCAGGCCGCCGCGGAACTCGCTCTCGATGCCGAAACGGTCGAGCATCCGGCTGATCTGCGGGCCGCCGCCGTGCACGACCACGGGACGGATGCCCGCGTAGCGCAGGAAGGCCATGTCGGCCGCGAACGCCTGCTGCAGCGAGGGCTTGATCATGGCGTTGCCGCCGTATTTGATCACGATGGTGGAACCGTGGAAGCGCTCCAGCCACGGCAACGCCTCGATGAGGACCTCGGCCTTCTCCACGGTCACGACGAATACGCCGAGTTCTCGTGGACGTAGGCGTGCGACAGATCGGTGGTCCAGATCGTCGCCTCCATCTCGCCCTCGCGCAGGTTGACCGTGATCTTCACGTCGCGGGCGCTCAGGTCGACCTTGGAACGGTCTTCCGCGGCCGCCCCGCCCTTGCATATCCACACGTCGTTGATCGCCACGTCGACCCGGTCGGGGTTGAAACGCGCCGACGTCGTGCCGACCGCGGCGAGGATGCGGCCCCAGTTCGGGTCGTTGCCGAAGAGCGCCGTCTTGACCAGGTTGTTGCCCGCGACCTTGCGGCCCACCTCGACCGCGTCGGCCTCGCTGGCCGCGCCGCGCACCTGGATCGCGACATGCTTGGTCGCGCCCTCGGCGTCCTCGATCAACTGCTGGGCCAGGTTGTGGCAGACCTCGGTGACCGCCGCGGTCAGTTCCTCGGGCGAGGGTTGCACGTCGGAGGCGCCGCTGGCCAGCAGCAGCACGGTGTCGTTGGTCGACATGCAGCCGTCCGCGTCGATCCGGTCGAAGGTCAGCCGGGTCGCTTCGCGAAGGGCCGCATCGAGCACCTCGTTATCGGCCGACGCGTCGGTGGTGATCACCACGAGCATGGTGGCGAGAGCCGGGGCGAGCATGCCCGCGCCCTTGGCGATCCCGCCGACCGACCAGCCGTCCCCCCGCACCACGGCGTTCTTGGCCACGGTGTCGGTCGTCATGATCGCCTCGGCGGCTTTGCCGCCACCGTCGGCGGAGAGCGCCTTCGCCGCGGCCATGACGCCCGGGAGCAGCTTGTCCATCGGCAGCAACTCGCCGATCAGGCCGGTCGAGCAGACGGCCACGTCACCGGCGCCGATGAGCTGTGGTTTCGGGCCGCCGCGCAGTACCGCCGCGGTGTGCTCGGCGGTGGAGTGGGTGTCACGAAAGCCCTGACTGCCGGTGCAGGCGTTGGCGCCGCCCGAGTTGAGCACGACGGCGCGCACGATGCCGCCTCTGAGCACCTGCTGGCTCCAGAGCACGGGCGCCGCCTTGACCCGGTTGCCGGTGAAGACGCCGGCGGCGGTGAAGTCGGGGCCGTCGTTGACGACCAGGGCCACGTCGAGGGTGCCGGAGGGCTTGAGGCCGGCGGCGACGCCCGACGCCCGGAAGCCCTTGGGGTGAGTGACGGTCACGGTGCGACTCCGAACACGGACAGGCCCGTCGTCTCGGGCAGACCGGACATGAGGTTGGCGCACTGCACGGCTTGGCCGGCCGCGCCCTTACCGAGGTTGTCGAGGGCACTGACCACCACGATGCGACCGGAGTCGACGTCGACGGTGGCTTGCAGGTGGCAGGAGTTGGACCCGGCGGTGGCGGCCGTGTGCGGCCACGTCCCCTCGGGCAGCACGTGAACGAAGGGCTCGTTCGCGTACGCGGCGGCGAGAACCTCGCGTGGATCGTGGCGGGAGAGCGGACGCGCGGTGACGGTTGCGAGGATGCCGCGAGGCATGGGGGCGAGCACCGGCGTCATCGAGAGGGACGTCGCGCCGGTCGCCTGCTTGATCTCGGGCACGTGCTGGTGGGCGCCGACCTTGTACGGCGAGAGGTCGCCCATGACCTCGCTGGCCAGCAGGTTCACCTTGGCTGAGCGGCCCGCGCCGGAGGTGCCGGAGGCGGCCACCACGACCACGTCGGCCGGGTCGGCCACGCCGGCGGCGATCAGCGGCGCCAGCGCGAGTGTGATGGTCGCCGCATAACAGCCCGTGTTCGCCACCCGGGTGGAGGCCGCGATCAGCTCCCGCGCGCCGGGCAGCTCGGGCAAGCCGTAGGTCCACGTGCCGGCGTGCGCGCCACCGTAGTAACGCTCCCAGAGCGCGGCGTCCTCGAGCCGGAAGTCGGCGCCCAGGTCGACGATCTTGACGCTCTCGGGGAGCTGCGCCGCCAGGGCCGCCGACTGCCCGTGCGGCAGCGCGAGAAAGACGAGGTCGGCATCGCTCAGACCCGCCGCGTCGGTCGCGGTGAGCGTGAGGTCGAGACCGGCCAGCTGCGGGTGCACGGCGGTGACGTGCGCCCCGGCCTGGGTGTGCGCTGTGGCCGCCACGAGCTCGAACTCTGGATGTCCGGCGAGCAGGCGCAGCAGCTCGCCGCCGGCATATCCACTGGCCCCTGCGACCGCGACCCGAAATCCCATTCCAACCTCCGCATGACTATGCAGGAGACCGTATCAACTTCCACGACGGAGGGGCAACACCGTTCCTTCGCGAGTCGCGCATCACAACCGGCCCCTCACCGCTGGCGTACCCGGCCGACCTGGGGTGTCCTCGGAGGATGAGCATCCTGGACATGTGGCCGCGCGGATCGCTCCTGGCCAGGCTCGCCGAACCGACCGTCCGCGGCCTGTTCCGGCTCGGCGCCGATCAGCGCCTCCCGGCGGGCGGGGTCCTCATCCGGGAGGGCGCCACCGAGTCGCATGTGGTCGTCATCCGGCACGGGGTCGCCAAGGTCTCGGCCGGGCAGTCCCTGATCTCGATCCGGACGGCCGGAGACCTGGTCGGCGAGATGGCGGCCCTGGACGGCGCTCCCCGCTGCGCCACGATCACGATGTGCGGGCCGGGCAGCGTCGTGATGATCCCGAGCGACAAGTTCACCTCGTTCCTCAACCGGCACCCGGACGCCGCGGTCGCGCTCGCCGCGATGGTCGGCGAACGCCTGCGCTCGTCGAACCGGCGGCAGACCACCTTCACCGTCTATCCGATCCGGGTCCGCGTGGCCCGGATCATCGCCGAGCTGGCCGAGCAGCACGGGCAGCCGCTGGGCCACGGCGCCCTCGAGATCGGCGTACGGCTCACCCAGCCCGAGCTGGCGGCCCTCTGCGGGGCGGCCGAGGGGTCGGTGCACAAGGCGCTGCGCGAGATGCGCGACGCCCGCCTCCTGACCACCCGGTACGGCCGGATCACCGTCTGGGACCTGCGGCGCCTGCGCGACACCGCGCGGCTCGGCCGGACCGAAGAACCCGAAGAAGTGGTAGGACTGGCGCATGGCTGATAAGACGATCATCGCAATCCGGGAGGCCGCCGAGGCGTACGCCAAGGCGGTCCGCGAGACCCAGCGGTTCTTCGACCGCGTCGAGGACACCTCCGACCCGGCCATCCTGGTCGAGTACGCGACGCTCGCCGAGCGCGAGAAGGAGGCGGTCGAGGCGCGGCTCGACGCGATCGAGGCGGCCGGCATCGAGGTCCCGAGCATCGACGAGAGTGATCCGGATAACTGACTTAAAAGTTCCGGAACCGGGGCGGGCTCCCGTAACCGGTTCCGGGCTGGAAGACTCCGGGTTGTCAAGTGTTTGGATGACCGTGCCACCGCGGTCGTGACGACCGGAGGCACGCGTGCCCGCTGACGTCCCGTACCGGGATATCGATCTGCCCCTCGACGATCGCGTCGAGGACCTGCTGGCCAGGATGACCTTGCCGGAGAAGGTCGGGCAGATGCTCCAGCTGGATGCCCGCGGCGACGTGAAGGAGATCGTCAGCGAGAAGCTGGCCGGCTCGATCCTGCACACCTCGCCGGCCAAGATGCTCGAGGCGATCGACCTGGTCGCCGAGACACGGCTGCAGATCCCGCTGCTCACCGCGGAGGACTGCATCCACGGCCACTCGTTCTGGCCGGGCGCGACGATCTTCCCGACCCAGCTCGGCATGGCCGCGTCCTGGGACGCCGAGCTGATCGAGCGGGTCGCCCGGGTCACCGCCGTCGAGGTCGCCGCCACCGGCATTCACTGGACCTTCTCCCCCGTCCTGTGCATCACCCGTGACCTGCGGTGGGGCCGGGTCGACGAGACCTTCGGCGAGGACCCGTTCCTGATCGGCGAGCTCGGCTCGGCGATGATCCGCGGCTACCAGGGCGGCGGGCTCGGCGACCCGACCGCGATCCTGGCCACGGCCAAGCACTTCGCGGGCTATTCGGAGACCCAGGGCGGCCGCGACGCCAGCGAGGCCGACCTCAGCCCGCGCAAGCTGCGCTCCTGGTTCCTGCCACCGTTCGAGCGGGTCGCCCGCGAGGGCTGCCGGGTCTTCATGCTGGGCTACCAGTCGATGGACGGCGTGCCCATCACGGCCAACAAGTGGCTGCTCAACGACGTGCTCAAGGGCGAGTGGGGCTTCACCGGCACGCTCGTCACCGACTGGGACAACGTCGGACGCATGGTGTGGGAACAGAAGGTCTGCGCCGACTACGCCGAGGCCGCCGCGGTCGCCGTGCGGGCCGGTAACGACCTGGTCATGGTCACCCCGGGCTTCTTCGAGGGCGCCCAGGAGGCGGTCGAGCGCGGCCTGCTCCGCGAAGCGGAGATCGACGAGGCCGTACGGCGGATCCTGCGCCTCAAGTTCGAGCTGGGCCTGTTCGAGAACCCACGGGCGCCCGACCCGGTCCGCCAGCGCCAGGTGATCGGCGTGGCCGAGCACGCCGAGCTCAACCTCGAGGTGGCCCGCCGCTCGCTGGTCCTGCTCAAGAACGACGGCACGCTGCCGATCGACCCGGCCGGCAAGTTCCGCCGGATCGCGGTGATCGGCCCCAACGCCGACGACGTGTCGGCCCAGCTCGGCGACTGGGCGGGCGACTCCGGCCAGGTCGACTGGATGCCCGACGGCCACCCGCGCGAGCTGACCGAGACGGTGCTCGACGGCTTCCGCGCGGTCGCACCCGAGAGCTGGGTGATCGAGTACGCCCGCGGCGCCGAGATCGAGCGGCTGGTGACCGACCCCGAGGGCGCGACCTACCCCGACGGCCAGCCCCGGCCGCCGATCTCGGTGGGCGCCCCGATCGACCACCACCTGATCGAGGTCGCGCGCGACAAGGCAGTCCGCGCCGACTATGCGGTCGTCGTCATCGGCGACACGGTGAACCTCACCGGCGAGCACAAG
>Ga0247764_1000287_pt1 | contig 18285 bp, 14 predicted proteins | sample UWRJL051202B4_FD_179932 | JGI IMG/M metagenome (GOLD analysis project Ga0247764, IMG submission 179932) | Plant litter microbial communities from Arlington Agricultural Research Station in Wisconsin, United States - UWRJ-L051-202B-4 | ecosystem: Environmental > Terrestrial > Plant litter >...
CGCGCGTTCTGTCGGGTGTTCATGGACCGCAACTCGGGCAACACCGCGACGCTCGGCACGCCCAGCTCGACGAGGCGATCGCGGAATGCGTCCGCCTCGGCCCGCCCGGCCCAGCGCTTGCCACCACTGGTAATGATGTTGGGCGCGAAGCCGTCGGCAAACGCGCGTGCGGCGCGCTGCACGCGGCGTTCCGCAGCGGCTGTCAGGGTGCCTTGCGGCTGCACGCGGCAGCCCAGCACGACCAACGCGTCGAGTTCGCGAGTCACCATTCGCCGAGCTCCGCTCCTAGCAGTTGGGCCGCGGTCGTTGCTAGATACTGCTTAAATGTTCAGCTGTTGCCGCATTCACTGCGCTCGCCGGGGCGGGGGTGGTAGCCTGAACGGCTCATGCTTCGGCGTTCCTTGCGCAGCGCGCTCGTGATTGCCGGTGTCCTGGTGGGCGCCGCTCTCATTTGGCCCGGCGCGGCGCCGCTGCCGCCCAGCCCACCGAGCTCGCCCCCGCTTTCGCTATCCGTACCGGAGCCACAAACCCTCGAGCAGCCCGGGGAGCTAGGCGCTGAGTCGTCCGGCACGAACAGCGCTTGTGCTGGTGAGCGCCCGCTCGCTACACCGAGCGGCAACCCCCCGCGGCTATCTTGCCGCGAAGCGCGGCACATCGTCGCGGAGATGCTGGAGCGCTTTGCCGGGCCAGCCAAGACCCCTCGTCCGGTGGATTTCTCCAAGCTGCTCGTGGGTTGGTTGGATCCACATGGCTTGTGGTCCGCTGCGCCGGACGCTCCGCTCGGTCGGGAGCTGAAGGAGAGAGCTTCGTCTCTGCTCGCGGAGCTAGAAGCCGACCCAGACAGCGCCGCGAGTTGCGCTGCGGCCGACCTGCTGGGTGAACGGCTCCAAGCTTGGTCGACGGAGCTGCGCCGACTCTTCGATAGTTCCGGAGCTGCGGCACGCGGCGTTCCGCAACGCCGAGCGCTGCGCGTCGCGCGGGAATCAGCGTTTCAGGACGATCCGGTGACCGAGCCGGCGCGCGTGTTGTCGCGTCGCCTGGGTGAGCGCGTGGCGCAGTTTGCCAAAGCCTGGCCCATGATCGGCGCCGACACGCGCGAGACCGCGCGCTCCCGCTATTTCCCCGAGCTCACCGGCCGTGAATGGTCGGAGGTCGTGCTGGCCGCCGCCGTGCGCGCGTACGTGCCGCTGGTGGATCCGCACGGCGATTGGGCGCCCATGGAAGAGGAGTGGTCGCTGTACGCGGGCGATCCTGGCTTGGACGGCGCACCCCGACTTTGGCGCGACATCACGCGCACGGCCGTCGGCGTGCGTATCGTCGAAGGTGCGGCGCCGCCGCTTTCCGTGGGTGACCTGGTGCTGTCCGTGGACGGAACGCTCACGGCGGGTATGCCGCTCGAGCAGGCCGAACAATTGGCGCGTTTGGATCCGTCACCGGGCAAACGTCGCCGTGTGGAGCTCTTGCGCCAGGGCAAATTCGAAGTCGAACGGCTCGAGGTGGATCTGGGCGGTAGCGAGAAGGACACGGATCCGAGCGACACGCGCGCGGCGCTCGAATCGGAGTTCGTTCGCTACGGCGACGGACGCGCCCTGGTGGTCCGTATCCCCGAGGTGCCGGACGGCCTGGGTGAGGATCTGGGGCGCGTGCTGTCCGACGCCAAGGGCCAGGACCTGGTCGGCGTTCTGCTGGACTTGCGCGGCAACGGCGGCGGCAGCACCGACGCGGCGGCCTCGGTGTTGGGGCTGTTTTTGCCGGGGGCGCCGCTGTTCCCCTTGGCCAAGCGCGACCGCTTGTCCGAGGTGCTGCGCGCGATGGAACCGCGCACCGAAGAACGTCACACCGGTCCTGTCGCTACGCTGGTCGACGGCTACACCGCGAGCGCCGCTGAAATGATCGCCGGCGGTTTGAGCGCCTACCACCGCGGCGTTTCGCTGGGCGGTCGCACGTTCGGTAAAGGTTGCATCCAGGAGTACGTCGACGATCACGTCGCGCGCGGCGTGTTGCGCGTTACCACGTTGGTTTACGCATTGCCCGACGGCAGCCCGGTGCAACGCACCGGGATAAGTCCGGACATCTTGTTGCCGATGCCGAAGGTGCGCGAACACGAGTCCGATCTGCTCAACGCGTTGCCCAGTTATCAAGGGCCGGACGTGCGTTCACGCGGGCTGCTCGGCTCGCAGGCTTGGCCCGCGCATGGCGGACAAGTCGGCCCGTGCAGTGACCGCGCAGTGTGCCGGGCGCTGTTTCGCTTGGGTGTGCCGGCGGTTGCGCAGCGACCGGCTGCGACGCGGCGCGTGCCGCGTGTCGTCAAAGCGCAACGCTGACGCGCCTATCAGCGTGAACGTCCGGTTGGGCGCTCGCCTTTGACGCACAGGGAGCGCACTTGTTGGCAGAGCTGCTCGCGGTCCCAGGGCTTGCCGATGACGCCGTCGGCGCCGCTGGTCGGCAGCGAGGTCGGATCGGCGGAGGTCACCAGCAGTCGCGCGCTCGGCACCGCGCTGCTCAGCGCGTCGAGCAACTCGTTACCGCCCGCGTCGGGCAAATGTAGATCCGTGATCACCACGTGAATCGGCCCACCGCGCAGCACCTCACGCGCTTCGTGCAACGCGCCCGCCGTCACTACGTCGAAGCCGTCGCGTCGCAGATCGGAGGCCAGCGCACGCCGCACCTGCGCGTCGTCGTCCACCACCAGCAAGCGATACACACCTGCGGAGAAGCGCGGTAGCTCCAGCGTCACGCGCGCTCCGCCACCCGGTCGCGCGCTGAACGAGACGCGGCCGCCGTGATCTTGCGCGATTTGCCGCGTGATCGGCAAGCCCAGGCCGGTGCCTTGACCAAACGGCTTCGTGGTCTTGAACGGCTCGAACGCGTCCTTAACCTGCTCGGGTTTCAGGCCCGGTCCGTCATCGTCCACTTCCACGATCACCGTGTGGTCGCTCTGTCGCGCGCGTACCGTGACGTGCCCGCCGCCGCCGGCCGCGGCGTCCGCGGCGTTCGACAGCAAATTCAAGATGGCCTGGGCAATGCGCGGTGGATCGTGCGGGACGTACAGCTCCGGGCTCGGCTCTACCACCAGCGTGACCGCGCGATCGCGTACGCGCGGTCGCACCATGCGCAGTGCGATGTCGATGGCAGGCTGGATCGGCGCATCGGTCATGTGGGGTCGTTCGCGGCGCGCGAAGCCGCACACGTGTTGTACGAAGCTGCCGATGCGTTCGACGGCGAGCTCGATATCACTGGCGCACGCGCCGAGTTCGCTGTCGCCGCCACGAGCGGCGATCTCGGCGACGTACGCGGCTGAGGCGCGGATCACCGCCAGCGGATTGTTGATCTCGTGCGCCATACCCGCGGCGATGCGGCCGATCGCGGCCAGCCGCTCGGCGTGCTCCAAGCCACGCTCGAGCTCGCGCCGCTCGGTGATGTCGAGCGACACTTCGGCCAGCTCGATCGCACCGGGCTGCGCCCGCGTCACGCGTGACACTGACGCCATCACCACGATCTCGTGACCCTGCTTATGCAGGCGTCGCACTTCCTGCACGTGCCGCCCCGGTTGATCCAGTCGCGCGTGGCTGGCGCCCGGTATGGCATCCAACAGCGCGATCGGTTGGCCGAGGATCTCCTCCGCGGAGTAGCCGTACAGCGAGGCTGCGCCCGGGTTCCACGAGCACACGATGCCGTTCGCGGACAAACCGATGATGGCTTCGAAGCACTCATCCACGAGCAGCGACAAGTGCGCGCGCAAATCGTGGCGGCTGCGTTCGACCGTCGCGAGCTGTCCCTCTCGCTCGAGCAGCGCGGCGACCTCCGAGGCGTCGAAGGGCTTTGCAATGACGGGGACGTCGGCGCTCGCGCTGCTGGTGGCGTCGCCGATCAACAGCACCCGTGCCCACGGCGCCCCGGCGCGAAACTCGCTCACCAGGTGACCGTGCTGCTGCGCGTCGATGTCGGCGACCAGCACCAAAGGTGGTTCATTGCGCATTTCACGCTGCGCGCCTGCGAAGTCACCGACCCAGCGCGCTGCCTGGCCTGCCCGCGAAAGCGCCGAGCAGAGGGAGCGCCCGGCGTCTGAATCGGGCGTAAAGACCAGGATGCTCATTGCGCAGGCATACGGACGGCCATTCTGCGGCGCCGGGTAAGACCTGCCGTTTGGCCGTTGGGCCCGCCGCGCTCGGCGTGTCCTGTACAAAAATGCCGGTTGTCCCGGCGGGGTGGCGCTATAGTCCGCCGCGAGTCCGGTCAGCGTGGAAACCAGGTTGGTTTGGCCCGTTGGCCGCTGGCGCTCACCCTCTTCAGCTGGTTCCGCGGTTCATTGGTCCTGATGTCGCAATCGTTATCCTCCGAGTCCGACCCCCCGCACGAGGTGGACGAAGAGCTACCCCGAACCGCTGCCGCAGAACAGGAACAGAACGCGGCGCGTGAACGCGAAAGTTCAGGCCCCGTTCCGGACGTCTATCGTGTGGAGTTGGACGAAGAGTTGATCGACGCCGATGCCGCCAAGGTCGTGCGGCGCTTGGTGCGTCACGGTCATGAAGCGTACCTGGTCGGTGGCGGCGTGCGGGATCTGCTCGTAGGCAGGCCGCCCAAGGACTTCGACGTAGCGACCAGCGCGCGTCCAGACGACGTGCGTCGGTTGTTCCGCAACTCGCGCATCATCGGGCGACGCTTCCGGCTGGTGCACGTGTTGTTCGGTGGCGGCAAGGTGATCGAAACGGCGACCTTCCGCCGCGCGCCGGAGATGTCACCCGGGCGTGACGGCGACGATCTGTTGATCCGCAACGACAACGTGTTCGGAGACGCGCACGAGGACGCGCAGCGCCGCGATTTTCGTATCAACGGCCTGTTTTACGACATCGAGCGGCGCGAGGTGATCGACTGGGTCGGCGGCATGCCCGACGTGGATCGGCGTAGCGTGCACACCATCGGCAACCCGGTGGTGCGCTTTCTGGAAGATCCAGTGCGGATCTTGCGAGCCATCAAGTTCAGCGCTCGCTTGGATTTCGGGTTGAGTCCCGCCGTGTACGACGCGATCGTGACCTGTCGCCACGCGCTGCGTCGCGCGGCCAAGCCGCGGTTGTTCGAAGAGGTGCTGCGGCTGATGCGTGAAGGCGCGGCACATCGCTCGCTCTGGATCGCCTGGGAGACCGGCGTGCTGGACGTGCTGTTGCCGGAGCTCTCGACGTACCTGGCAGATCGCGGTGAACACGACGATCTGGTGTGGCGACTGCTCTCCGCCGTCGACCGGCGCGTGAGGGAGAGTGACGAGCGGCTGGACGACACCTCCTTGTGGGGCGCGCTGCTGCTGGAACCGATGCTGGAGGCCTGTCACGGCGCCGAAGATCGCATGGAGGCCGCGCACGACTTTCTTGAGCCGATTATCGATCGGCTCAACGTGCCGCGACGCATTGCGGATCCGGTGCGGCGCGTGGTCGCGGCTTTCCCTCGCTTCGAAAATGGTCGCGGCGGTCGCAGCGCCCGCTCCGCGCTCTACGCGCTGGCCAACGACCTGGTCACGCTGCGCGCGGAATCACGTCACGAAGCGCCGGAGGCGAGCGAGACCGACGACTCCGGCGAGGGGGGCGAAGAGGCAGACGGTTCGCCCCGACGCCGCCGGCGACGCCGACGTCGTCCGCGCACGGACGCGTGAGCCGCGTCCGCGTCGGCTACGCTTTTTTCAGCTCGCGCGGCTCGACGTAATCTTGCGGATTCAAGATCAGCCGCTCCACACGGGTGTCGTTGGCGAACGCTTCTACGATCTCGGGTAGGTCGGAGGCCTGCACGCGCCCGTAGAAGTAGTGATCGGGCTCCACCGCGATCACAGGTCCCACCCAGCACGCGTCCAGGCAGCTGGAGCTGCAGGCGCGCACCTCGGCGCCGGCCAGGCCGCGCGCCTTGAGCCGCTCTTTGAGCTCAGCATAGAGCGGCTCCGCCCCCCGCGTGGCGCACGAGCCCTTGGGCGTGCCGTCGGGCCTGCGATTCACGCACACGAACAGGTAACGACGGCGTTGGCCCATGGCTGCGTTCAGTTCGTGTTCATTTCGACGCGCAAAAGGCGCCGACCGATGAACACGTAATCGCCGTGGCTCAGGGCCATTTCGGCCTTCAGCCGCACGTACGTGCCGTTCTTGCTTTCGTAGTCCGTGAGCGTGAAGCGGCCCTCTTTCTCCTCGACCGAGCAGTGTTTGGCCGAGAGGAACACGTCCCCGGGGAAGTTCAGATCGCCGTCTTCCCGACCAATGGTGAGGCCGTTGCTGCGCGCACACACCGTCATGCCGATGGTGCCGCCTTCCAAGATCTGGTTGATGCGGAACGCGCTCTGGTACTTCGGCGAAGAGTAGAAAAACGTGCCGTCTGGATCGGCTGCGTCGGAAGCGCGCGGCGTAGGATCCAAGCGAAACAGCTGCTCTCCCGCCAGGAACGTATCCCCCGGCGTCAGCTCCACGCTGCCGCGCACGCGGAAGTACACGCCGTTCAGCGAGCCTTCGTCGCGCACCACCAGGCGATTGTCGCGATAGAAGAAGTTCGCGTGCCGCGGTGACACGAACACGTCCTCCGGGAACTCCACCTGCCCCTGACGACCCACCAAGTGCTGATCCGCCTTCAGGTGGTAGGAGAGACCATCCATGCCGTCACCGCGGATCAGGATCAGCCGGGCTTTGTCCGGGTCCTGCATGTCGCTGTAAAAGTGCGACTCGATGTGCATGGCGTTGTCCGGAACCGGAGCGCCGCAGCGACCACAGAATTTGTGCCCGCTCGGAACGGGGGTCATGCACGATTCGCACACGAAGTACCTGGCTTGATCCATGAGGGTCTCCTCGGGGCTCCGCGACCGAGTTGGGTCGGCGGGCAGCGGGGTCAGTAGCGAGCCTCCAACAATTTCGGGCGCTTGTGAACGATCTTTCGTAGCCGACAGCCAGGGCAGACTTTCGGCCAAACGCAGCGCTCCGCCGCATTCCGGGCAATTGCGCGCTTCCAAGGGGCAGAACGTGGCGCAAACGCCGCAAACCAGGCCGATTTGTTGGCCGACCTCGGACATTCTCGCCGAAGTTACGGGCCCGAACGGTTCGGCGTCAAGGGCCGGCCGGTCGTGAGCCGGTCGCGCTCACCCGCGATTTGAGGAGGAGCGCCGCACGAGCGCGGTCCGGGAGAGGCGGTTTGGGCTCGGGGGCGGGCTCGGGGTTCGGGAGGCTTTGGGCAAGACGGAGGCAGCGCCTAGGGAGTCGGTGGCTCCTTGCACAGACCCAGGGCGTACTCTGGCATCCATGTCCCAGCCGCTGGGAAAGAGCCGCAATCGCCATCGCTGGCGCCGGGGGTCTTGAGCCAATAAAACGCGTCGACCAAGGGGTGACCCGTGTTGGCCGCGGGCAAGGCGCCCAAGGCGCGACCCGGTGGGTTGGCCCAAGGCTCGCAATCCCCATCGTGCACCTTCGTATACGGCCCACGTCCGTTGCGGCTGGTGTCGATGATGAAGTGCTTGCCCGCGACGGCTGCGCTAACTCGCTCACCCCAGGCAATCTCCTCCGACGTGAAGTTGAAGTTGGCATTGTTGGTGACGAAGCCATCAGCCTGCTCGATGCCGGCCTCTTTGAGTCGCGCGCTCATCACTTCAGCTGAGCGCCACTTGCTATGGCCCGCGTCGATGTAGACGTACGTGTTCGGTTTGGACTTGAGAGTTCGTACCGCGAAAGCGATCAGTTGGACGCGCTCCAGTTGGTCTGCGGCGCTTGGCAAGCAATTCATGCCAGCCAACGCATCCGGCTCGAGCAGCACCACGACCTTGGCATCGCCAATAGCTCTCGCGTAGCCTTCGACCCAGACGCGATAGGCCTCTGCCGTGGGGAAGCCGCCCTTGGAATAGTTGCCGCAGTCGCGATGCGGAATGGCGTACGTCCCCATCACTGGTAGCGCGCCCGCCTGGCGAACCAAGCGAACGTAATGACTGACCTGTAGCTCCACGCCCTGAGATTCAGGGGTTTCGGTCCATTCGGCGAAGTAGCGAACGGGTTTGGCGGAGCCGGCAATCTTCTCCAGATAGTCCGCGTCCTCGCCTCGACCTGCGCCGCGCCAGGTGTTGACGGTCTTGCGCGCCGCGGATGCCGGGTCGACGTAAAGCTTCTCGCCCGCGAACGGATTGGCTGTGGTCGGTGGCGATGCAGCGCTGAAGCTCAGCGTGTCCACGATCAAGTCGCGATCGCAGCTGCCACTGGAGGCATCGTTTTCGTAGCGCAGCACGAACTCGCGCGGGTTGCTGCTGGCGCTCAACTCGATCTGAAAGTCGCGATAGCTCGTGCTGTCGACGGGGAGGCTGGTGACGCGCGTTCCGGCGACGTAAACTTCCAGGTTGGGCGCCCCATTGCACAGCGCCGCGCGTGCCCGCACGCTCACGCGCGCGGCGCTGCTCGCGACGGAGGTGGCGAGGCTGCCGTTGCTGTAAAACCGCAGAGCCTTGCCGCCGCTAGCCGCGGGGTCGGTGTAGCTCCTCACCACGGAGCCGGTGACAGTGAGCGTCTCCGCTTCCACCGCTGCGCTGATCGCCTGCAGCGCGCGACCGTGCTCTTGATCCATGGTTTCGACGCTGCACGCAAGCAAGGGCATTGCGGCGCAGTTCACCCATCGAAAGACGCGATTGGCGTTCATGCGGGGCTTAGAGATAACGCTCTTCGGAAGCTTCATCGCGTCCCGTTCGAATTCCAAATTGACCGTCCTAAGTGGACTTTTGAACCGGTTATGGGCCTTGGAGTAGTCTGGGACGGTGGAGAAACTCAACGCGACCGCCGCCTCCCTGCTGGGGTTCCTGCTGGAAGCCCCGCTGACGGGCTGGGATCTGGTGCAGAAGGTCGATGAATCGGTCGGCTACTTCTGGAACGTGACGCGCAGCCAGGTGTACCGGGAGCTGCGTGCGTTGGCGGAAGAGGGGTTCACCAAGGAGCAAGCGCCCGGCAAACGCGACCGCGTCCTGTACGAGATCACGCCCGCGGGGCGCGTGGCGTTCAAGGAGTGGCTGGCAGAGGAGCCGGGGTCTGACCTGTTGCGCCTACCGATCGTGTTGCGCGTGTTCTTTGGCGACCACCTGGAACCGAGTCAGCTACGTCACCACGTGCTGAAGGCGCGCGTCGAGCACCAGACGCGCCTGACTCAGTACGAAAAAATCCGCGCGCACAAGGAGCTGGCGGCTGAGCCGTTCGTGCAGCAGACGATCGACCTGGGCATCGCCTACGAGCGCACCTTCCTGGCCTGGCTCGACCAGCTTCCCATCAAAGAAGGCGCGGCGCGCGGCAGCGCCACGCGTCGCCCAGCCGCCAAGAAGCGCGCCAAACGCTGAGCGCGGCGTAGCTCCTTGACGTTCGTCGGGGTTATCCCTAGGACTCGTTAGTCCAAAGTGGACGCTCAAAGTGAACTAAGGAGCGACAACATGAGAATCGTGGACATTGCTTTGGCTGTGGCCCTGTCATGCGCAGCTTGCAGCCAAAACGACGACGCGGAGCAGCAGCCCGAGGCGATCGCTGGCTTCTTCAAGACCTTCCACGCCTCACGCTACAGCGAAGCCAGCGCGCGCGCCGCAGAGCTGGACGCCGCCGCGCACGCCAGTCCCAGTCACGGCCGCCTGGCGTTCGACCGAGCATTGGCGCACAACTGGCACGTCCAAGAGTGGCGCCGAGAGCCGAACCAGGAGCTGAACGCGATACAGTCGGAAGCGCGCAGCCTGCTCGGACTGTTTCAAACCGCGTACGACCTGAATCCGGAGGACCCGCGCGTGGGCTGCTTCCTGGGCTTGCAACAAGTCGGGGCTGGGCGCGCGCTACAGGATCTGCAATTGCTGAAGCAAGGGCTGGCCACGCTCGACAAGGCCGTGCGCGAGTGGCCAGAGTTCAATCTATTCTGCCTGGGGCTCGCCTACGACTATCTGCCAGCGGATGATCCCGATTATGAGCTAGCGGTGGAGGCGGCGCTGAGCAATGTGGAAGCCTGCGTCGACGGTCCACTCGACCGTAACAATCCAGATATTACGCCGTACGTTGGGCAAGCCACCACGCAAGGTCCCAAGAGCGCATGCTGGAACAACGACATCGCGCCGCACAACGCCGAAGGATTCTATTTATGGGTCGGGGATCTGCTCGTCAAACAGGGCAACGTGCAGGCCGCTCAGGCCGCCTACCGCAGCGTCCAAGCCATTCCAGAGTACGAAAGCTGGCCCTACCGCGCCCTGCTCGAAGACCGGCTGAGCTCTGATCTCGAACTGAAAGCGGCGCTTTACAGGGACTCCGATCCGGATAACGATCCGGAGTTCGGCGGTCAAGAGGTCGGGCGCCGCTGCACGGTGTGTCACGCCGCCAGCGCCGATGAGTGAGCTTCACGACACCGGCAAGGGTCCGGACGACGGTGGCGCGTGCGAGCGGCCCGGAGGCGACACGACGTTCGTTGCTTCGGCGAGCTTTTGCGCGAGCTCGAGCGCTGCAGGTAGCGTGTCTGCGAAGTGCAGGTGAGGGTGGTGTTGCGGCAGGTTCGCTTTGTCGAAGATGCGACGCGGCTCCGGCAGCGGCCCAGCGAGCACGACTTCCTTCTTCGAAAGTTTCAGGCGCTTGAGCGCGCTCTCCAGCGCGACCAGCCCCGTCGCATCGATCGAGGGCACTCGACCCAGCGCGAGCACGACGACGCGACTGCTGGAGCCGACGGCGCCGAGCGCGCTCATCGCGTTCTGAGCGGCGCCGAAGAATAGCGGGCCTGCCACCTCATACAGGGCGACGCCCGGCGGTAGCTGATGTTCCGAATCTTGCGCTGTCTCCGGCTCCAGTAAGCGGGCCTGCGTCAGCTCCGCGGTGCGGCGCATGAACAGCAGCGAAGCCAGCACTACGCCGACGGACACGGCGACCACCATGTCGAACAGGATCGTCAAGGTGAAGCAAGTCAGCAGCACCAGCACGTCGCTCTTCGGCGCGATGCGGATCGTGGTGATGCAGTGGCGGATCTCGGACATGTTCCAGGCCACGATCAGCAGCAGACTTGCCAGTGACGCCATCGGTACGTAGGCGAGCAGCGGCGCCAGCAGCAGGACTGACAGCAGCACGACGCAGGCGTGAACGACAGCAGCGAACGGAGAGCGCGCGCCGCTGCGCACGTTGGTCGCCGTGCGCGCGAGCGCGCCGGTCGCGGCAATTCCGCCGAAGAACGGCGCGATCACGTTGCCGAGCCCGAGCGCGAACAGCTCGGCGTCCGGGTCGTGCGTTTTTCCGGTCATACCGTCCGCGATCACGGCGGACAGCAGCGACTCGATGGCCCCGAGCATGGCGATCGCAAACGCGGCGGAGCCGAGCTCCTGCAAGCTGCCCAGCGACAACGGCGCGTGGCCCCACGGTAGCGCCGGCGCGGGCACGAGTTGCGGAATGCCGGGCACCGTCACGCCGCCGATCACGGTATGAAAGCGACTGCCGATCGTCGCAACGGAGAACTCGGGCCAGATGCTGCTGGCGAGCTTGGCGGAGGCGGCCGCAAACGTCAGCGCGATCAAGGGCGCCGGTACGGAACGAGTGAGCCCCGGTAACTTACGAGGTAAGACCAACAACAAACCGAGCGTAACGGCGGAGATCGCCAAATCGGGCAGCGCTACTTGCGCCTTGGTTTGCCACAACACGACGAGCTTTTCGAGATACGACTCGGGCAGCTTCGTGATCGGTAAACCGAGTACGTCTTTCAGTTGCAGTGTCGCTATCACGAAGGCGATGCCGGCGGTGAAGCCGCTGGTCACCGGATGAGGAATGAACTGAATCAAGCGTCCGAGCCGCGTGAGCCCCATCACCATCAGCAGCACACCTGCCAACATCCCAGCCGTCAGCAGGCCGGAGAGGCCATGCCGCGACGCGATGGGCGCCAAGATCACCACGAACGCCGCAGTGGGACCGGTGACTTGATGCTTGGAACCCCCCGTCAGCGCGATGATCGAGCCTGCGACGATCGCCGTGTACAGGCCGTGTTGAGGCGGCACACCCACGGCGATGGCGAGCGCCATCGACAGTGGTAGCGCCACGATGCCGACGACCAACCCAGCCAGCAGATCCGCCTTGAACGCTGCGCGATCGTAACCTGCTGCCAGCGTGCGGCGCACCGCGGTCGCAAACGGAAAGGGTGAACGCTGTGCTCGCCGAGGGAACAGCGACAGCAACGAAGTTCGATCTTGCATGGCAGCCTGCGAAGTCGTGGACGCGCGAGATGCTACTCCCGCCCGGATCCGAAAGCTGGAGATCGCTCAGGAAACATGCGGCGCCGAGCTTGGCGGAAGTCGATCACTACAAACGAGCCTCTCTCAGCCGCACTGAAAGTTTGTAGTGTTGTGTCGGGAGGACTGCGAGCTGGTGTCTAACCGCGTGCTAAGCTGCGCGCGTGCGTCGTTTTTCTGTGGTTGCTGCGCTCTCGGTGGTGATGGGCCCCCTGGTGGTGGCGTGCAGCGATGGCTCTTCCGAGCCGGGTTCCAGTGGTGGCACCAGCGCAACGGGTGACGCTCGAACTGGTGGCGCTCAAGCGACCGGCGGCTCCGTGAGCAGTGGCGGCGCGACGCAAACGGGCGGTGTGGGAGGCGGCGACAGCGCTGACGCGGGAAGTGCCGGCTTCACTTGTCGCGTGGAGCGGCCGACGGAATGCAAAGAGCCTGCGACCACGTATGCCCAGGTCGCCCCCATCTTCGCGCAACGCTGCGTCGTTTGCCATGGGATGAAAGCCGGACACTGGCCGCTCAACGCCTATGACCACATCGCTCACTGGGCCGACAGCGTCGCCGGCCTCGTCTCTGCGTGTGCCATGCCGCCGCTCGGTGAGGGTGGCCCCATCCCCGTGGAAGAGGCCGACCAGATCCTGAACTTCATTCGTTGCGGTCTGAAAAAGGAATAGCCGCGCGCGCCCTCAGCACCAACGCACGCGGACGACGTATTCCAGCGTGACCTTGCCGCGCGCGGGCACCTGCACGGTGAAAGAGAAGCGACGCGCGTCTTGCCGAGTCGCCGGATGAGTCGACGAGACGATGGTCCAATCACCGGACACCGGCTCGTTGTCCTCGATCTCCACCGCGACGTCTTTGTGATTCTTCAACTCGACGCGCCAGCTGCTCTCCGAGGAGCAACTACCAAGCTCGCTGTACTTCAGCTGCTTGCGATCCGCGACCACATCGAACGCTTCACCCAGCTTCACGCGCACCTTCTCGTCGCGCGGGGTGTGTTCGATCGCGTCCTCACCGACGAACTGGCGCGAGCCGGCCTTGTCGGACTTGTACACGCGCAGCGTGCCCTTGGGCAGCGGCATACCGAGCCGATTCTTCTCCGCGTTCTGAATGTCCAAGTACACGCCGACCTTTTGGTTCGACACGACCTCCCCGTAGTTGCCGCGGTACCAATAATCCTCCCCGTTGAAGATCAGCTTCTTGGTAACGCCGATGCCTTGCGCTTCCAGCAGCGTGACCTGCTTCTTCTCGTTGTGAAGCAGCGTGGTGGGGCGGGACAAAGTGTACAGGTGATACTCGAGCAGCCCCTCTTCGCGGAACGCGGGCGCGCCGGCGCTGGCCATTTCGGCTTTGGCTAGTCGCGGCATGGGCGGGGCCGCCTGCTGCACGCGGTTCACCGTGCCGGCGACCAGCTTGAGTTCCGCGTTTTCGTAGGCTGCGCCGGACTGGTTGACCAGAGTGACCCAGCCCGTCAAGTCCGCCTTATTTTCTTGCGGATTCAAGAGCAGCACGTAGTCCGCGCTCCAATTCATCTCCTGCGCCAAGTACGTGACTTCCAGGTTCTGCCGCGGCGACTTATTCTCCAACAGCCAGCTCAACGTGGGACGCGCGATCAGGTTCGGCGGCAACGCGGGCAGTGCAAATCGTCCACCGTAGTCGAACGTGACTTCCCCGTTGATCGACAAGACCGGACCATTGGCGACCGCCAGCAGATCCGCGTCCACCGCGTCCTCTTTGCCGTCGTTGGTATGGTAGCGGTAGACCTTCAGTCGCTTGCCCACGTACTTTTCGAGCAGCGTTTGCGGGCTGATCAGATCGTAGCGATAGTTTTGTTCGAGCACGCGCAGCGCGTCCGCGTTGGCCGCGTGGATGTGCACAGTCTCGGGTTGAATCGTGGCCGCCACGTCTTGAAACTCCAGCGCGACGCGGCCGTTCGGCAGCGCGCTGAGCTCGCGTTGTTCGCGCACCAAGCCGAAATTCTGGTTGTAAACGGTGATGCTGACCTGCTTACGATCGCGCGAGGTGGAGACGGCAGCTTGCGCGCCGCTCGCGGCGACTTTGGCCGGTGCCGTGGCGGGCGTGGGCACTGGCGCGGTGGCTGCGGTGGGCGTTGTTGCCGGTTTGGGTGCTGGCTGCGCGTTGCTGCTTGCGGCCTGCAAACACAAACCTAGGGCTGTCGCAGTTGCGAGGCTGCGTGGCCGGAAATGGGAGACGCCAAGGGCTAGTGACGGTCGTTTCATGGATGACTCACTCAGCAGAACGCTTCATCGGCAAGGCGCGTGGTGGATCGGCGCAGTAGCGCACGCGCACGCGATACCCGAGTTCGGTTTTTCCACGGGCCCCTATCGGCACCGTAAATACGAAAGAGCGCGCGGATTCACGCCGCGCAGGTAACGTAGAGCTAAGTACTTCGTACTCGCCGCCGACGGGTTCGGTCACCTCCACGACTTCGGCGCTGTCCTTGTGGTTGCGCAGCTCCACGCGCCACTCACTCTCGATGACGCAGGAGCTGAGTACTTTATTCTCGAGCTCTTTGCGATCGGCCACGACATCGAAGGCCTCCCCCAGGCTCACCGACACCTTTTCGTCGCGCGGGGTGTGTTCGATGCGGTCCTCACCGACGAACTGCACAGAGCCGGCGCGGTCTGCCTTGTAGACGCGCACCACGCCCTGCGGCAGCGGCATGCCGAGCTTTGTCTTCTCGTCGTTCTGCCACTCGAGCTCCACGCGCACCTTTTGGTTGGCCAGCATCGGGTGCGTGCCGGCGCGAAATAAGTATTCGGCGCCTTTCAGCACCAGCTTCTTCTTCACGGCAACGCCGGCGGCAGACAGCAACGTGACCTGCTTCTTTTCCTTGTCCCGCACGGTGGTCGGCTGATCCAGCGTGTACAGGTGATACTCGAACAGGTCTTCTTGTTTGAAGCTGGGCGTGGCGGCGCGTTGTGGCACGGCGAACGAGCCATCGTACGCGTAGCCTTCATCTTGTAGATCTTGCGGCAATCGCTGCACATTGCCGGCTACGAGCTGCAGCTTGGCCGCTTCGAAGCTGGCGCCGCTTTCGTTCGACAGACTGACCCAGCCCGTCAAGTCTGCTGACGTGTCGTCATCGCTGAGCCGCAGCACGTAGTCTGCGGACCAGTTCATACCGCGCGTCAGGTAGGAGACTTCCAGCTCTTGCTTCGGCTCTTGACTCTCCAAGAGCCAAATCAACGTCGGCTTGGCGACGAGCTCTTCCGGCAGCTTGGGGAACGACAAGCGCCCAGGCACGCCGTAGGTGATCTCGCCGTCGATGCGCAGCACTACGCCTTGCTCCGTGGCGAGCACCTCTGCCGTCTTCTCTTCTTCACGTCCGAGCTTTTCGTTGAAGCGAATGACGCGCAACGTCTTACCGACGTACTTCTTGAGCAGCGTCTCCGGCGACAACAGGTCGTAGCGGTAATTTTGCTCCAGCACCGTGAGATCGTCGCGCCCGGCCAGCGTGCGCACGTGTACCGTCTCCGGTTGGAGCAAGGCAGCGACGTCCTTGTAGTCGAGGGCGACTCGCCCTTCTCCGAGCGTGATGGCGCGGCGCTCGCGCACGAGGCCGACGTTGGTGTTGTAGATGGTCAGGGACAGCGCCCGCCGATCACTGGCCGAGGACGCCACGTTCCGCGGGGGTTCCGTGGACGCCGCATCCGGGCCTTTCTGTCGGCAGCCACCGAGCGCAAGTAACGTCAAACCCGCGCCAATGAGCCGGCCTGCGCTGCCAAGACGCTTACTTTTCGCAACCGCGGATTGTCGACTCATTCAGTTCGTCTTCCTAACGCGCTGGACCCTGCCGAGCTTACACGCCCGCGGACGTTGTGATAAGTCAGGCCCCCGTGCCAGCCCGTCCAGAACTCGTCAAAGCTCGCCGCATCGTCGTCAAAATCGGCTCGCGGTCCCTCAAAAACGACTCGGATTTGATCCCGCGGCTGGCCGCCGACATCGCTCAGCTCAAAGGTGCCGGTCGCTCGGTCGTCGTAGTTTCCAGCGGCGCGATTGCGCTCGGCTGCACGCGTTTGGGCTACCGCTCGCGTCCGAAAGAGACGGGACGCCTTCAAGCGGCGGCCGCCGCCGGTCAAAGCGTGCTGATGCGTAGTTATGACGAAGCGTTTTCGGCGTTGGACCTGACCGTGGCGCAAGTCTTGCTCACGTACGGGGACCTTGCGGATCGCGAACGGCTGAACAACGCGCGCGAGGCCTTCGCGGCCCTGCTAGAGGCGGGCGCGGTGCCCATCGTGAATGAGAACGACACCGTGTCGGTCGAGGAGCTGCGCTTCGGCGACAACGATCAACTCGCTTCCATGGTCGCCCCGCTGGTTGGCGCGGACGCTCTGGTGCTGCTGACGGACGTGGAGGGCGTGCTCGACGGGCGTGGCCGCCGCATCCCACGGTTCGAGGACTCCGCTCAGGTCGAGCTCGTCGCAGAGACGCGCGAGCAGGTGGGTACCGGCGGCATTCAGAGCAAGGTAGACGCCGCGCGCAAGGCCTGTCGCTCCGGCGCGTCCGCGGTGATCGCCCAGGCGACGGCCCCGGGCATCCTCAGCGCCTTGTTCGCCGGTGAGGACGTCGGTACCTTCTTTCCGCAACGCGAACTGCCACTGCGCGCGCGCAAGCACTGGATTGCCTACACTCTGCGACCTCGCGGCGCGCTCTTACTCGACGCCGGCGCCGTGGCTGCGGTACGCGCGGGTAAGAGCAGTCTCTTACCGATCGGCGTGCTGGGCGTTCGGGGTGAGTTCAACCCGGGCGACGCCGTGCGTTTGCTCGGTCCGGACGGACTGGAAGTGGGTCGCGGTTTGACTCAGCTCGGCGCCTTGGATGTAGCCAGAAGCGCGGGGAAAAAGGGCGACGAGCTCGATCTGCTGTTCGGCTCTGCGCACCCCGACCTGGTGGTCGTTCACAAGGACGACTTGGTCGTCTCAGACTGAGTCTGCGGGAGAGGCGCCTACACCGCGCTACCTCCAACGAGGTATCTATGCTGCGCAGGTTGAAGCTTTGCGACGTCGTCAAAGCTTTGAGCCCGCACGACGCAAAAAATACTATGCTCGGGCCAAGCTGCAGCGGCTCAGGAGGGTCGGAACTTCGAGCGAGCTGCGGTGTCGGAAGTAGACCCAACAAAGCAGCGCCTGAACACTCGAGTGCAGTCTTTGCCCGCTCCCACGACACGCCGCTCCTCGGCACCGGTTCGAGCCAGCGCGATAGCATGCGCCATGGCCGCGAGCGCGTGTGCGTCGCTGCCGAACTGGCGCGCCCCTTCGAACGTGACGGAGCCGGAGCCCGCCGCCGCCGATGGCGCTGAGCGCGAAACTCTCGACGTGGCGCCGGGCTTCGTGCTGGCGGAGGACGAAGACTTCGCGGTCCGTGTCGTCACGGGCACCGTGAACTGCAGCGGCGCGCTGATCGCGCCGGATCGCGTGCTCACGGCGCATCATTGCATCGCGCGGCGCGGCGCGCGTGGTGAGTTCTTGACGGAGCACGCGGCGCTGGAAGACATCGCGGTGGAGCTGGGCGGCGACTTGTTGCCGTGGGGTGAAGTGGCCGTGCGTGCGGTCGTCGCGCCCAGTTGTGGGCATGGCGGTGGCGCCGGCGACCTGGCGGTGCTGGTGCTGAAGCGACCCTTGCGCGGCGTCCCCGTGCGCTTGGTCGAGCTGGATCGCGCTCCCGTGAAGGGGGATCGGGTCGTGCCGATAGGTTTTGGTCGTTGCGCGGATGCGAGCGACGGCACCTACCGCAAGCGTCGCGCGGGTTCGCCGCTCTCCCGCGTGGCGGAGGGGCGGGTCGAGCTGGAAGCCGCGATTTGTCCGGGTGATTCGGGCGGTCCGGCCATCGACGTGGAGACTGGGCGGGTCGTGGGCGTGGTTTCCCGCGCGATCATGGATGCCAACGAATCCACCTTGGGTTTGGCGGAGCTGGCGCGGCTCGATAGTTTCCGTGGCTTGTTCGCCGCTGCTCAGCAGATCGCCAGCGGCGCGAACGCGGCGGAGCTCCCGCCGCTCGAGTGTCCGTAGCCAGCGCCAGCGCGTATGGGGAAGCTGCTCAAGTTCTTGGTCTGGGTGCTC
>Ga0247764_1000288_pt1 | contig 18276 bp, 13 predicted proteins | sample UWRJL051202B4_FD_179932 | JGI IMG/M metagenome (GOLD analysis project Ga0247764, IMG submission 179932) | Plant litter microbial communities from Arlington Agricultural Research Station in Wisconsin, United States - UWRJ-L051-202B-4 | ecosystem: Environmental > Terrestrial > Plant litter >...
CCGCCTTTGCTCGACGCGCCGCCTTTGCTCGACGCCCCGCCTTGTGACGCGCCGCCTTGTGACGCGCCGCCGTTCGCGCTCTTTCCGCCGCTGGCGGTGAGGCCTCCAGAGCTCGGCGCGGTGCCTGCAGTGCCACCAGCTGCTGCGCCGCCTTGGCTGGTTCCGCCTAGCGTCCAGGCACCAGCCAAGCCCCCAGCGCCGCCGCTCGTGGCTCCGCCGAGCTGTGTCGCGGCGCCGCCAGTTTGAGCGCCGCCTCCGCCCGAACTTTTGCCACCACTACCGACGGGTGGCTCTGGATTGGCATCGCCGCAGCCCGCTAGCAGCGTGAGCAAAACCGTAACTCCAGGGAGTGGTCGACGATCGAAACGGATGCGCACGAAGATTCCTTCCGCAGAGGCAACGGCTGAGCGTGCGCGCGGGTCCACGACCTGCGTGCATCGGGTGCCGTCTCCTACCCCTCCAGTGTTCTGTGCCCCGTGCGACGGTTCAGCGGTGCTGTTCGACGCGGCCGGGTCCAGCCTGAAACGCGGCGATCGGCCAGATCTGCGTCGAGGTAGCGAACTGTGGCAGAGCGCGTTCGGCCGGCTCTTCCGCTGTTACCACGTGAAGCATCGGCGGATTGCGCCAGTGACAGTCGATCGTTAGCTCATTAGCTGCTGCATTCTGCGCTCCTCACCGCGACCTTCACGGGCGACCGAGGCAATTTACGCGTTGTCGCGCAGGGCTTGTGTGGACTGGCCGGCGGTTCGCGCGGTGCCATCCTGGGCGCCGCGCAGCTGCCGGTCGCGAATGAGGCGTGAACTTACCGAGAGGGCTTGCGTTGAAGCCGTTCGCCCCATTGAATAGGCAGAACGAATGGCCGAGTTGGCCGAATCCCAGAGTGAACGGCGCGCGAGTGCAGCTCGCGTCGCCAAGTGGTTGGTTGAGCGCGGACGCCAGGACGACGCCGTCGCGTTGCTCGCTGCTTGGGCTGCGAGTGGCCCCAACGACAAGCAAGGTCAGGAGCTGCTAGCGGAAGCGTTACGCATTGCGCCTGGCGCGCGTGTCGCCCAGCAAAGCTTCGAGTTGATGCAAGGGGTGGAGGGCGACCACGCCGCTCTGCATCAGGCCATCGCGCAGTACAGCGTCGAGGAGCTTGGGCGACTCGAAGCCGAGTTGAAGCGGCCGTCTTTTCGACGCGCCCAGATGGGCTTCAACAACAATATCAAATACCAAGATCAAGTCTTCCACGTACAAACGGAAGACTCCGGTTTGGATCAGCCGCACATCATCACGCACCTGTTCGCCGACGGCGGCCGCGTGATCAAGAGCCACAAGCGCACTTACAACGAGCACGTGAAGCGCGCAGATGTTGGCGAGTTCGTGAAGCAGCTGATGAAGGCACAGCACCTGGAGATGGTGCTGGCGCTGCGCGAAGGCAAGTTCAACGAGGTCATCGCTGGGCGCGCCATCGGTGGCATGACGCTGCTTGCTGAGCCTCCGAACCTCGACAACATCAAGAAGCTCGCCGGCCAGAAGAAGCAACGCTCGGAGGCGAGCAGCAGCGCGCCGCCTCCGCCGGTGACGCCGGAATCCGCGGCCACCGCGACGCCCGTGCGCGGCCTGTTCGCCTTGAACGTCCTGCGCAGCTTGAGCGGTGGCCCCGATCGCTACGAGCCGAAAGAGACCACGGCAACGATCGGCGCCCGCGGCGAGGTGAACTTGCCCGGCGAGCGCTTCTGTCATCCAGAAGAAGCGCGACTGCTCTATCGCGATGATAAGCTCTGGCTCGAAGATCTGGGCGGCGGCAACGGCGTGTTCTTGCGCATCCGGACAGCCGTGGAGCTCGAGTTGGGCGACGAGTTCGTGGTCGGAGATCAGCTGCTCCGTATCGAGCGCAACCCCGTGCCCGATGACGGCCCCGACGCCAATCCGACCTACTTTTACTCGTCACCGAAGTGGCCGTCGTCTTTCCGCGTGCTCCAGGTGTTCGAAGGCGGAGCACTCGGTTGTTGTGTGGTAGCGCGCGGCAATACCCTGCAGATCGGCGCGGCCATCGGCGACCTGGTTTTCCCCGACGATCCGCTGGTTGGTGAACAACATTGCGTGATCGAAGAGCACGCCGGCACGGTCGTGCTCACGGATCTCGGCTCGCGCACTGGGGTGTTCGTCCGCATCCGCGGCGAACAAGAGCTAGCCCACGGCGACGAACTCCTCGTCGGGCGGACTCGCCTCATCGTCGACTTGCGAAAAGCCGCCTAGCGCTCGCCTCCGGCGCAGCTTCCGCTCCCCACGATCACGATCACGCTTCAATCGCCCCCAGGAAAGCGCGGCCAGCTGCGCCGCGTCGAGCGAGAACCGGCGCGCAGCGTACGACCGTACGTGAGCACCGGAAGCGCAGCGAAACCAAGCAGCTGACCGAGATCTCCAGGGGTGTCCTCAAAGGCATCGACCTCCCTGTCACAGCCACAAAACACGAACGGTCGAGGTTTGTGCCTCGACCGTTCACGTTCGGCTGAGTTGTCCCGGGACCGCTCAGCCGCAAAGCCTCACTTCGCGGGCTCTTCCGCCGGCTTGGCGGCATCCGCGGGAGCAGCTTCGCCGCCCGCGGGGGCAGCGTCACCAGCTGCCGGAGCAGCCTCGCCCTCGGCCGGCTTGGCTTCCTCGGCCGCCGCGCCTTCCGGGGACTTTGCCTCGGGGGTCGCATCGCCGCCGCAGGCAACGAACAGAGCACAAACCGGGAGAAGAGCTGCAAACTTACGAATCGACATCGTTGGTTCCTCCTGCCGAACCGGTGTTACAGGCTCGGACCGTCTGACAGACGCGGGAGTAACAGAAAGCGGCTCACAGGCGAAGCGACTTTTTCTTCCGCAGTTCCATAAGTGCCACGAATCCGCGACAAAGCGGGCACACTGCGAAGCAGATTCCACAGTGTTGCCGAGTCGCCCACTGGGTAGCTCCGCGCGTCGCGAGGGCGTTACACGACTGTTGAGCAGACACCCGCACTCAGTACTTCTGCAAGTTTGAGCTGGTGTCGGATTTCGGCCCCGTGCTCGTGGTTGATTGTTTGAGCCGAACTGCCCTTGTCGCACGTCCAAGCGTATGTTGCCGGCCGTGCGCTCTGCTTCAGACCTACCTCGGCTCCGCCTAGTTGGCGGTGAAGCCGCGGCGTTTCGTCGGCAGGACCGGGCAGCGCTCGATCTGACGGATGCGCAGCTGGTTGCCCTGGTCAGTGAGGGGGATCGAGCGGCGTTCGAGAGCTTGTATCGCCGTCACTCCGCGTTTGCGTTTGGACTGGCCGTCCGGATTCAAGGCTCCGCCGCGGACGCGGAAGACATCGTGCACGACGCGTTCATGCGCGCGCACTCATCGCTGACCACGCTCAAGGACCAAGAGGCGTTTCGCGCCTGGCTCGGCAGCATCGTGGTGCGGCTGATCCGCACTCGGCTTCGTCGCCGCAAGCTGCTGACCTCACTCGGCCTGCAATCGCTGGAGCCGGTGGATTTGGATGCCATCGCGGCGCCGACGGCAGATCCCGAGTCACGTGTGCTGTTGGCGCAGGTGTACGCGCTGTTGCAAACGTTGCCCGCGGACGAGCGCATCTCGTGGACGCTCCGTTACATCGAGCGCCACCGCTTGGAAGCCGTGGCGTCGTTGACGGGCTGTTCACTGGCCACGGCCAAGCGCCGCATCGCGCGCGCACAAAGCTTCTTGGAGGCGCACTTCGTTCCTCCCTTTTCCAAAGACGCGCCATGATCGACGACGAGCTCAACCGCCTGGAAAAAGCCTCGCTGCGTGACTACGCGGGCGACGTGCGGGTGGAGCGCGTGTGGCAGCGCGTGAATCGCAGCCTGCATCAGCCACGTCCGCGCGTGCGGCTGGAGTTGCTGTGGGCACCCGCCTTCGGCGTTGCGTTGTTCGCGCTCGGCGTGTGGGTGGGACGCAGCGGGACGCCGCACGCGGAGTCCGCGCCACAGCTAGTGGCCGAACGGACCACGGCACGTGAACCCATACAACCGGCCACGACCTCCGCGGCCCCGGCCGGGGCAGAGGAGTTGGTGGCGACTCCACCCGCCAGCGCGGAGCGGCCGCGTACGCCCGCACGTGCAGCCAGCACGCACGAGTTGGCTCGCATGCCGGAGCGCGCGACGGCGCTTCGTGACTTGCCAGCACCACACGCGGTGGCGGCGAGCGGTCCTCCGGACTGGCAGACCAGCGCAGACGTCGGAGATTTCGAGGCCGCGCGTGCTGCGCTCCTGCGCGCTGGCGGCTGGGACGTCGTGTTGATTTCTGCCTCGGCCGAACAACTGATGACCCTCGTGGATTTGGCGCGTGCCTCGCGGGAACGCGATTTGGCCGTACGCGCCTTGCGCCGGCTCTTGGACGTGTTCCCCAGCGCGCCAGAGGCCCCGCTCGCCGCGTGGACGCTTGGAAATTTATTGGAGCAAGGTGGCGACGCCGAGGGTTCGGCCGAGGCCTACGCGCTGTATCGGCGCTTGTCTCCGGCCGGTGACTTCGCCGAAGATGCGGCGGCTCGCCAGGTGGATGCCGCCTTGTCCCAGAAAGACGCGGAGTCTGCGGCGTTGCTCCTCGATCAGTATGCCAAAGATTTTCCGAACGGTCGCCGCCTGGCTGAGCTACGCGAGGAGCTCGCGAAGCTCTCGCATGAGCCCAGCGCAGAGGCTGCCCCGTCCGCCGCGGCGCCTGTCGAGCCGGCTCCCGCTCCGCCGCAATAACTTCGCGCACCTTGCCGTGCTCGGCGCCTTGCTCGCATGCGTCGCCACTTCAGCGCGGTCGTCCCTCGCGCGCGGCCTGGACGTCGTGGTGGAAGTGGAGCCCACGCTGGAGCCTGCGCTCGACGCGCGCGCAACGCGTCGCCTCGTGACGCTGGAGCTGCGTGACATCGAGATCCCTGCGGCTTTCGTGCAAAAAGGCTCGAAGGCAAGCCCACCAGCGCTCTACTTTCGACTCCTCGGAAAACAAGCCACCAACGTGCGCGTCGAGCTCTGGCAATTGGGCGAGCTTCATGACGCACGTACCGTCTCCGTCGGGGACGGTACACCCGCGCACCTGCTCGCTCGCCGTATCGCGCTCGCCGCGGCGGAACTGGCTCGCCATCTGCGGCAGCAGCGCTTGCTGCAACTCCACAAACAAAAAAAGCAGCTGGAAGAGCTGCGGCGCCTCGGACTGCAGGCGGCACACAGCACGCGCGAGGGGCCGCTGGCCCTGCGGACCGAAGCCGCGTTCCTGTGGGGTGAACGGCTTTGGCTCAGCGGGCCGCGCCTAACGGCGGAGCTCAGCTTGCGCCGCTCCTTTCGCCTCGATTGGGGCGTTCGTCAAGGCCTGGGCGCGGATCACTCCGGGCGCAGTGGACTGAGCAGCTACGAAATCACGCTGGGTCCCGCGCTACGCCTACACCCCTCGCCGCAGTTCGATCTGGATCTGGGCGCGGAAGCCGCCGTCGCGGTCGTGCGAATCAACCGCGCCCGTAGCGTTGACGCCACCCCCGACGAGCGAACCAGCTGGACTGCGCGCGCCGGCGTCGCGCTGCGCCTTCAGCCGCGACTCAAGCGCGGCCTACGTGCCAGCATCGCGTTGGAAGGCGGCAGTCAGCTCCGCGCAATCCCCGTGCGCTACGACACTGGCACGGAGCGCTACGGCGGGTTTTACGCGGCGCTCGCACTCGGAATCGTGTTCACGCCCCGCTGACGCGTCAGTCGCAACCGAGCCAGCACAGTGCTACTTGGTATCGCGTGCGACGGCACGGCTCCAAGCACGTTCGGGATCTCGTATTCCGGCTCCTCGGGGATACCCCGAGGGATCTTCGTTACTTAGACATCACATCGCGAGACCTCCGCTCCGGTTACGGAGAACCGGTCACGCACGACAAGGCTCGTTGGGGCGTGCCGTCGCACGCGACGCCGCCGTGACCGCACCGAAGCTGATTGCGGAAGCGTTGGCGCTCGCCTTCCTCGCCGGCCCTTGGAACCAAGCAGAGCTGACTCAACGCGCCAAGGACGTACTGGGGGAGCGACCGCGTTGGTTGGCCCGGCTGGTGCGTTTTCTGCTGGGGAGATTTTCGGCTGCGCCGAATGATGCGTACACGGCGCTGCGCGAGACCATTCAGCGTGCGCCGGCGTTCAAGCGTGGTCACGCGGCCGGGCAACCGCGTTCGCGCTTGGTGAAGTTGGTTGTCGGCGATCCCACCATGGGAACTCAGCGCTGGTCCGTACCAACGTTGTGTACCAGCGCCGACGTCGCGTCGTGGCTCGAGCTGACGCCGTCCGAACTCGACTGGTTCGCCGATGTACGTAGTTTGAATCGGCACGTATCTGACGAATCACTGCAGCACTACACGTTCCGTTGGTTGGCCAAGCGCCGGGGCGGCTACCGTTTGCTCGAAGCGCCGAAACAACGCTTGAAGAAGCTTCAGCAGCGCGTTCTCCGCGAGATCCTCGAGCGTGTTCCGGTACACTTCGCGGCGCATGGCTTCGTCAAGGGACGTTCGGTGCTCAGCTGCGTTCAGCCGCACGCGGAGCGCGCTGCGCTGCTGCGGATGGATCTCGTTTGAATTTTTCGCATCCGTCGGGTCGCCGCGCGTTTTTCGCGTCTTTCGCGCGCTCGGCTACCCGGAGACGGTGGCGCGCGTGCTCACCGGCCTGTGCACCGTCAAAGTTCCGCACCGCGTCGCTGCATCAATGCCAAGCGCCTCGTTTGCAGAAAATCACGACTCGCACGGCGCTTCGAAACCCTGATTGGCGCGATCGCGATCGAAGAAGGATTCCTCGTCAACCACCGCAAAACCCGCGTCCTGCGCCGATCCCAATGTCAGCGAGTGCTTGGCCTCGTTACCAATCATCGTTCGAGCGTCCCCCGCACCGAGCGCGAACGTCTGGAAGCCATCCTCACGAACGCTCTGCGCCACGGCCTCGAAAGTCAAAATCGCGAAGGCCATCCGCGCTTTCTGGATTCGTTGCGCGGCCGCGTAGCTTGGATTGAGCACGTCAATCCTAGCCATGCTCGAAAGTTGCGCGCGCTCCTGCAGGCGTGCGAGATGGACCGGCCACGGCCCGTTATCTAGCGGGCCGTGGCACTCGGATGCCGCGGCGTGACCTGGTAGGGTTGCTTCAATCAATGAACGCGCTCAAGAGATCCTGACTCTTCCGATCCAGTTCGCGCGGAGCAGCGATACGAAACAGGTCTCCGAATACGTCCTCCAACACCAAACCGCCACCTTCCAGCTCGCGCGGCCAAGCATCCAGCGCAGTCTGAAAAACGCGCGTGCCTTGCAGCCTCTCCACTTTGAAGGAGCGTAGTTCGAAGTCCTCGCTGACGGCGAGGACGCGAGTCACCTCGAACACGAAGCCGGAGCGTGAGAGGCAAGCCATGAGGGAGTGCTGAGACCGTTCTTCCAGCGCCGCGGCGTCTGCCACGAAGGCCCGCTCTTCACCGTTGGCATCACGCAGCGAGAGAAAGCGGTTCGGTTCCGACCACGGAAAGCAACGTACTATTTCGACCGAGATGGGTGGCTCGACGCTCAACAACCAGAGCTTGCCGTCTAACCTTTGTTCGAGGCGAGGATGTGCCGGCACGCTCGTGGCTTCGCCGTGATTGCGCTCGCGCGTTGCGGGCAGGTCGAGATGGCGCCGTGAGCGCGGAGGGTCGGCGATCAGCTCAGGCTGCATGGTGGAGTTCCTCCTGGAGTTGGCAAAGTTTGCGATAGATACCGCCCGGCTTGGCGCTGAGTTCGGCGTGGGTGCCGACCTCGGCGAGCTTGCCCGCTTCGATCACGAACAGGCGCGAGGCTCTGCGCAGGGTGGATAAGCGGTGGGCGATGGCGAACACGGTGCGGCCGGCGACGAGGCGGTCGAGCGCTTCTTGGATCTTGCGTTCGGTCTCGGTGTCGACCGCGCTGGTGGCTTCGTCCAAGATCAGGATGCGGGGGTTGGCGAGTACGGCGCGGGCGATGCTGATGCGTTGGCGTTCCCCACCGGACAAGGTGTGGCCACGCTCTCCGACCACCGTGTCGTAACCTTGCGGCAGCTTGCACACGAAATCGTGCGCATTGGCCGCGCGCGCGGCGGCGATCACGTCCTCCAACGAGGCCTCGGCGTGGCCGTAGCGGATGTTGTCGAGGATGCTGCCGTGAAAGAGATAGGGCTCTTGTAGTACGACGCCGACCTGACGACGGTAGCTACCGCTCTCCAGCGCGCGGACGTCCACGCCGTCGACCAAAATTTGCCCCGATTGAACGTCGTAAAAGCGCGTGAGCAGATTGATCAGCGTGGTTTTGCCGCCGCCGGACGGTCCCACCAAGCCGATCAACTCGCCGGGTTTGACCTCGAACGTCATGCCGCGGATCACTTGCCGCACGCCATCGTAGCCGAACGCGACGTCGCGGAACTCCACGTGTCCGTTGACGGGGTCGAGCCTCACGGGTTCCGCGCGATCACGAACTTCCGGCTCCGTGTCGAGGATTTCGAACACGCGGTGCGCAGACGTCGTCGCGCGGTGCAACATGCGCGCGACTTGCCCCACCGTCTCGATCGGTTGCACGAACATCGAGAGATAGAGCAGAAAAGAGACGAACGTTCCTAGCGAGAGCGCTGGACCAAAACCAGTCGGCTGCCCCAAGAGTCTGGGCAACGCGGCCGTCCACACCGCTACGATCATGAGCTGTATGGCGAAGGTGAGACGCGGCCAGAACGTGGTCCAGTTTGCGTGGATGCGGTTGAACTCACTGACTGCATCGTGATTGGCGCGGCCGAAGCGCTTCAGCTCGCGGCGCTCTTGGTTGAACGCCTTGACTACCCGCACGCCCGGAATCGTGTCCGACAAGACGTCCGTCAGGCGCGACCATTTACGAAAAGCCCGCAAAAACAGCAGCTCCATGCTCTGACCGTTGCGGTAGATGGCATAGCAAAACAAGGGCACCGGCACGCTGATCAGCAAGCCGAGACGGAAGTCCAGCAAGAGCAGGATGGTGGAGAGGCCCAACAGCATCACCAGCGACAGCGACACCTCCACGACGCCGAACGCCAAGAACTCCCACAGGCGATCCGTGTCGGAGCTGACGCGCGTGATCAAGCTGCCCACCTTCTTACGTCCGAAGAAGCTGACGCTCAGGCGATGCAGGTGTTCGTACACTTCATCGCGCAAATCTCCGGCTACGAACTCACCGAGCTCGGCCATCAAGCGCAAGCGGAGCCACAGGCAGATCTGACGCAGCACGTAGGACAGACCGATGCCTAGCAAACACAACCAAGCTACGGTGGTCATGCTGGCGGCGGAGGTGGCGCCGGCCTGCACTGGGCCGATCACGCGGTCGATCAAGTAGCCGGTCAACAGCGGGGGCACCATCGTCAGCAACGTGATCCCGAAGGCGGCACTCATGCCCAACGCCACGCGGCGCTTGTAGGGCTTCAAATAAGAGAGCAACCGCCACAGCACCGCCATCTTGTTCCCTGCGATCAACGCTTGCGCTTCTTGTACTGGCGCGAGGGTGCTTGTCGCGTAGTCTGCGTCGGCGTCTCCGACCTGGCCCGCGCGCCCCTCCAGGGCTTGCTCCAGCAACAAGCTGACGCGGCCGACGCTACGTCGCTGGCGTTGGCTGAAATAGACTTCGGCCAAAGGCACCTGGCCCGGCGTGCCGTGCAGGCGCAGCACGTGGCAGGAGAGCCCCGCCTCCGTCTCTACGCTAGTGATGGCGCTCCGCGCGAACGAGCGCGTTATGCTGCCGCTGTCCCCTTCGACGACAGCGACCGAGCTTTGGCTGAGCAGCAGCCAACCCGGAGCGAGCTTGAGGTCGCGGTCCAGATCAGCGAAGGCATACGCCAAGATGGGTTCGCCACCGAAGGCCAGCTCCACCGCGTGGCGGAGCGACGTGGGCAGCCGTGCGGGTTGCTCTAAGTAGCGCGCAAAGAGCTCTGCGGTGGCGGGAGCAGCAGGGGTCATGACAAAATCCAAAAGGTAGTCGCTGGCGACGCCGGGCGACGACGGCGGTGAGCGCGCGACCTCTGCTCGTTTCGTGCCGAGCTGCCAGGCGCGCCCTACACTCGCAAATTCGGCGAAGTTTTGCGGCTTCACGCGAGCTCCGCGCGTTGCGCAACCGAACGCACGGCGTCGCGCCTTCGCGCAAACAGTTGCGCAAGTTGGGCGACTATTCGCGCTTACGGGGCCGCGGTAGGTCGAACTCGGAGAGGCGCGAAACCAGGGTTCGGCGCGAGATGCCGAGCAACTTGGCGGCTTGGGTTTGGTTGCCGGAGGCGCGCTCCAACGCTTCGCGAATGCGCTCGCGCTCGAGCGCCTTCACCTCGGCGCGGAACTGGTCCGCGTCGAGCCCTGGCGTCTCGCTCTTCGTGGGCGCGGTTGCGGGGGCGAACTGCGCCATGCGGATGGCTTGTGGCAGGTGCTCGGCGCGGATCGAATCTTCACCCGACAGCACGATGGCGCGCTCCACGGCGTTCTTGAGCTCGCGCACGTTTCCGGGCCAAGCGTAGGTCTGAAAGCAGCGCAAGGCCTCGGGCGTGACGTGCACCGGTGCGCGCTCCAGCTGACGACAGCTGGCGAGTGCAAAGCTGCGCACCAGCGGTTCGATATCCGCGGCGCGGTCACGCAGCGGCGGGATCGTCAGAATCACGCCACCGAGGCGAAAGTACAAATCGGCGCGGAATTTGCCCTCACGCGCGTCCGCCTCCGGATCCCGATTGGTGGCTGAGACGATGCGCACGTCGACGGGGCGGGCTTTGCGCGCTCCCAGCCGCAGCACGCTGCGCTCCTCGACCGCGCGCAGCAACTTCGCTTGGGTCGTTGCCGAGGCCTCTCCGACCTCGTCCAGGAACAGGGTACCGCCCTCGGCGGCCTCGAACAGTCCGGGGCGCGTCTGGTTAGCGCCGGTGAACGCGCCGCGTTCGTAGCCGAACAGCTCGCTCTCCAACAGGCTCTCGCTGATGGCAGCGCAGTTGATGCTGACGAAGGGGCCCTGAGCCCGCGGCGAACGCGCGTGGATCGCGCGGGCGAGCACCTCTTTGCCAACGCCGGTTTCGCCCAGCAGAAGCACGCTGATCATCGCTCGGGCCGCGCGATCCGCTTGCGCATACACCTCGCGCATCGCTGGATCGCGCACCACCACGGCGTTCGGTGCCGACTCGTCGCTCTCGCTGCCAGGATCGGGGAAATGTTCCGGCTCTTTCCCGCCGTGGCGCACCACCAAACAGGCCGCGCCGAGCAGCACCGTGTCGCCGACCAGGAGCTCCGCGCGGTCGCGCACTAGGCGTCGGATACCTTGGGTCGTTTGCGGGTCGCGAGCGCCGTGGGCGTCGCGCACGCAGGTCCCGTTGGCCCCCCCCAAATCCTCCACCACCAGCTTGGGAGCCAGGTGCAGGACCGCGTGATGACGCGAGACCGACGGATGATCGACCCGCACGGCGTTGCCTTCCTCACGCCCCAGCGTGACGCTGCCCGAGCGCGGCAGCGGGAAGGTCTTGGTCTCGTCACCGCAAAAAACCACGAGCTCGAGGCTCGGACCCAATGCGGAAGCAGAGCCGGCATTTTCCGGCGAGTTCTCGGGGGGCACGACCACGGTGCGTTATACTGCGCGCCGGGCCCCAGCGAAAGCACCTCGATTTGCGCGTGTTTTGCGGGCGTCCCACTGACCTGTGGCGGTTGCCCCGCCATCGTGCGGCCGTCCTCGGTCTGGCCTGGATGCGCCGGCGGTCCTGTGTATGCTTCCGGCTCGATGGAGAGCGAGGATACGTTGCGACACTGCTCCAGCTGTCGCAGCACCATGCCCAGTCAAGCTCGCTTCTGTCCGGGCTGCGGGCGCGACACTCAAGTCAGTCCCGGTGTTCAGTCTTCGGACCAACCGCTGGCCTCCTCGCGGCGCGTGCACCTCGATAATGAAGGACACGTGCCACTGCCACCCATGCGCATCGCCCCGGGCACCCGGGTCTCGGTGTATCGCATCGACAACGTAATTGGTGAGGGCGGGATGGGCGTGGTGTATCGCGCCTACGACGAAGCCTTGCAGCGCGTGGTCGCGCTGAAGTGCCTCCACACCAACCTCGCCGGGGATCGCGACATTCGCATCCGCTTCGCGCGCGAAGCGCGGATCTTGCAATCGTACTCACATCCCAACGTCGTCAGCGTCTACGACTTCGTCGAGCATGATTACCTGCTGGCGATGGTGATGGAGCTGGTGGAGGGACCGAGCCTCGTCGAATACCTCGACAAGTGGCGCGGCCACATGCCGTTCGAAGAGATCCGTCAGATCTTCCGCAGCGTGCTGGAAGCCGTCGAAGCGGGTCATCGCCACGGCGTGATCCATCGCGATCTCAAGCCCGAGAACATTCTCATCACCGGCAGCGGGGATGCCTTGCGTCCCAAGATCGTGGACTTCGGCATCGCCCGCATCCTCGAAGGCACGACGTACACCATGACCGGCGCCTTCCTCGGCACGTGTTGTTATATGTCGCCGGAGCAGGTGCAGCAGCCTCACGCAGCCGATCCGCGTTCGGACATCTATTCGCTAGGTGTCACCTTGTATCAACTGTGCACGGGCAAGCTCCCGTTCGAGGGTAATCACTTCGCGGTGATGATGGCCCACGTCAACGAAATACCGGTGCCCCCGTCGCGTCTACGTCCCGAAGTGCCGCCGGAGCTCGAGCGCCTGATCTTGGACGCCTTGGCCAAGGATCCAGCCGCGCGACCGCGTTCCTGCGACATCTTCCGGGAGCGGCTGGAATCTGCGCTGGCCGCACGGGCAACCACGAGTGTTCGCCTGGCGGTTTCCGAACACCCCAAGGTCGTGCGTGCTGCGGGCGGAGAAATGGTGCTGATCCCGGCGGGTTCGTTTCGCATGGGGCGGCAGAAGCGGAGTGTGCACCTCGACGCGTTCTACCTGGACCGCATGCCCGTCACCAACCGCGAGTTTGCCACCTTCTTGGAGGTGACGGGCTATCGACCAACAGACGAAGATTCTGGTCGCTTCGTCCCTCACGTCTTGAACGGCAAGCTGAGCAAGCGTTACGAGAACCATCCTGTCGTCTATGTTTCATGGTTTGACGCTCGGTCCTACGCTGCATGGGCCGGCAAACGCTTGCCCTCCGAAGCGGAGTGGGAGAAAGCGGCGCGCGGCAGCGATGGACGCAAGTATCCGTGGGGACGACAAGAGCCCTCTGGGCGGCGCGCGAACTACGGAAACAAGGACGGCGGCACGATGCCGATCGGTTCTTATCCCGAGGGTGCGTCTCCCTACGGCGTGCTCGATCTGGCGGGCAACGTTTGGGAATGGTGCGAAGACTTCGACGATCCTTTGTTTTACGAGGACGGCCCGCCGAACAATCCGCGCAACGAACATCCCGGTGAACGCTTGGTGATGCGCGGCGGTTCGTACATGTTCGGAGCGCACGCGTTGCGGACGTACGCGCGGACCAGCTTCGAGCCGCACTATCGTTTTGCGGGCGGTGGCTTTCGCTGCGCGCGCTCCGCTTGAAGACGCGGCTCGGCTCGTTCACACCCCCGTGGGGTGACGACACCACTGCGCGGGCTTATCCGGAGAAACCGCTCGCCACGCCGATCGAATTGTTCAGTTTGATTGGGCGCGTGTCCAGCTGGAAGCTCGGCCAATAACTCTTTGGAGTGACGCCGTGTGATCGTGGGGCAGCAGCCGTAATCGGCGCACATTCCTACTGTTTCACCGCAAATCAAACGCCGTGAACGGCCGAATTAGCAACGCTTCGCCGCGCACACATGCAAACGAATGACTACCGAGTTAGCGCCTATGAAATGCGAAGTCACACCACTAAGTGATTGTCATTCGAATTTATTTGCGAGCACCACTTAAGTAGGTGGAGTTGTATCCGTTTCACTTTATGAGGTGACTGTGGGTCCGCCACGGTAACTGTGCTGTCGGTGCTCGGCCGACAGGCCATTGCGGAACGTCGCGCAAGTTTGCGCGTCGGATCGGTGGATTTGCGGCTGCAACACCAACGGTGGGGTGGCCGGGTTTGGTGTTGCGGCCAAGCGCCTGAGCGTGGCCGTCCGAGCGACTTTGAAAGTTTCTGTGAGGGGCCTCGGAACTCACGTTGAGTTTCTAGGCAAAAACTGGCCGTTCGTTAGGAACGTCCAGCCAAATTGCCTTGAGCGAGCTGAACGACGTGTTGCGGACTCGCACGAGGAAAACGATCGAGGACCGTTTTTTGCGGAGCTTTCCGCGAGGGAGATAAGCATGTCAGTCGTCGCCAACTCAATTGTGGAAGAAAACGATTCTGTGGTGCAGAAGGTAGGCTCGAACGGGGACGTCGTGCTCTTCCACGAGATGCACGACGCGTTCGGGCAGCTGGACCATGAGCCGCTGCGCGAGGTGCTGCTGTCGAGCTTGGAGGCCGAACGTGAGTCGATTGAAGCGATCGCTCGCAGCTTCACGGGCTTCGTTGCGCGCAAGCAGTCCGCGGAGATCCGGCGCAGATTTTTCGCGTCCTGGCAGAAGACCAACAACTCTGCCATGTCGGTAGAAGGGCTCGCCAATCGCATGACTGCGGACGGTGAAGCCAAAGTGGTGAGCGGCGAACACGCCGACGGGCTGTCGTTGTTCCGCGCCGCGGGCCGCCTCAATCGCGTAGCCGACGAGGATCTGGGCGTGGGTGGGCAGACTCTCCACTTCGAGCTCTACTATCGTATGGCCACGGAATTTACCGACCGTGATGACCAGTGGCAGAGCCGTCAATACTGCTTGCCCGCTGCGGCTGAGTTCAAGAACTGGCTGGATGCTTCACGCCTGCGCGCCCCCATCATCGTGGGTCTCTTCTCGTTGCTGGTGCACGAAGGGTACACTCACGCCGAACTCGAAATGATCGCCAAGCCTTTCCAGAACTGGGCCACACGCGACATGGGCCTTTCGGATCGCGACGCACGGCGGGTGCTCGCCTGGATCAGCGTTCACAATGGTGGCACGGAGAAGGCGCACTTCGCGCATTCTTGCGCCTCACTCGCGCACTACCTCGAAGGCAGCGGCGCCGCCGTCGACCTGCAGGTGGCCGAAGACATCTTCCGCAAATATTTTCGGATGAAGGGCGCCGTGATGGCGCAGCTGAACGAGCTCTACGTCTGAGTTCGGCCAGTGGCTATGGCGCAAGACCGGCGGCGCTCGCTCGGCGTAGGACTCGCTGGGTTCACAGCGTTTCTGGAGCTGTATGCGACGCAAGGCATGCTGCCATTCCTGGCCAAAGAGCTGCACGTCTCCGCGGTAGCGGCCAGTACGACGGTGAGCGCGACCACGACTGCGGTCGCGCTCAGCGCGCCGTTCGCGGGCATGCTCTCCGATCGTTATGGTCGCGAACGTGTGATCCGCGTGGCGGCGTGTCTGCTGGTGCTCTCCACGTTCCTGGCAGCGACTGCGGCCACGCTGCCAATGTTGGTGGTGTGGCGCGCGGTGCAAGGCTTGTTGCTGCCTGCCATCTTCGCCCCGACGCTGGCGTACGTGGGGGAGGAGTGCAGCGGGAACGTGGGCCGCACCATGGCAAGCTACGTGGCGGGCAACATCGTGGGCGGCGTGATCGGGCGCTTCGTGATGGCGCTTGCCGCCGAGCGCTGGGGCTACCGCGAAGCCTTTTTGGTGCTGGGGTGTTTCAGTTTCGCTGCGACGTTCGCGCTGATGCTGGTGTTGCCGCGCGGTCAACACTTCGTCCCAGAACCAAGCCTGGGCTCGACGTTGGCTGCGTTGCTGAAGCAGCTCAAGAATTCGAAGCTGTGGGCTGGCTACGCGGTCGGATTCAATATATTGTTTTCCATCGTCGGCGTCTTCACCTACGTCGGCTTTCATCTCGCAGCGCCTCCGTTCGAGCTGGGCACGGCCGCGCTCGGCGCGGTGTTCCTCGTGTATCTGACGGGCCTGGTAGCGACGCCGCTGGCCGGACGCTTCTTGGATCGCACGGGGCCGCGCGTGGTGCTGCTTTGCGCACTCGCGATCGCGGCGAGTGGGGTGCTGCTCACGTTGGTTCCCTCGCTCACCATCGTGCTGGTCGGTTTGGGCTTGTGCGCAGGCGGAATTTTCGCGAGCCAGAGCGCGGCCAATAGCTACTTGGCGAAATCCTCGGCGCGCGCTCGTTCTTCGGCCGCGGGTCTCTACGTCAGCCTCTATTACTTGGGCGGAACCGCGGGCGCGTTCGTGCCCGGCGTGGCGATGCGCGCGGCCGGTTGGGCCGGATGCGTTACCGTGATCGTGGCGATGCAGGTCTGGACAGCGCTGATCGCCGGGCTGCTCTGGCGCAAACGGCGTAGGGGCACCGTGACGCCCCAGCTGCGTCCCAGCACCGCCCGCTGAATAGAACTGCCCGCAAGGGCCGGGAGGCGCGCTGCTCGGCGCCGTGTGGAACCGGTTCCGGAAGCGCGGGGAATTGTGATTGCTGGGCCGGAGGCTTCTGCAGTACAAGGCCGAGGCAAACCGCCATGCTGAAGTCGTTGCGTCGCCACCTTTTGCCGTCCCTGCCGCTGGCCATCCTCGCAGCGGCAGCTTCGTGTACTCCCCAGCCTGCTGCGCCGGCCGCCGCTGCGACCGCAGCGACTGTCCGTTCCGCACCGCTGAGGCCGGAGCCGTGGTTGATCGAGGACTTCGAACAGTCGGGCACTCGCTCGACCAATCCGCGTTATGTTTTTGATCGTAATTCGCTGGGAACCAAAGCGGAACCGGAGCCCTTCCGGCTCGAGGCGGGCGGCGCGGCGGACTCGAAATCGGCGGCGCACATCTGGGGCGCGCTGGGCGCCAACCGCGAACCGTGGACTTGGGTGCAGCTGCAGCTGCCGCTCAGCCCCGACAGCCAGCCTCAAGATCTGAACGCGTTTCGCAGCATTCGCTTCTTCGTCAAAGGGGACGGCGGGCGCTACGGCGTCAGTTTGTTGCGCCAGTCCGTCAAGAATTACGATCACTTCCACTACGAGTTCACGGCTCCGGCGGAGTGGACGGAGTTGGCGGTACCACTCAGTGAGTTCGTGCAATCCGGTTGGGGCGAGAAGTTGCCGCTCAAATTCGACGACGTGACCGCCGTGCAGTTCTATCCAGCGCTGCACGACAAGCCGTTCGACGTATGGATCGATCAGGTTTCGCTGTCTCGCGCCGAGGTGCAGCTGACGCCGGTGGCCGTGAATACGCGCGGTTGGTTCGCTTGGAAAGGTACGGATCCGGCGAAGCGTCGCGGTACCGCGCTGGACGTCAGTCGCTGGTTGGACGCGCCGGCAGGCAAACACGGTGTACTGCAGCGCAAGCAAGACAGGCTCGTTTTTCCGGATGGCGTGGAACCGCATTTCTGGGGCGTCAATATCGTCGCTTCCGCCAATTTCCCCTCGCACGCAGAGGCCGAGAAGACGGCCGAGTTGTTGGCGCAGCTGGGCGTCAACATGACGCGTCACCATCACATGGACGCGGCCTGGAGCCATCCGAACGTATTCGGCAACCAGCCCGGCACCAAAGCGCTCGACGCGGACGCGATGGAGCGCTTCGACTACTTCGTCGCGCAGCTGCAGAAGCGCGGCATCTACCAATACCTGGATCTGCTGGTGCACCGTAAAGTGACGTCAGCCGACGGCGTGCCCGACGCCGACAAGTTAGGCGCCGGTCTCAAGATCGAAGGTGAATTTTCCAAGGAACTGATCCCGCTGCAGCAGGAGTTCATCGCAGCGTTCCTGGGTCACAAGAACCCGTACACCAAGCGCGCTTACGCGAACGATCCGGGCGTGGCGCTCGTGGAGATCATCAACGAAGATAGCCTGTTGTGGCTGCAGCCGCGCGGAGATTTTGCGCTGAAGTCCCCGCACTACCGCGCGGAGCTTGCGCAGCTGTTCTCGGCGTGGCTCAAGAAGCAGGTGCCGGGCGGCCGCGCCGCTTTGCTCGAACGTTGGACCGCCTCTGGCCTTACTGCAGAAGAAGATCCAGAGCGGGGCAACGTCGCGGTCGCGGCGATCGGCGACCATCAGACCCCCATCAATCCTCAGCGCGCGTCGGACACGCTGCGCTTTTTGTACGACACGCAGCTGAGCTACTACAAACAGATGGAGGGTACGATCCGCAAGACCGGCTATCGCGCCCTGATCACCGGCAGCAACCACTGGGTGTCACACCCGCTCGACCTGCACGCCAACGCGCAGCTCGATTTCGTCGATCGCCATGCGTACTGGTCACACCCCGAAGGCGGCTGGGGCTACACCCGGGATATCACCTGGGATCCGAGCGCGATGGTGAAAGATCCGGGACTTGGCATCCTGGGCTCGTTTGCGCAGCGTCGCGTTGCTGGTTTGCCCTACCTG
>Ga0247764_1000289_pt1 | contig 18221 bp, 18 predicted proteins | sample UWRJL051202B4_FD_179932 | JGI IMG/M metagenome (GOLD analysis project Ga0247764, IMG submission 179932) | Plant litter microbial communities from Arlington Agricultural Research Station in Wisconsin, United States - UWRJ-L051-202B-4 | ecosystem: Environmental > Terrestrial > Plant litter >...
CGCCCCGACCAACCGGGGCAGATAGTCGAGCAGGTACGAGGTGGTGTCCGTGTCGGTCGTCGAGATGGTCAGGACGTCCCCGGTGCGTACCTCGGTGCGCGGGTCGAGCACCTTCGCCGCCACCGCAAGCCGCAGCCGGTGCGCCTCGACGGCGATGGCCCGCATGAGCTGCCGCGCGCCGGTCCGGTAGGCGATGGTGAGCACGAGGAACAGGACTGCCAGCACGCCGACCCAGCAGACCAGCATGCCGAGGTCTCGCGGGGCGACCGCCCGGTCGACGATCACCCCGATCAGGATCGGCACGAGCGCCTCACAGCCCTGGTGCAGCCCGATCAGCAGGCTCCCGCACGCGACCCGGCCCCGGTTGCGGAACAGAGCCCGCCAGAGCAGGTTCACGCCCGCCGACACGCGAGCGTCGGGAGGCTGCCGTCGACGATCGGAACTCCCGGGCGCGTACCGGACCCGTTCGCGGCCGGGCGGGGAGACACCGGGAATACAGAATCGAGACTCATCAACTAGTGACCTTGGCCCGGGAGATCGGCCAGGGCAAGACCCCGGGCCCCGCCGGCCCCGATCAGTACGCGGCCCGCGAGTCGGCCGACATCACGATGAGTTCATTTGTGATCAAGATCGCTTTTACACAGAGTAGTTTCCCCCTAAAGTATGATGGGTCCAGTTGTTCCGATAAGCCCGTTAGGACGCCTCCGAATGTCGCTGTCGCCCTACGAGCTCGACGACCGCGCGATTGCCCGGCACTGTGCCGCCGCACTGGCCGCGCACCCCTCCACCGGGCGCTTCACCGCTCTCGCGGTCGGTCCGCACGACCCGACCGCCGACGTGGCTCGCACCCTGGAAAAACAGCCCGCCACCGGCCATGACCAGCACAGCTTCTTTCTGCTGGTGCTCGACCGGCAGACCGGCAAACCAGCCGGAACCGCCCGGGTGATCGACGGCGGCGGCCGGACTCTGGACGACGCTCCCGAGCTGATCGGCCGCGACCTGTCGGACATCACCGAGGCGCACGAACTGCACGACGGCGGCCGGATCTGGGACATCGCTACTTTGAGTAACCTTACCGGATACCGCGAGGGCAAGGCCGGACTGATCGTGACCTCGCTGCTGGCTCGCACCCTTATCCGGGCCGGGCAGCGGGCGGGCGTGCGCCATCTGGTCGCTCTCCTCGACCAACGCGCCCACCGCACCCTGACCCTGCTCGGCGTCCCCTTCGTGCCGATGGCCGGCTCCGACCCCGCCCTTCGCGCGGTCTACGCCCCGTTCGCCGACTTGGAACCGGCGATGGCCGAGCAGAGCCGCCGCCTGAACCGCCTCGCGGGCTCGTTCACCGGCGAGATCGAGGCCCGAGGACTCCACCGCCTGCTGACCCGCCGCCTCGCCGCCAAGATGTCCGAGCAGGTCGCCACGGGCCGCGGTCTCGACGAGCACATCCTGCTGCCCGGCCTGGATCGGCGGCGTTATCGCGGGCTCCGGACGAAACGCTGAGCTCACCAGCGGCCGAGGCGGGCCGAGAGCACCGACAGCGCCGCCACCCCGGCGGTCGACGTCCGCAGCACCTCACGCCCCAGCCGTACGGCCGTGGCCCCGGCGGCGACGAACGTCTCGCGCTCCGCCTCGCTGATGCCGCCTTCCGGCCCGATCACCAGCACGATCTCGCCGGACGGGGGCAGCGGGGCCGAGCTGAGCGCCGTGGTCGCCTCCTCGTGCAGCACGAACGCCGCCCCGGGCGCCAGCCGGGCCGCGATCTGTTTCGTCGAGCAGTCGGGGTCGCCGCCGACCACCGGCAGCCATGCCCGCCGGGCCTGCTTGGCTGCCTCGCGAGCGGTCGACACCCACTTGTCGCGCGCCTTGGCGCCCCGATCGCCGCGCCACTGCGCCACCGAACGGGAGGCGGCCCACGGCAGGATCTCGTCGACCCCGATCTCGGTCATCGCCTGCACGGCCAGCTCACCACGGTCACCCTTGGCGATGCCCTGCGCCACGACCAGGCGGGGGTCGGCCGCGGGCACGTGCTCGCGGGCGACGATCTCGAGGTCGACGCTGCCCCGGCGCACCTCGGTGACCCGGCCCGTGACGCTGCCGCCCCGGCCGTCGGCGAGGATCAGCGTCTCGCCGGCCCGCAACCGCTGCACGGTGGCGGCGTGATGCCCCTCGGGCCCGTCGAGCGTGTGCGACGCGGCAGCGGGCAGGGCATCGACCAGGAAGAGCGGGGCGGACACCCCCGCACGGTACATCAGCCGTTACCTGATGCGCTTTGGGGAGCATGCGCTTTGGGGAGCATGCGCTTTGGGGAGCATGCGCTTTGGGGAGCATGCGCTTTGGGGAGCATGCGCTTTGGGGAGCATGCGCTTTGGGGAGCACACGATCGATAGTCCGACGGGCGGCTCGGTCGACGTCGGTGACGAACGGCTTCTCGCGAGATGCTGAGCCCGATCGCTTCCGTTGGATGAGAATTCCGCCGCTGTGTATCAGAGCACGAGCACGATGCGACCGTCCGCCTCGCCCGCGGCCTGGCGGGACCAGGCGGCGTCGACCTCGGCGAAGGGCATGATCTCGTGCGACACGGTGAGCCGGCCCGCGGTCGCGTGTTCGGCCACCACGCCGAGCGACTCGGCCCGCTCCCCCACCGACAGCCCGTTGTTGGTGTAGCCGAGGATCTTGAGTGAGCCACCGCGCAACGTGGCCGAGTCGAGAGGCGCGGTCGCCCCGGCCGAACTGCCCAGGTTGACCAGACGCCCGCCCGGCCGAAGGACCCGCAGCGCGGCCGCCGCCGGCACGCCGAAGACCGGGTCGAGCACCAGGTCGACCAGGCCCGCGACGGCCCGCAGCCGGTTGGCCAGCGCGTTCGGGTCGTCGCCGGGCCGCAGCTCGACGACCTCCCCGGCGCCGAGTTCCCCGGCCCGGTCGAGTGCCGCGCGCGACCGGGAGACGGCCACGACCCGGGAGGCGCCCGCGAGCAGCGCCAACTGGATCGCGGCCTGACCGACCACCCCGCCGGCGCCGAGCACGACCACCACCTCGCCCTCGACGAGACCCCCGGTGCGGGTCAGCGCGGCGTGCGCGGCCACCGCCGAGAGGCCGAGGGCCGCGATCAACGGCAGCGGCGCCTCGGCGGGCAAAGAGACGACGTCGACGAACGGGACCGAGACGGCGGCGGTCATGCTGCCGTCACCCGGACGCATCCCGGCCGAAGTGGCGAACCAGACCGGTGTGCCGTCGTCGCGCCGGCCGACCCCCTGGACCCCCGGCACGTACGGAGTGGCCGGGGGTCCGAAGTAGCTGGTGCCGCTGGCGCAGAGCAGGTCGAGCGGCGTGATCGGCGCGGCCACCACGTCGATCGGCACCTCGCCCACGCCCGGCACGGGCGGCCGTCGCCACTCGATGGACGGCGGCCGGCCGCACATCCGCAGCACGGCCGCCGGAATCATGTGGCGATGTCCGGGTAGGGCAGGTCGAAGTGGGCCAGCCGGGCGCCGAACGCCTTCTGGTACTGCAGCGGCTCCGCGTTGTCCCGCTCGAACATCGCGATGAAGAGCGTCAGCGTGAGGAACGGGTGGGCGCCGAGCGCGAACAGCTGGACGTGGTCGTGGGCGATCAGGGCCGCGCGCTCGTCGTCGGTGAAGCGCAGCCACGTGCTGGCCTCCCCGGTGTGGCAGTTGAGCACAGCGTTGGCGCGCTCCGCCTCCCACCAGGTCACCGTGCCGTTCGGCTCGTCCCGGTAGCGCTCCACCAGCTCCGGATCACGGTCCACCGTGTACAAGAACTTGTTCAACAGGTACTTGCTCATGCCGGGACTCCGTTCGGGTACCAGGTGAAGTAAGCCTCCATCGTGTGGAACAAATCAAGAGTGTCGACGTAATCGGCTTTCGCCCCGGCGCCCGCGACACCCATCATCAGCATGAAGTCCATGAAGCCGTGGGTGGCGTTGCCCGGTGAGTGCAGGCTGTCGAGCGTCACCTCGCGCAGGCAGTTGTCGAGGTCGCCGGTCGCGATCCACTCCACCGCCCGGCGGTCGAACTCCGGGTCGGGACCGTGCGGCCCGAACTGCCGCGGGCCGCCCAGTTCGAGCGAGAGATGCCCGGTTCCGATGACGGCCACGCGCAGGTGCGACGGCCACTGCTCGACAATCTGCCGGATCGTCTCGCCCAGCTTCACGAACCGCGACGGCTGCGGCAGCGGCGGCGCGAAGATGTTGGTGTAGATCGGCACGATCGGCAGGTCGGCCTCGGGCCGCAGCGTCACGATCGGGCAGGTGATGCTGTGGTCGATCCGCAGCTCGTTGCTGAACGCCAGGTCGAAGCCCTCGTCGAGACCGGCCCGGAGGATGTGCGCGGAAAGGTCCTCCTGCCCCTTGAGCAGCATCCGCGGCAGGCCGAACTCGCGCTCCTCGTTGTACCAGTTGGCATCGTAGAAGGGCGCCTTGCCGACGAGGAACTGCGGCATGTTGTCGAGCCAGAGCTGGTGGAAGTGGTCGGAGCCGACCATCACCAGTACGTCGGGGTTCGCGCGGGTGAGCGTCTCACGGAATGCCAGGATCTTGCGTTCCCACTCGTCGGCGAAGGGCGGACGATCCTCGCCGGTCGCCGTGCTGGCCTTGTAGTAGAACGGGTGATGGGTGGAGGCGATGACCGCGACAATGCTGGCCATGTGTTCGGGCTCCTCAGGGTTCGTAGACGGCGTTACGGTCGACGGTGCGGTAGATCTCCATGCCGAGCGGCCGGCGGCGCTCCTCGGCAAGGTGTCCGAGCAGCCCGGCGGCGCGGGCCAGCAACGCGAAGCCGCGCAGCAGGTCGGTGGGGAGTCCCAGGTCGGCCAGAGCGGCCCCGCACACCCCGGCGCCGTTGAGCGGCAGCCGGCGCCCGAGCACCTCGGGGTGCACCCGGCCGATCGCCTCGAAGAGCTGCAGGTGCGGGCCGCGCAGACCCTCCTCCTCGGCGATCGCGATCAGCACCGGCGTCCGCGGGTCCTGCTCCTTGTGCACGGGGTGGCCGAGGCCGGGGATCAGGCGCTTCTCGGCCTTGGCCTGGCGCACGGCCGCCAGCGCGATCCGGTCGTAGTCGCGCTCGGTGCCCGCGTCGACCAGGGTCTCGGCCAGGAATCGTCCACAGTCCTCGGTCACCCCGAGGAAACGCGATCCGCCACCGAGCAGTCCGGCGGCGAGCGCGCCCTGCAGCGACTCGGGCGCCGACAGATAGGTGAGCCGGGCCGCGATCGCCGTGGGCGTGAAGCCGTGGTCGGCCAGCGCCACCAGCACCGCCTCGAAGACCCGTACCTCGGAAGGGGTCGGACGACGACCGGCGACCAGCCAGAACGCCAGCTCACCGAAGCCGACCTGGCCGATCAGGTCGGCCGCCAGGTCGTGCCCCAGCAGCGAGATGGTGTCGGGGGTCGACGTGCCGATGCCGGTCGGGAAGCTCAGCTCCTCAGCCATTTGCGGATCTCCTCACCGTGCTCGTCCAGCCCGGGCGGCGGCAGTTCGTAGCTCGGCCGCGTCTCGCTGAAGGTGATGGGGTTGCGGATGCCGGGGACGCCGCCGGTGATGACGACCGGGTCGAGCCCGAGCTCCTCGGCGAACGCCACCCCGCCGTCGATCGTGTTGATCGGGGCGCAGGGCACGCCGGCCGCGATCAGGTCCCGGAACCATTCGTCCTTGGTCCGGGTGGCGAGCCGGTCGACCAGGATCGGGCGGAGCTGCTCCCGGTTGGCCGTGCGGTCCTGGTTGCGGCCGAAGCGCGGGTCGTCGGGCAGGCCGGGCAGATCGAGCACCTGGCAGAGCTTGCGGAACTGACCGTCGTTGCCGGCGATCACGATCAGCTCGCCATCGGCGGTGGGCAATGGCTCGTACGGGAAGAGGCTGGGATGCGCGTTGCCCATCCGGAACGGCACGGTGCCGCCGGCCACGAAACCGCTGGAGTGGTTGACCAGCCCGGAGAGCGCCGAGCTGAGCAGGTTGACCTCGACGTGCTGCCCGCGCCCGGACTCTCCACGGTGGTGCAGCGCGGCGAGGATACCGATGCTGGCGTGCATGCCCGCCATGACGTCGAAGACCGAGATGCCGGCGCGGAACGGCGAGCCCTCCGGATCGCCGGTGAGGCTCATCAGTCCCGAGATCGCCTGGACCATCAGGTCGTAGCCGGGCAGGCCGGCGCCCGCCCCGGTGCCGAAGCCGCTGATGCTCGCGTACACGATCTTCTCGTTACCGGCCGCCACGGTGTCGTAGTCGAGGCCGAAGCGGGCCAGGCCGCCGGGGCGGAAGTTCTCGATCATGACGTCGGCGCGGCGAGCCAGCTCGCGGGCGTCGGCCAGATCGGCCTCGTCCTTCAGGTCCAGCGCGATCGACCGTTTGTTGCGGTTGATGCCCAGGTAGTACGTCGAGACGCCGTCGCGGACCGGCGGCATCCAGGTGCGGGTGTCGTCCCCGCCCGGACCCTCCACCTTGACCACCTGGGCCCCGAGGTCGGCCAGGAGCATCGTCGCGTAGGGACCCGCGAGGATCCGCGAGAAGTCGGCGACGAGCAGGCCGGACAGCGGCCCCGCTGGTTTCGTGGACATGCAAACCGCCCGTTCTGCGGACACTCGTCCGCCGCATCAGCTTGCCCTCCGCCACCAGCCGTGTCAACGGTCAGGTCATCTGGCCGAAACAAACTATTGACCAAGGAAGTGACCGGGCGCACACTGACCGCATTCGCCCTGCCCGCCAAGCGGACAGTGGTCCGAATTCCTGGAAAGGGTGGCCGATGATCTTCCGTAATGGCCTGGTTCTCACCATGGACGACTCGCGCACCGTGCTCGAGAACGCCGATGTGCTGGTCGTCGGTGATCGGATCGCCGAGATCGGGCCGAATCTGACCGCGCCCGACGGCGAGGACGAGATCGACGCCTCCGGCGGCATCCTCATGCCCGGCATGGTCGACACCCACCGGCACATGTGGCAGACCGCGATGCGCGGCTACGGCGCCGACTGGACGCTTACCCAGTACTTCGTCTGGTACTACCTCGAATCGGGCCGGCATTTCCGGCCCGAGGACATCTACGCCGGCAACCTGCTCGGCGCCCTCGAGGCGCTCGACGCCGGCGTCACCACGACTGTCGACTGGTCGCACGGCCTGCAGAGCATCGACCACGCCGACGCGGCCGTCGACGCGCTCGAGGCGGTGCCCGGCCGGTTCATCCTCGCCTACGGCAACATCCAGCAGGGCCCGTGGGAGTGGTCGACCGCGGCCGCCTTCCAGGACTTCTACCGGCGGCGCATCGACGGCGGCAAGCTGGCCGGCTTCCAGCTGGCCTTCGACGTCACCGGCGACCCCGCGTTCCCCGAGAAGGCCGCGTTCGAGGTCGCCCGCGAGCTCGGTGTCTCGGTCACCACGCACGCTGGTGTCTGGGGCGCCACCAACGACGACGGCATCCGGCTCATGCACGACAGCGGGTTCATGAGTGCCGGCAACGTCTATGTGCACGCGGCGACGCTCTCCAGCGACTCCTACCACCGCATCGCGGCGAGTGGCGGCTCGGTGTCGGTGTCGACCGAGAGCGAGCAGAGCGCCGGACAGGGCTACCCGCCCACCTGGCAGCTGCGCCGGCACGACATCCCGGTGTCGCTCTCGATGGACACCAGCGTGTGGTGGAGCGGTGACCTGTTCTCGGCGATGCGTTCGACGCTCAGCGCCGACCGCGCCCGTGAGCACCTCGAGGCGCACGGCAAGCAGGAGACGGTCACGCACCACCACCTGCGGGCCGAGCAGGTCGTCGACTGGGCCACCCGCGGCGGCGCCAAGGCGCTGGGCCTGGACTCGTCGATCGGGGCGCTCACCCCCGGCCGCCAGGCAGACATCGTGCTGCTCAAGAACGATGCCTCGCCGGTCATGTTCCCGGTGCTCAACCCGTACGGTCATGTGGTCTTCCAGGCGCAGCGCGGCGATGTGCACACCGTGCTGGTCGGCGGCCGGGTGGTCAAGCGCGACGGCAAGCTGGTCGACGCCGACCTGGCCGCCGCCCGCGCGAAGGTGGGAGCGACCATCGACCACCTGCGCTCAACCCTGGGTGAGGACGCCTGGCGGCGCGGCATGAACCCGGAGATTCCCGAGGCTCGGATCCTGCAGAACCCGTATCAGTACACCAAGTAGGGTGCCGTTTCATGACGGACATCGGGAGGGGCGTCGGACCCGACTTCATCGAGGCTCTCGCACGCGGTCTCGACGTCCTGCGCTCCTTCCGCCCCGGCACCCCGGCGATGACGCTCAGTGAGATCGCCGCGCTGACCGGCCTCGCCCGACCCACCGTCCGCCGCATCCTGATCACGCTGGAGGCGCTGGGCTACGTGCGCACCGACGGCCGCGGCCACGCGCTCACCCCGCGCGTGCTCGAGCTCGGCATGGCGTACGTCAATTCGTTGAGCATGTGGGAAGTCGCCCGCCCGCACATGGAGAGGCTGGTCGCCCAGACCAACGAGTCGACGTCGATGGCCCAGCTCGACGGCAGCGACATCGTCTACGTCGCGCGCGTCGCGGTGCCGAAGATCGTCACGCTCTCGGTCACGATCGGCACCCGCTTCCCGGCGCCGGCCACCTCGATGGGCAAGGTGCTGCTGGCCTCGCTGCCGACCGCCGAGCTCGCCACGGTGCTGGCCGAGCCGTCGCGGTCGGGCATCGACGCGCGCTGGCAGCCTTCGCCGGACGAGCTCGACGCCTCGCTGCGTGTGGTCCGGGCCAAGGGGTGGGCCCTGGCCGACCAGGACCTCGCGCCGGGCATCCGGTCCGTCGCCACGGGCATCCGCGACGGCGACGGCCGGGTGATCGCCGCGCTCAACGTGACGGTGCACGCCGCCGAGACCTCGATCGAGACGCTTGTCGAGGATCACCTGCCCAAGCTGCTGCGCACCGCCGCCGACATCGGCCACGACTGGTCGCTGAGCGCCGCGATGCCCGCGGTCACCGGCTAGGGCCCATTTCGGGGTGCGGGCCGATCCCGCACGGCCCCGGCCGGGTGCCCGGTTCGGCCTCGGCCTCCTCGATCGCCCCGTCGACAGCTTTGATCATCTCGGGCGACGCGGCCTCGGCGAGCTCGTGGGCGATCTTGTGCAGCTGCCGCACCTGTGTCGGCGTCAACCGGTCGAAGACCAGGCGACGAGCTTCCCGTACGTGGGCCGGCGCGGCCGCGATGAGCGCATCCAGGCCCTCCCGGGTGAGCACGGCCTCGATGCACCGGAACTCGTTGACCGTATTGGTGCGGCGCTTCACATAGCCCTGCCGCTCCAGCCGGCTCACGGCGTGCGACAGCCGGGAAAGGGAGCCGCCGGCCAGCATCGCCAGGTTGCTCATCTGCACCGCGTGCTCGTCGGGCTGGGACAGCGAGGACAGGATCGAGTATTCGAAGAAGTTGAGCCCAGAATCGCGCTTGAGCTGGGCGTCGATGGCGGTCGGCACGGCCATGAGCATCGCGATCAAGGTCATCCACGCCGAGCGCTCTTCGGCGTCGAGCCACGGGACGGCCTCGGACGTGTCACTGGTCACCCGGGAAGAATACCGCCGCCGAGGTGTTGAATGTTCAACAGGATGGTGTCACAGTGACGTTGAACATTCAAATCCGTGAGGGAGCAAGTACATGTCCGTTCTTCGTATCGACGCGAGTATCCAGGGACCGGCGTCGGCCTCCAGCGAGCTGGCCGACCTCGCCGAGGCTGAGTGGAGCGCCGTCCGTCCGGGGACCACGTTCGTACGCCGGCACCTCGGCTCCTCGCCCCTGCCCGCGGACGCCTGGGCGACCGTGATCCACGCCAACTACACGCCCGAGGACCAGCGCACCGCCGAGCAGCGTTCCGCGATCGCCCTCTCCCAGCAGCTGATCGCCGAGCTGCGCGACGCCGACGCAGCGATCCTCGCGCTGCCGTTCTACAACTTCGGCGTCTCCCAGCACGTCAAGACCTGGGTCGACCTGGTGCTGGCCGGCGACCCGTCCGAGCGGTTGCTCGAGGGCAAGCCCGCCATCGTGCTCACCACGCGCGGCGGCTCCTACGCGCCCGGCAGCCCCCGCGAGGGCTGGGACCACAACACGGCCTATCTGCGCACCATCGTCCGCGACGTGTGGGGCGCCGACCTGATCCTGGTCGAGCGTGAGTTCACCCTGGCCGGCGTCAACCCCGCACTGGACCAGTTCATCGAGACCGGTCAGCTCATGAAGAAGGCCGCCCACGAGGCCGCCATGCAGGCCGGCCGTACCGTGGCCGCCCGCTGAGATCCGCTTTTCGCGGTTGCGGGGCGGCGAAGCGGAGTGATCCCTGAATAAGATCGCCGCTCATGGAAACCACGTTGGCCGCGGTGTATTGCGAGGGCTGGGAGGCCGGCCTCGTCAACCCGTTCACCCCGGACCAGGCTGAGTCGCGCGACTCCGTCGGCGAGCCGTACAGCGTGGTGCTGCTCGCCGGTGGACGTCCGCACACCGTGCTCGACATCTCGTGGGCCGAGGGCTACTTCGCCGTGACCCGCCTCGACCTCGCCGGTCGAAAGGTCGCCGCCCACGAACTTCGCCGCGCCCCCGAGGGCGATCTCTTCCTGCGCGTGTCGAGCACCGGCGCCGGGCCCGAAGCCGCTCGCCACCGCACCACGTGGCAGATCAGCGGCCGCCGCACCGACTTCATCGAGCCGGCCGGCGACCGCGGCGGCCACTACGACCTCGTCGACGTCGCCCCGCCCCGCCTGCCGATCCCCTCCTTCGGCCGCTGGAAGCCGCTGCTGGACCGCACCGCCCGGGTCCACGCCGAGATCTGCACCGAGGACTATCGCGACGCGTGCGTGATTCCGCGCGAGACCGAAGGCCCGTTCCGGATCACGAACGCCGACACCCACGGCCTTCCGATGGCGACCACCGACGTACGCCCGTGGCACCCGCCCCGCCCGATGCGCCCCCGCCGCCTGGACGCCCTGTTTCGCAACGGCGCCGAACGCTCGGCGGACGAGCGCCGCCTGAGCGTCTCCACCCATCAGGCGGGCAAGCTGAACCTCCCCTCGGGCCGGCTGGTGGCGGCCGACCCCTCCTGGCTCGACGATCAGGAGCCGTTCCTGGCCACGGTCGAGCCTGGCACCTATCCCGTGACGATCAGCCTCGCCACGTTCACCGACGATCCGGAGCACCAGCGCGTCGCGGCCGTCCGCCTGGACGTCACCGACCGCCGCCCGGTCACCTGGGAGCTGGCCCTGCGCGAGGGCCAGGACCCGCTCGATCTGGGATACGGCGAATTCTTCGGCTTCGCGGTGGAGACCGGACGGGCGTGCCTCGTCGACGAGGACAACCTTGCACGTCTCGCGGGCGAGGCCGACGATCTGCAGCTGACCGGCCAGCCCTTCAGGAACCACGCGGACGGCGACCTGATCGCCTGGTCCAGCGGCTGGGGCGACGGCTACTACCCGATCTGGATCGGCCGCGACTTCGCGGGCCGGGCCACCACCTTCGTAGCCGACATGTTGCTCTTATCCTCCGACGGCTGACGCACTCCGTTTCGCCTCCGGCGCCGATCTTGACGCCGTTGAACGTGGGTCTGGTCGGCGCTGGGCGGCGGCTTTGAGTGCCCTAGTGGCCGTTGAAGGCGTCGCGCATGCGGCTGAAGAAGCCGCCCTGCTTGCTCAGTTCGGCTACGTCCTCGCCGCGGGTCTTGGCGAAATCGCGCAGCATGCGTTCCTGGTCGGCGGTGAGCTTGGTCGGGGTCCGCACGTCGAGATGGACGAAGAGGTCGCCGCGGCCCTGACCGCGCAGATGTGGCACGCCCTTGCCGCGGATGCGCAGCGTGCTCGCCGGCTGGGTGCCCTGCTTGACCTCGATGCCCTCTTCGCTGTCGAGCGTCTTGATCGTGAGGCGGGTGCCGAGCGCGGCGGCGGTCATCGGCAGTGTGACCCGGCAGTGCAGGTCGTCGCCCTTGCGGGAGTAGACGTCGTGCGGGCGTTCGTGGATCTCGACATAGAGGTCGCCGGGGGTGCCGCCGCCGGGGCCGACCTCGCCCTGCTGGGCCAGGCGGATGCGCATGCCGTCCTCGACGCCTGCGGGGATCTTGACGGTGAGCGAGCGGCGGGTGCGGACGCGGCCGTCGCCGGCGCAGGTGGGGCAGGGGTGGGGGATGACCGTGCCGTGGCCCTGGCAGGTGGCGCAGGGGCGGGACGAGACGACCTGGCCGAGGAACGTGCGCTGGACGCTCTGCACCTCGCCGCGGCCGCCGCAGGTCTCGCAGGTGGCCAGGTGGGTGCCGGGCGCGGTGCCGGCTCCGGAGCATTGGGTGCAGAGGACGGCCGTGTCAACGGTGATCGGGGCTTCGACGCCGAACGCGGTCTCGACCAGATCGAGCTCGAGCCGCAGGATCGCGTCGGCGCCGGGACGGGTGCGCGGGCGCGGGCCGCGGGCGTTGCCGCCGGCCGCCGAGCCGAAGAACGCGTCCATGATGTCCTGGAAGCCGACGAACGCGCCGCCCGCGCCGCCCGCACCGCCGGGGCCCATGCCGCCGCCGGGGGCGAGGGGGTCACCGCCGAGGTCGACGATCTGGCGCTTCTGATCGTCGGAGAGAACCTCGTACGCCGCGTTGATGTCTTTGAACTTCTCGTGCGCCTCCGGATCGGGGTTGACGTCCGGGTGATATTGCCGAGCCAGTTTGCGGTAGGCGCGCTTGATCTCGTCGTCGGTGGCTTCCCGGCTCACGCCGAGAATGCCGTAGTAGTCCTTGGCCACGGGCTCCGCAATCCTCGTCAGTTCTGTGCTAGAAGGTCGCCCACGTAGCGTGCCACCGCACGAACGGTCGCGATGGTGCCGGGGTAATCCATCCGGGTGGGACCGAGCACACCGAGCCCACCGACGATCGTCGCCCCTGGGCCATAGCCTGTGCTGACCACCGACGCCGACCGCAGGTTGTCGATCTTGTTCTCGTCACCGATCCGGACCCGGGTGGTGCTCGGTTCCAGATCGCCGATCAGCTTCAGCAGGATGACCTCTTCCTCGAGAGCCTCGAGGACGGGCCGCAGCGTGCCCTGAAAGTCGAGCACGCCCCCACGAGTCAGGTTAGCCGTGCCTGCCAAGGCGAGGCGTTCCTCACTCCGCTCGACGAGTGTCTCGAGCAGAACCGAGGCGAGGCAGGCCATCGTGCCACGGCTGGCGGGCGCGCAGTCGTCGAGGAGGGCCTGCACGAGCGGCGGGGTGTCGACCAGTTTCTGCCCGGCGATCTTCTCGTTGACGCGGCGACGCAGATCAGTCACGTCGTCGGAGGCGATCGGCGCGGGTAGCTCGACCAGCCGCTGCTCGACCCGGCCGGTGTCGGTGATCATCACGAGCATGAGGCGCGTGGTGGAGATCGGCACCAGCTCGAGGTGGCGCACGGACGAGCGGGCCAACGACGGGTATTGCACGACGGCGACCTGGCGAGTCAGCTGGGCGAGCAGGCGCACGGTGCGGTGGACGACGTCGTCGAGGTCGACCGCGCCGATCAGGAAGCGCTCGATGGCCCGACGCTCGGCGGGGGTGAGCGGCTTGACCCTGGACAGCCGGTCGACGAAGAGCCGGTAGCCGGCGTCGGTGGGCACGCGGCCGGCGCTGGTGTGCGGCTGCCGGATGTAACCTTCCTCCTCCAGCACCGCCATGTCGTTACGCACGGTAGCCGGGGAAACGCCCAATTGGTGGCGCTCGACCAACGATTTGGAGCCGACCGGCTCCTGCGTCTCGACGTAATCCTCGACGATCGCCCGCAGCACCTCGAGCTTGCGGTCATCCAAACTCATGACCCCTCCCCCCTCGCTGCCTGGCCCGTCGGCTTGGCACTCTTGCTGATGGAGTGCCAGTCTACGTCGCCACCGGCGGCAACGCGATGATCGTTCGGGCTGTCTCTTCACCGACTCGGCCCGCATGTCGTTCGCGACCCTGTTGAACTGCGGCTCTACCGTGACAGCCATGACTGAACCGCCGCGGCCGCCCGGTGACGACAACCGCAACGACCCCACCCGGCCGTTCGACCCTTATGCGGCTAACGAACCGACTTCGGCTTCGGCACCGCCGCCCCCGCCCGACGGGCCGCCGACCGCCGCCCCCAGCGGCTACGAGCCACCGCCCGACCCGCCGACCGGCTACGGAACTCCGCCGCCGCACTACGGCTACCAGCAACAACGGCCGCCCGGCCACCAGTTCGGTGCCTCCCAGGACGACCGCACGTGGATCCTGGTCGCCCACTTCGGCGGCCCGGCGGGCATTCTGGTCGGCCTCGGGCTCGGCGGGTGGATCGCGCCGCTGATCGCCCTGCTCGCCCGGGGCAACCAGTCGCCGGTCGTGCGGACCGAGGCGATCAAGGCGCTCAACTTCCAGCTCCTCTGGGCCCTCGTCGGCCTGATCGGCTGGGCCACCATCTGCCTCGGCATCGGCTTCGTGATCATGACGCTCGCCGCGCTGGTCGCCATCATCTTCGGTGTGGTCGCCGGCGTGAAGGCCATCAACAACGAGCCGTACAACTACCCGATGACCGTGAATTTCATCAAGTAGTACCCGCTGCGCGCCGGGACGAGAGCCCCGGCGCGTCACACCACGTCGCGGATCACCGCGTCGGCGAGCAGGCGACCACGCAGGGTGAGGACGAGACGATCACGCTCGTACGCCTCGGGGTCGAGCAGTCCGTTGGCCAGAGCCTGTTTGGCGCCGACCGGGTCGACCTGGCCGAGCCCGATGCCCTCGCGCAGCCGCACCCGCAGCATCACGTCCTCGACGTGCCGGTCCTCGTCGGTGAGCAGTTCCCGGCCCTGGCCCGGCGAGACCCCTTCGGCGAGCCTCTGCCCGTACGCCGCCGGGTGCTTGACGTTCCACCAGCGCACCCCGCCGACGTGACTGTGCGCGCCCGGCCCGAGCCCCCACCAGTCGGCGCCGGTCCAGTAGAGCAGGTTGTGCCGGCAGCGGGCCTCGTCGGAGGTCGCCCAGTTCGAGACCTCGTACCACTGGAATCCGGCCTCACCGAGAGCCGCCTCGGCCGCCAGATAACGGTCGGCGGCGACGTCGTCCGAGGGGTAGGGGATCTCGCCGCGCCGCATCCGGGCGGCCATCCGGGTGCCGTCCTCGACGATCAGGGCGTACGCGCTGACGTGGTCGACCCCGGCGTCGATCACCGAACGCAGAGACGTGGCGAAGTCGTCGGCGGTCTCTCCCGGGGTGCCGTAGATCAGATCGAGGTTGACGTGCTCGAAGCCGGCCTCGCGAGCTTCCCGCGCGGCCTCGGGAGCGCGGCCCGCCGTGTGCTTGCGGTCGAGGATCCGCAGGACCGTGGGCGCGGCCGACTGCATTCCGAGCGAAATGCGGTTGAAGCCGTGCCCGTGAAGCCGACGCAGGTAGGCGAGGTCCACCGACTCGGGGTTGGCCTCGGTCGTGATCTCGGCTCCCGGGGCCAGCCCCCAGGCGTCGTCGATGCCCTGGAGGATGCGGCCGAGGTCGTCCGCGCTCAGCAGGGTCGGCGTGCCGCCCCCGACGAAGACCGTGTCGACCCGTTGCGGGGTGATCGTCCGCTTGGCGAGGTCGAGCTCCTGCAGGACCGTGTCGGCGTACGTCTCCCGGCTGACCCCGCCGCCCAGCTCACTCGCCGTGTAGGTGTTGAAGTCGCAATAGCCGCAGCGGCTCGCGCAGAACGGCACGTGCAGATAAACGGCGAATCCGTTTTTTCCGACGTGCGCCGTCGCGTCGGGGGGAAGAGACCCGTCGAGCGGAACAGGTTCACCATCGGGAAGAGCGCCGGCCATGAGTCAAGTGTGCACGCATGCGGTCAGTCCCCGTTCCGGAGTGCGACTGGGCCGCAGCGCGGCTCGATTCCCGCGCCGGAACAGACGGCTAAGGTTCCGTAGCATGGCTCTGGTCCGCACCGCCACCGAAGCCGGGGTGACTACCGTGTCACTGGACAGTCCCGGGAACCGCAACGCCCTGTCCACGCCGCTGATGCACGACTTGCTCGACGCGCTCGGCGAGGCGCTCACCGACCCTGCGGTACGGGTGGTCGTCCTCTCGCACACCGGCTCTGTCTTCTGCTCGGGCGCGGATCTCAAGGAGACCGCCGCGGCCCGGGAGTCCGGCCGCGTCCCCGCCGGGATGATCGCCGACCTGCTCGCCGCGCTCTGGGAGTTCCCCAAGCCGATCGTCGCGCGCGTCGCCGGACCGGCCCGCGCCGGAGGGCTCGGCCTCATCGCCGCCGCCGACATAGCCGTCTGCACGCGTGCGGCCACGTTCGCCTTCGCCGAGGTTCGCCTCGGCGTCATCCCGGCGGTGATCAGTGCGACCGTGCTGCCCCGGCTGGCGCCCCGCGCGTCCGCCGAGCTCTATCTCACCGGTGACATCTTCGACGGGGTGCGGGCGGCCGAGATCGGCCTGGTCACCGTGGCGGTGCCGGCCGAGGAACTGGACGGCCGGGTCCGCGGTTACTGCGACAGCCTCGTGCTGGGCGGACCACTCGCGCTCGCCGGGACCAAACAACTTCTCCGGCGTACGCCCATCCGGACCGAGCTGGCCGAGCTCTCCGCACGCTCGGCGGCCTACTTCCGCTCCGCCGAGGGGCGTGAGGGGGTCACGGCGTTCCGTGCGAAGCGATCGCCCAGTTGGGTCCCCACCGCTCCGACCGCGCACAGGTGACGTAGATCGGGTGACTTCATTGACTACTCTTGCCGTCTGAACAACAAGATGGGGGTGCGGGTGCGCAAGTCACCGGTCGTGGTGGTCGCGGTTGTCGCGCTCATCGGTGCGCTCGGCGTGTTCACCGTCGTCAAAACCTTCTCCGGCGGCATCAAGCTGCCCAAGATCAGCCCGGAGTGCGTCGTGCGGGCCGACGGCGAGGTGACCCTCGACTATGTGCAGATGGCCAACGCGGCCACGATCACGGCGGTGGGGCTGCGCCGCAACATGTCGGAGCGGGCGGTCGTGATCGCGCTGGCCACCGCTCTTCAGGAGTCCAAGCTCGAGAATCTCGATACCGGTGACCGCGACTCGGTCGGCCTCTTCCAGCAGCGGCCCAGCCAGGGCTGGGGTTCGATCGAGGAGATCAAGGACCCGCGTTACGCGGCCGACCGGTTCTACTCCGCCCTCAAGAAGGTCAAGAACTACCAGAAGATGCGGGTCACCGACGCGGCGCAGAAGGTGCAACGGTCGGCCTATCCCGAGGCCTACGAGAAGTGGGCCGACGAGTCCGCGGTCCTGGCCCGGGCCCTCACCGGCCGCGCGACCGGCGCGGTGGAGTGCAGCGTGCAGGGGTCACCGGTGATCCGCGGGGCGGCGGCCGCCGCGGCGCTGATGGAGGGTCTGCGGCTCGACTGGGGCAAGGGCCTGTCCAATACCGCGGCGGCGAAACAAGCCGCCGGCCTCACCGTCAAGGTCACCAACGCCAGTACGGGCTGGCGATACGCCCACTGGCTGGTCGCGCACGCCTCGGCCACCGGTCTCGAACGGGTACGTTTCGGCGACCTGGAGTGGCACGCGCCCGACGGTAAGTGGCAGGCGGTGACCGCGGACGGTGGGATCGGGACCGGCCGGGTGGTCGCCGAAGTCTTCGACTGACTTCCAGTTTCGACTCCGCCCCGAAAGTTTCGGGGGTAGCAATCGGTTGCTCAGGGTGATGACGAGCGCTTTGGGTGCGCAGTTGCGTTGCGTATATGCCGACGTGGACAGACAGCAACTGCCCTGGTACTAAGTAGGACGTGTCGAGGGCGATCGAATGGATTTTCCTGGGTGCCGGCAGTTGCACGGCGATCATCGTGGGTTTGCGATGGCACCGTCCTGCCCGCATCGGTCCGTGGCTGCTGCTGGCGGGCGCAATTGCTGCGTTGGCGGTCGGTGACGTCTTCTATGCGTTCTCCGAGATGTCCGCCGCCACCGGCTTCTACCTGACGAACTTCGTGCTGGTGGCGCTGGCGCTGATGCGGCTCACCCAGGGCGGCTCGGTCCTCGTCGACCGCGCCCGCCTGATCGACCTGCTCGCCTTCGCCTGCGCGGGCCTGCTGGTCGTCTGGGTCTTCATCATCGCCGACAACGGGCCGCTGGGCCGCATCTCGCCCTCCGACGTGATCGGCTGCCTGCTGCTGATCGGCGTCGCGCTGCGCCTCAATCTCGCGACCGGCCGCAACGCCTCGGCCATCCTCCTGCTGATCGGCTCGCTCGGCCTGCTCGCCAGCGACATCCTCTTCCCGCTCCTGCAGTCGAAGGCCTCCGAGACAGGCTTCCGCATCCTCTAC
>Ga0247764_1000290_pt1 | contig 18188 bp, 9 predicted proteins | sample UWRJL051202B4_FD_179932 | JGI IMG/M metagenome (GOLD analysis project Ga0247764, IMG submission 179932) | Plant litter microbial communities from Arlington Agricultural Research Station in Wisconsin, United States - UWRJ-L051-202B-4 | ecosystem: Environmental > Terrestrial > Plant litter >...
GCCGGGGCCCACAACGGCGTGAGCTCCGCGGCCCGCGCGGCGCGCGCCAGCGAAAGCTCCATCGCAGCGGCCTGCAGCGACATCTCCGCCGCTTCCACCAAGAGCTCAGCGCGTCGCTGGGGGGGGAAGTTGCCCACGGTCGAGAGATCGTCCAGCGCGTCTGCCAGCGCGAGCGGATCCTGTCTGCGTCGTTCGGTCTCCACGGCTAGCGCCGCCACGCGCTCGCTGCGCGACCAAACCTCCATCCCTTCCAGCACCCGCGCCGCCGAGTCCGAATCTCCGCCAGACAGATACGCCGAGCACGCCCGGCACATCAAATCGCAAGCCTCTTCCTTGTCGAGCGCGACGGCGCTCGCGCGCAGCCACAGCGGCGCCGCCTTCAACGGGGCACCCAAGCGCTCATTCAGATCGGCCAGCACGCGCAGCACGCTCAGGTGATCGCCAGTGCTAGAGGTGATGGCTTCGAGCTCGATGCGTGCGTCTTCCGCTCGACCGAGGCGCTGTTCCAACACCGCCGCGCGCCGCAGGCGAATGCGGCGCACCTCGTCCGCGTCTTGCGACAGAGCCGCGCGCCGCGCCAGCAGCTTGATCAATCCGTCGTGGTCCCCGCTGCGCTCCGCTTCGCGCTCCAGCGCGCTCAAAGCCACCACGTCGTCGGTGTCGAGGTCCAGCACCTCCGCCCACACGCCGGCGGCCAGGCTGTACTCCGAGCTCTGTTCGTATTCTTCCGCGAGTTCGCGCAGCAGCGCGAGCCGCTCGCTCTTGCGCTCCGTGACTTCACACAACGCGCGGCGGTCACGCAACAGCCGGTCCCGATCGCGCAGCACACGCGCGAGCTCGACGGAGCGGCGCAGCAAGTTCGCGTCGCGGGGCGCGACCTTGAGCGCGGTTTCCAGCGCCGCGGCGGCGCGAGCAGATTGACCCGTCTCCAGGCAGAGCTCACACAATTCGAGCGCCAACGCGACGCGGCGTGCTGGCTCGAGTCTCTCCTGCGTCAGCTCCTCGCCGAGTGAACGCACCAGCTGATCGGTGCGACCCGTCTTGCGGTAGAGCCGCAGCAGCTGATCTTCGAGCCGCTCGTCGCGCGTACCCGCCGCGGCCGTGCGCGCTTCTTCCAAGGTCTGCAGGGCTTGACGTACATCGCCCGCGCGCTCGGCGTGTTGAGCCAACTCGATCATCATGCCGATGCGATCGCCCAGCGGGATGATATCCAGCGCCAGCGCGATCAAGCTGGCGTCGCCGGAGGCGCGCGCGACTCGCTCTGCCTCCGCGACCAGGACGGCGTCGGTGGGAAGGCGCTCGGCGGCTGCGAGGAACAGCTGGGCTGCGCGTCGTAGATCCCCGCGCGCCTCGGCCATGCGCGCCAGCAGTTCCAACAATCTCACGCCCGCGCTCGAGGTCGCGCGATTGATCTCGGCAGAAAAGGCTTCAATCAGTCCGTCACTGAGCTCTGCCAGCGGCGCCGCGAACGGCGAAAGCTCGGAATAAGCATCCAGACCCGCGTCGCATTCAACGGCGCGTTCCAACGCGGCCGCGGCGATAGCGGCCGTGCCGAAGCCTTCCAGCATGCAGCGCGCGCCAGCGATGGCGATCTGCGCACCGTCTTCACCCTCCAGCTGCGGCAACAACTTCTCTAGCGCGCGAGTGAAGCGCAGCTCCAAACTGGGTAGCTCTTCGGGCGACAAGCGTCCGAGCTGAAGCACGGCTTGAACGAGCCCGCGCAACGTATCGGGATCGGCTCGCACCACCAGCGCTCGCAGCAGCACGTCGACGCGTTGGCGTAAGCCCTCTTCACCAGGTCCAGCCAAGAGCGCTGCGCGATGTAGCCAGCCCGCTCGCTCTTGGTTATCAGACAGCTTCGCGGCGACGCGCTCGATGCTGCGAATGGCGTCGGCGGTGCGCCCCGTGCGCTCCACCAAGCGCACCATCGTGACGTACACCACGCCCGAGGAGGGCACGGCTTCGAACGCACGCAGCGACAAGGACAACGCAGGCTCGAGCGCCCAACGCTTTTCCAGCTGACGCGCAGCCCGATAAAATACGGCGCGTTCACCGAAGCGCCCGAGCGCCGCGTCCGCCAGCTGCACGTACAAGCGCACCAACGGTTCGAGATCGCGCTCGTCGGCGGAGCGTTCGGCCACGGCCAGCACGTCCGCGCGGCTGGGATCCAGGTCGAGAGCGCGCCGGGCCAGCTCGAAGGCGCGCGGTTTGCGGCCAGTGTCGTGCGCCAGATTCGCGGCGACACCCAGGGTATAGGCGCGCGCGGAAGGCTCGCCACGCGCCTCCGCCAACGTCTCCAACTGACTCAGCGCGAGCTCGGCGCCGCCGAACGCGAACAGATCGCTGGCCAAACCTTCGACCCCGTGTTCGGCATCCAGCGTCGCTGCGTGCTGCCAGGCTTTCAGCGCCGAGCGCTCGTCACCCGCCAGGTCCCAATACGCCGCGCCGAGTTCGCGCCATGCGCGCGCGGTGCCGCGTTGGTCCGCCTCGCTCAGCGCGCTCAGCGCTTCGGCTTGCGCGAACAGCAGCGCAATCTCGCCGTCGGAACCGCGCGCCGGCAACGCCACGTCCAGCTCGCCCAGCACGTTGGTGGCCCAGGCTCCGTCGCGGATCGCCCGCATCAATGCGCGCGCAGCGCCGTCGGCGTCGCCCGCTGCGCGCCTTCGCCGCGACAGGTCGAGCAACAGCTCTGCGCGGTCGCTGCTGGGAGCACCCGAAGCCAACCAGCGCTCGATGGTAGCGATAGCCAGGCCACGCTCGCCCACGACGTCGGCGACGGAAAGGAGTGACAGCCGCAGGTCGGTGGCCCGCGCGCCCAAGACATCCAGCGCGCGTCGACCGAGCGCACCGCCGCGCGCCGGATCCAGCGGCGCCAGCAAGCGCAGCGCGTCACTTATCTCGCTGGTCAACGCCGTCAACGGCTGCGCTTGCGAGAGCAACCACGCTAGCGTGTCGCCGAGCAAGCCCGCGTTACGACTGTTGATCGCACGTTGCAGGCGGTCGCGCGCCGCATCCAGGTCTCCCGGCCGCAGCGCGTTGCGGCGCAAACAAAACGCGAACGCCAGGCGCTCTTCGTCGCTACGGTCGTACGCGGTGGCGAGCGCGCTGCAGAGCGCGGCGCGCGGTACGACCACGCCCATCGCGCGCTCGATGGCTTGAGCGCCCCAGCGATCCGCGGTCACGCTACCGACCAGGGCACGAGCCGTCGCCGCGCGCGCCAAGGACGGATCCGCAGCCACGGCTTGATCCGTAGCGCGCCGCGCAGCTTCGACCTCGCCCGCCGCGAGCAAGATCTCTCCGGCAAACGCGCACAGGGTGGCGCGCAGCGGCGCGGCGAGCCCTGGGCTCGAGCGCAACAACGCACGCGCGCGTTGCACGGCGTCGCCGCGCTGAGCCGCTACCAGCGCGTTGAGCGCCAGCCCGGAGGGGTAGACGCCGTCTTCGTCGAGCACCGGATAGAGCGTGGCGGCGGCTCCGTCGCTGTCGCCGCGACGCAGCTGGGACCAGGCAATCGCCAGGCGCGCGCGAACACGCTCCGAAGCGCTCTTGGCTCGATCGACTTGGCGCTGGTGGAAGGCCTCGAGCTCTTCGAAGCGTTCGGCGCGGATCAACAAGCGCTCGACGGCGAGCTGATAGCTCCGCTCCTCCGGCACGAGCGTGACGAGCTCCAGCAACGTGCTCAGGGCCGCGCTGGTTTGCTCCGGTCGGCTCAGCAACAGACTCGCGACGCGGCTGAGCGGCTCGATGCGCTCCTCACCCGTGAGCCCGGACAGTTGCGCGCGCAGTTGCTCCAGCGTCTCGTCCGTCAGGCGCGCCCGCTGCTGCAAGCGCTCGATGTGGGCGGGTTCTACCGCTGGTACGCCGAGCGCTGCGAGCGCCTTTCTGGCGTAGAGTGACAAGCTGGCGTCCGACAGCTGCTGCTCCGCAAATTCGGCCAACTCTTCGAGCGCGCGCTGCTTCGGCTCGGCCTGTTCGGACTGCACGGCGACGCGCAGCAGTGCCTCGACGTAAGGCCCGTGATCGCGCGTGGCGGTGAAGTGCTGCAGCAGCGCCGCACGCGCCGGCTCCGAACTCGGATCCGCCACGAGGGCGTCGATGGACAACTCGATGGCACGTTCCGGACGCGCCAGCGGACCTGCGCACAGGCGCGCGGCGGCCAGACGCAGCAGCGCTCGCTCCGTCCCCTGAGTCGCGTCCGCCCCCAACTCCAGCCGCGCCGACAACAGCTCGGACAAGCCGAGCCGCAAGAGCAGCGGCTCGATGCCCAGCAGCGGATCCACGTTACTGTTGGCTTGAAGCAGCGCGTCCGCGGCGGCGCGCAGGCTCTTGCGCTCGAGCTGCGCGTCCAGGTTCGCATCCAGGGCCGCAGCCAGCGCGCGTGCAAAATCTCCGGCGCGGGCGGCGTCATGTGAACGCGCTATGTGCGCGGAGCGACCGAGCGGGCCAAGCTGCGAGGCCTGCGCGCGACGCACCTCATCCGCAGCGCCAGCGCGTCCGCGATCGGTCAAGAGCTGCGCCAGGCGCTGCGCCACGGCAGCGGATGCCGGCGCCACTTCCAGCGCCCGCAGCACGTCTTCGAACGCAGCCGCGCGGTCGCCGACGCGGTTGCGACAATCGGCGGCGTCCAGGTAGCTGCGCGCGGCCTCGTCCGGCGTGACGACTTCAGGCGCCCACAGGCCGAGCGCGCCGAGCATCTCCAGCAACGCAGCGTCGCGCGGCACGTGCTGACGCGCGACTTGCAACACCTCGCGCGCGGCGTTGGCTTCTCCCGCGCGCGCAAACAGCGTGGCGACGCGCAACCAGAGCGCCGCGCTGCCGTCAGCGGCGCGTTGCTGCGCGAGTGGACGCAACGTGGCGGCGGCCAGCGCCGGCTCGCCCAGCATCGCGAACCACTCCGACAGTTCGCCGCGCAAATCGGGATCGTCTCCGAGCAGCAACGCCCGGCGCGCATACTTGGTGGCTTGATCGAGCTCCGAGCCGAGGGCGGCCAAGCCGCGCGCCAGAGCTATCGCGGAGGTGCGCTCGGCGGCGTCGTCGCCGCGCGCGTTGGCCGCGTTCATGCGAGCTGCCCAGGCCTCGAGTTCGGCGCGAGGACCGTTCCGGCGCGCCACGGGCTCGCGCAGGAAGTACCGCGCCAGCGCGACCGAAGCGGCGGAATGCGGCGCCTCCGTAGCGAGCCATTCGGGGGGAGGCAAAGTGCGACGAACGGGTGGCGCCGCGCTGTGCGGGCCCACTCCTGCGAGCCCCGCTCGAGCAGACCCTTCGGACGATTGGGAGGAATCCATCAAGACTCCCAGCAGGCGTGCCCGCCTCCTGGGCCATTCCACACTATAACGAAACCGGGGCTTGTCCTGACAGTTCCTCGCGGATTAGCCTGCGGCTGCCGCCCGGCGTTGGGCGGGTCCGCGGAGGCTCGTTTCTAGATGCTACAAAACGGTTTCGCACCAATCGCTCGCCTAACAGCGCTCGGCGCCCTGGTCAGCCTACTAGGCCTTACCCTGGCTCCACTCGCGCACGCGCAACAAGCAGCCCCCGCAAGCGCTGCAAAGCCAGCGGTGGAGAAGCCGGCGGCAAAGAAGGCCGAGGTGAAAGCCGAAGCCAAACTCGGTGTGGGCAAGGCAGACGCCAAGGCTACCGCCGACGCAGCCAAAGGCCCCGACAAGAAAACGCGCGACGCCGCGCGAAAAGCCTACGGCGCCGGCGAGAAGGCTTATGGCGACGGCAAATACGCCGACGCTTACGACAACTTCACCAAGGCAAACTCGCTGATCGCCTCGCCCCACGCGCAGTTCTGGATCGCGAAGAGCCTGGATAAGCAGGACAAGAAGCTCGAAGCCATCTCGGCGTATCAAGTCTACCTCGCGAACCCGGACGCCAGCCGCACCGGCGAAGAGCGCGTGACCGAAGCGAAGACGCGTTTGGAAGAGCTGCAGCTCAGCCAAGTCGCGCTGCTGTCATTGACGACGGTGCCGAAAGAAGCCGCGGTCGCGCTCGACGGCGCGCCGGTGCCCGGCCTGAGCCCCTACACGATCAAGCTCGCGCCCGGTCCGCACAAGCTCGGCTTCAACGCGCCCGGTTTCGAGCCCAAAGAGGTCGACGTCGACGCCAAGGCCGGCGACAAGCTGAACCAGACCGTGGAGCTCGCGGTGAAGCCGCCGCCGCCACCTCCGCCGGCCCCGACGCCTGAACCGGTGGCCGCTGCGCCAGCGCCGCTACCCCCGCCCGCCCCGGTAGAGAAGCGGAGCAAGGCGCCCGCTTATGTAACTCTCGGCATCGCCGGCGCGGCCGCCATCGTCGGTGGCATCTTCGGGGCCAAGGCGCTCGGCTCCAAGAGCGACTTCAACAAGAACCCGACCACCAAGTCGGCCGACGATACGGAGCGCAACGCCCTGATCGCGGACATGGCCTTCGGCGTCGCGATCACCCTCGGCGTCACCGGCATCGTCCTCCTCACCAGCGACGACGACGCCCCGAAAGAGGCCGCCTACTTGTTGCCTCCGAAAGCGCCTAAGGTGGACTTTAGCGGATACGCCGGCAAAACCGGCGGCGGCGCCTCCGCCAAGCTTACCTTCTAGGTCGCTTCTTAAAGGATTGGTGGGTCTCGAACGATTCCGCTCGTTCCCGGACCCATCCAGCCCTCGCTGCACCCTTACCGGACAACGCGCCGCTCGTCATCGAGCCGGCGCGTTCGCGTTTCAGCCGCCGGGAACCAACGCCTCCAGACGATCCGTCCGCCAAGTTTACGCGCCGCGCGATCCCCGACGGGGGACAGCCAGAACTCAAAATCGGCGGACGTGGCCACCAGCTAGTCGAAACGCCTACGGTCAGTCGAAACGCTTATGGATAGCGTCGACGACCTGGCCGAAGTCGGCCGGCAAGTAAACCGCGGGGTTGGCGTGCTCCGCGCTGACGCCCTCGATCAGGCGGTCGTGGTAGCGCACCTTGAATTCGGTGAACTTCAGGCCGGCCGCGGTGGAGACGCACACGACGCGCTCGTTGGTTTGGATGACTTTGCGAGCCACCAGCTTTTCGAGCACCGCCAGCGCCACGGCCGTGTGCGGGCAGGTGTACATACCGGTGCGGTCGGCGCGGGCGGCAGCTTCACACAGCTCTTCTTCGCTGGCCTGCTCCACCAAGCCATTCATCGCCTCCAGCGCCTGAATCGCGCGCGGCGCGCTGACCGGATTGCCGATCTGGATCGCGGTCGCCAGCGTCGGGCGGGCCTGGATTGGCTCCACTTCGCGTTTGCCTTGTGACCAGGCGCGGTAGAGCGGGTTGGCGTTTTCGGCCTGAGCTACCACGAGCTTTGGATAGCGTGCGATGATGCCGAAATCGCGGAGCATCTTGAAGCCTGCATACAAAGCCGAGGCGTTGCCGAGGTTGCCGCTTGGCAAGATAATCCAGTCCGGAATTTGCCAATCGAATTGCTGGACGACCTCGATGGCGACCGTCTTCTGCCCTTCCAGCCGCAGCGGGTTCATCGAGTTGGCCAGGTAGACCAAGCCTTCTTCGGCAAGACGCTGAACGATCGCCATGCAGCCGTCGAAGTCGGTGTCCAAGCCGAGCACCAAGGCACCATGCGCCAGAGGTTGTACGAGCTGAGCCGTCGAAATCTTGCCACGCGGCAGCAGGACCACTACGGGCAAACCGGCAGCCGCTCCGTATGCAGCCAACGAAGCGCTGGTGTCACCTGTGGAAGCACACGCAATCGCTTTGACCTTCAGCCCTTCGCGAATGGCCATCCGCACCACGCTCACGAGCACGGTCATGCCCAAGTCCTTGAAGGATCCGGAGTGACTGTTCCCGCAGAGCTTCACCCACAAATCGTGCATGCCGAGCGTCTTGCCATAGCGATCCGCCCAAAACAGATTGGTGCCGCCCTCGTACATCGACACGATGGACTCGTCCGGCATCTGCGGCATCACCCATTCGCGCTTGCCCCATACGCCCGAGCCGTAAGGCCAGGTGTTTTGCCGATAGCGTTCGTCGAACAAACGCATCCAAGAGGGCCCGCTACGGTCGCGCAAAGCGTCCAAATCGTGGACGACTTGCAGCAATCCTCCGCAGGTCGGACAGCGGTAAATCGGGCGTGTCACAGGCCAAGAACCGGGACACCCAGCAAAGCATCGGAATTCGGCGGCGTACGGCACGGGCCGACTATAGCCGGTGACCCGCCAGCGCGCTGCTCCACTGCGAGCGGCCTTGTGGCCGAGGGTTTCTGCCAGGGGAGCAGCCCGTGCTGAGGGCGCGATTTGCGCTCGGCGTGCTGCCCTTGCTGTTCGCGGCACGTGCGCAGGCCCAACTCCCGGCCAATGGGCAGCGCATCAGCAACAACGACTACACCATCGATCTCGCGCAAACCCCGGTGTTATCCAGCACACGCGTCACGGGTTTGGCGGGCGCCTACGTGGCGATCGGTGAAGGCACCGACGGCAGCGCGCAGAACCCGGCCGGCGTGGCCTTTCGCGACCCCTACTCCGTCGCGCACTTCGACTACGACGTGGCGCTCGGCCTCACGTTTTCTTCCGCCCTCGCACGCTCCGACGTCTTCAACTCCGGACGTCGCACCGTGCTGTCGCGGCGCGGTGAAGAGTCGCTCGCTTTCCTCAACGTGGCCGGCAACATGCAGCTTGGGCGCCTGGGCTTCGGGGTGTCCGTCGATCTGCAGGATTATTCGCTCGAGCGCGCGCAGACGCGCAGCGACGCGGAGCAGGAGCGCTTACGCGCGCAGTTCGTCGTCTTTCACACCATGGGTGGCTACGGCTTCCAAGACGGCCAGCTCCTGCTCGGATTGGGGGTGCGCTTGGCGTTGCTGCAAGTCGTGAGCGAACAGAGGCTGAGCGGGAACGAACAAACTCTGTTCGATACCGCGGGCGTGGGACTGGAAGGCGGCGTCTTGTACAAGCCCAACGGTGCGCGCTTTCGCTTGGGCGCGTCGCTGCGCACGCAGGTCACGTCGCGCGCCAGCGATGCGAACCAAACGCGGGTGCTGTTCGCGGACGATCCGCTCGACGAGCTGTATCTGCCTGATCGCGTCACGCTACCGTGGGAAGTGCATGCGGGCGCCGCGGTGCAGCTCGGCCCCCGCCCATTCAACCCGCGCTGGATCGATCCGCGCGAAGAGCTGTCGCCGACCAAGCGCGAACTCAAGCACAACGAGCGAGAGCGCGCGAAGCGACGCGCCCAAGCCGTCGCGGATACCTCCGGCACCCCCGCCGAACGTGCTGCCCGCCTGGAGGCGCTGGACGCCGAGCTCGCCAGCGAACAACTCCTGGATGATTTGCGCTTGGCGCGACTCCAGCGCGAACTCAACGAGCTCCTGCTGCGGCGCTACTACGACATGCGGCGCTTTCATCTGTTGATGACTGCGTCGCTCGACGTGCTGGGGCCCGTTTCTCAAGCCGTGGGTGTGGAGTCGTTCTTGGAGCGCAAAGTGCAACGCTCCGGCACGGAGGCGAGCTTCTCTCCGCGCTTCGCGCTCGAAACCGAGGCCATTCCGAATTGGATGCGCGTCCGCGGCGGCTTCTACGTGGAGCCCACGCGCTTCGCCGACAATCCGCACGGAAGTCGCTGGCACTGGACGTTCGGCATGGACCAGCGCCTCTTGCCGTGGGAAGTGTTCGGCCTGTCACCGAGTCCTTCGATCTGGCGTCTGCGCGGCTTCGTCGACGTCTCCCGTCAGTATTTCAGCTGGGGACTCGCTTTGGGAATTTGGCATTGAGCCGAGCGTTCCTCACCACTGCGTGCGCCGCAGCGCTGCTGCTGGCTGTTGGGTGCAGCAAACCACCCAAAAAACAGGTCAGGACCGAGCCCTGGCCAGCTCCCGCGATGTCGAGCTCTGCCGAGGCGGCCCCCGGCGTCCGCGCCGCGTCGATCCGCTACGTGATCGATCGAGCCAACGTCGAGCTACGCCTGCCGGCGCGCCGCGCCGCGCTCGTCGGTAAACTGACGGAGATCAGCGGCGAGATCGAGCTGTCGCCGAGCGTGATGGAGGACAGCCGCGCGACGCTGCGCGCCGACCTGCTCTCGCTCATGCTAAGTGCAGAACCTACACGCGATCCGCGTCCGCCCAAACGCGGCAAGGCGGCTCCAGCGGATGGGGTCGCGCTGTCGACCGAGAGCAGCAACGCAAGCTTCGTCGCGCGTGCCTTCGATTGGCTGGAAATTTCCGCGGGGCGCGCGGCTTCGGATCGCGAACAGAACCGCTTCGCGGAGCTCGTGGTGCGCGCGCTGACCCGGCCGAGCAATGAAGCCAATTCCGAGCGCGAAACCACGCGCGTGACCGCGCTTGCCGAACTCACGTTGCACCGCTTCCGGGTTCCGATCTCATTGGAACTGGACGTTCGATGGGATGCCGAGGACGGACCCGAACCGCGCGGACTCACGATCCGAACGCGACGCGCTTTCGTAATCCAACTGGCGGCACACGACATCCTGCCCCGCGACGCGCGCGGCAGCATTCAAACGCGCGAGCTTGGCAAAGATGGACGCGAGCCCTACCGAGAAGTGCACATCACTGCGGAGCTGCACGCACATCCGGCACCAACGCAGCCTGTCGCAAATCCTTGAAGCAGCTGCTGCCGAGCAGCGTAACCTTGCTCGGCCTTCAGCCGAATCCCCTAGAAAGACTGGCTAATCAGATGACGCACAAGTTTTCGTTCCAACACTTCACTGCCACCCTCGCCGCGCTGAGCGCGACCGGCCTCATCGGCTGTGCCTCGAATGAACCGGCGCAGAGTCCCGTTCAAGCACAAGAAGTTCCGGCAGCGGCTCCTGCCGAAGGCAGCGCGGACAGCGCGGCTCCGGCACCTGCCGCCGCCGACACCACGGCCGCCGCGCCCGCCGACAAGCCCACAGAGCCCGTGCCGGCGCCCGCAGCTGAAGCGTCGAAGCCGGCCGAGCCTGCGGCGGCAGAGGCGAAACCCGCGCCCGCCGCCGAAACCAAGAAGCCGAATCCGAAGCACAAGGCGGGCGGCGCGAAGGGTGGCTGCGGCGCAGGCACTTGCAATTGAAACGAGTCGTATGACCCGCGCGCACAGTCGCCTTGCTGGTGTCGGCCTCGGGTTGCGCTGGGACTTTCTGGAGGAGGTGACGGAAGGCCCGGCGCTGCCCGTCGCCTTCTTCGAGGTCTCGCCCGAGAACTACATGCATCGGGGTGGCTACTTCCCGGCGATGCTCGGGAAAGTGCGTGAACGTTACCCGCTCGTCACGCACGGCCTGACGCTATCGATCGGCAGCGCCGATCCGCTGAACGAAGCGTACCTGACCGAACTTTGCGCCGAGCTCGAGCGACTGCAAACGCCTTGGCACTCCGACCATCTGTGTCTGAGCAGCGCGGGCGGCCGCGTGCTGCACGAACTGCTCCCGCTGGCTTGTTCCAAGGCCAACGCGCAGCGCGTGATCGAGCGCGTCAAACGCTTGCAGGACCAGCTCGGCGTGCCGTTCGCGCTCGAAAACATCAGCTACTACGCAGAGCTCGGTCGCCGAGACAGCTCCGACGCGGAGTTCTGGTGCGAGGTGCTCGAGCGCAGCGATGCGCAGCTGTTGCTCGACGTGAACAACGTCTACGTGAACTCGCAGAATCACGGCTTCGATGCGCAGGCGTTCATCGCTGCGCTTCCGCTGGAACGCGTGATCGAGATTCACGTCGCGGGACACAGGCGCGCGAACGCCGACTTGTTGATCGACACGCACGGCTCCGCGGTCGCGCCGGAGGTCTACGCGTTGCTCGAGTACGCCTTGCAACGCACCGGACCCGTGCCGGTCTTGCTGGAGCGAGACAACGACGTCCCTCCGCTCGCCGAGCTGCTCGCGGAAGTGCAGGCGTTGCAGCAGGTCTACGAGCGCGCGGTTCAGCCAGCGAGGCGGCATGCAAGCGGCAGTTGAAGCGGCATGGCTCGCGCTGACGCTGGGCGACGCGCCCGATCCGGACGATGCCAAGGCGGTCGACGCCTGGTTACGCCGCCAGGAACTGCCTGAATCCGAGTGGGACCAGCTGCGCGGGCCCGCGCTCCGTCGCTTGCTGATTTATCGTGAGCTCGTGCAACAGACTTTGCGCGACGCGATCGAGCTGACGATACCGCGCTGCAAAGCGCGGCTTGGGCAGCACTTCGAGCGCTACTTTTCGGCGTACCTGCAAGAAATTGGGCCGCGCAGCCCGTACCTGCGCGAGGTCGCCTTCGAGTTCGTCGCCTTCATCACGCCGCGTCTGCGCGAGGATCCCGGGCTGCCACGTTACCTCGCGGATCTGGCGCGCCACGAAGCGCTGCAAATCGAGCTCGCAGCCATGCCCAGTGGGCCCGTCCCCAGCGACTGCGCGGCGCCCAGCTTGGACGCGGCGCTCAGCGTGATCGCGCCGTCGCGGCTGATGCAGTACGAACACGCCGTTCAGCGACTGAGCGAAGACCTGGCCGACCGCAGCGCGGCGCTGCCCGAGCCAACGCAAGTCCTGGCCTATCGCAGTACGGAGCACGAGGTGCGCTACCTGGAGTTGTCGCCGCTGGCCGCTGCGCTGATCGAATTCATCCTGGGCGGCGCCACGCTGCGCGACGCTTTGCAGCTTTCGACTAGAAAACTGGGCATTCCCTTGGACGACGACGTGCTGCAGGGCAGCGCCGCGCTGCTTTCGGATTTGTGCGACCGCGGCGTGCTGAGCGGCCCCCCGCTCGATTCGCATCCCTCTCCTGCTGCACATGAACGCTACCGATGACCACGTGCGTACCCCGTGAAAATTGCGGTCCCGAGCGGGTGAGAACCGCACTTTTCACGGTCTGTTGCCGCAAGTCTGCCACGTCGGTGTCTTGTTTGGTCCATCCCCCCAAGCAGCTTGGGTATAGACTGCGAACTTCCCGATGACCACCGAGCGCGATCCCCTGCAGATTCAAGGCCAACTCGTAGCGGAGAAGTACCGCGTCGAGCGCATGGTGGGCGAAGGTGGCTTCGCCGTCGTGTACCGAGCGACGCACACCATCTGGAACAAACCCGTCGCGATCAAGTTCTTCAGCGGGCTATCCAACGTCCCGGTTGATCAGCGCGACCGCTTTCAACAGGCCTTCATTCAGGAAGGTGCGCTGCTGACGGAGCTCTCGAGCCATACGGCGGGCATCGTGCAGGCGCGTGACGTGGGCAGCTTCACCAACGCCGACGGGCATTGGATGCCGTACATGGTGCTCGAGTGGCTCGAGGGCGCGTCGCTGGAGGACGTGCTGGAGCGCGAACGCGCCGCGGGCGGCAAGACGTGGAGCATCGAGGCCGTCGTGCGCTTGTTGGGTCAAGCCGCGGCTGCGCTGGATGTCGCCCATCAGCGCGGCATCGCTCACCGTGACGTCAAGCCAGCGAATCTATTCGTGCTGGGCGACGACGCGCGCAACCCGCGCGCCACCTTGAAAGTGCTGGATTTTGGCGTGGCCAAGATGGTCACGGACAATACTCAGCTCCAAGCGGCCTTGGCCAAGACGGGGATGAACTTGACCTCGTTCACGCCTCAGTACGGCGCGCCCGAACAGTTCAGTCGCAACCTGGGCGCTACCGGACCGTGGACGGACGTCTTCGCCCTCGCGCTCGTCGGCGCTGAAATGTTGAGCGGCAAGGTCGCGCTCGACGGCGAAGACGTCGTGCAACTGGCGGTCAGCGCGAGCCATCCTGACAAGCGCCCCACACCCCGCGCGCTCGGCGCCGAGGTCTCGGACGCGGTGGAAGCCGTGTTCGCCAAAGCGCTCTCCGTGCGTCCGCACGACCGCTACGCGCGGCTGGGAGAGTTCTGGGAAGCGCTACAAGGCGCAGTTCCCTCCGCGACCTCGACGCAGGCACCCAACTCACGCGCCGCCATCGCCGCGACCGAGCTAGCGGCCAGCCCGACTCTGACCAACCCCTCCCCGCGGGATACCCGCACCGCGTCGGCGAACACGACCACCAGCGCGCCAGCCAGCCTCAGCGCGACGAGCGAGCGCCGCCCAGCTTCGAAGGCTCCGCTCGCCGTCGCTGGCCTGTTGTTGATTGCCGCGCTCGGCGCGGCAGCCTGGTTTTTGCAGGCCAAACCAGCGCCATCGCCCGCGCCGCCCGGTACGAGCACGACCAGCGCAACCAATGCGGCGGCCATCGCTCCGCCCGCCGCCGCGCCAGCGACCAGCGCCGCTGCGGAGCCAACGGAGGCGGCGTGCGCGGAGCGCATGGTGCGCATCCCCGCGGGCGAGTACTTCCAGGGCTCCGACGCCAAAGACGCGATCGAAAATCAAAAGCCATCCCACCACGTGCTGCTGAGGTCGTACTGCCTGGACCTGTATGAAGTCACGGCGGGCGAGTACCGAACTTGCTCGGATCAAGGTAAGTGCAAGCGCGCAGGCACCGAGGTGGAATGGCCGAAGATCACGGCGGCGGAGCGCAAGCTCTACTCCCCGCTCTGCACAATCTCCGATCCGGCCAAGGCCCAGCATCCCATCAACTGCGTGACTTGGGAGATGGCCAATCTCTACTGCAAGGCTCAGGGCAAACGCCTGCCGACCGAAGCCGAATGGGAGTACGCAACGCGAGGGCCTGACGGCCGCGTCTACCCCTGGGGCGACGAAGCACCCACGGAGAAGCACCTGAACGCCTGCGGCAGCGAGTGCGTGAGGTGGAGCAACGAACGCAAGCTCCCCGCCTCGGCGCTCTATCCGGCTGACGACGGGTTTGCGACCACCGCTCCGGTCGGCCAATTCGAGGCGGGCCGCTCACGTTTCGGACCGTTCGATGTGGTCGGGAATGTGTGGGAGTGGGTTGCAGACTTCTATGGGCCCTACACCGCGGACGAAAAGCAGGGTCCCACGGGACCGGATAGCGGCGACAAAAAGGTGATTCGCGGCGGCGCCTTCAACGGTAGCTACGACAGCTGGCTCCGCCCGTCCTTCCGCTACGCCCAGGACCTGAACGCGCAGAGCCACGGCATAGGATTTCGCTGCGCGAAATAGCCGCGGTTTTGGCTGCCCCTGCGGCCCAGCCCACGGATACAATGGGAGCCATGGGGCAGGGCCCGCTGCGCGACCCCCGATTACTCGAAATCGAAGCCAAGCTGAACGCCGGACGCTTCGAGGATGCTCAACGTCTACTCTCCAACGCGCCCGCAGCGAACGGAGGCGACGCCGCCACCGCTTACTTCTCCACACGCATCCTGTTTCAACGCGGCCGCTTGGATCAGCGGGGCGTGATCGAGCGATTGAAGGAGCTGCTATCGCGCGTCGACGACTTTCCGGAAGCTGAACGCATGCTGCGCGCGGCGGAAGCCGGCACGCTCGAGGCCGCACCTGACGCATTCCGACGCGCCACCGGTGCGCCGCACACACCTCGCCCGGAGGTCGCGGAAGTGGAGCTGTCACCGGCAGCCCCCGCGGAGGTCGTGATCACGCGCAACGATCCGATCGACGCGGAGCTCTCGGATCCATCACGCCCACCACAGAAGCAGCGCGCCCCGGCGCCGTTCGGTCGAGCAAGTTTGCCGAATCAACCGATTCCACGCGCGCCCCTGGTGCCGAAGTTCACGCCGCGCGCCGGCACCCCCAGCTACGTGCCGCCCAAGACCAGCATGGAAACGCTCGAGCTCGTCGCGCCAGTGCTGGAGCCGTCCGAGCCCAAGGCGGAACGGAAACCAGAACCAAAACAAGAAGCCAGACGCTTCCCGGAGATCCCTTCGCTGCAGGTCCCTCAGCCAGCTGCGGCAGAGGCCCGCGAAAAGCCCGCGCCAGCCGCGTCGAAAGACCTGTCGACGCTGCCACCGCCCTCGGCCGATGCTCACGAAGCGGTAGTGCGGCTGGACCCGCCGCGACCGCCGACCTTGTTCGAAATCACTGCAGCGCTCGACGCCGGGCACCCGCAACGCGCGCTCGAGCTCGCCCAGCGCGCCGAGCAGCACGAAAGTGGACCGGAGCTGGTAGTGCTGCTGGCACGTGCGCTGGCCGCGCTGGGGCTGCGCGGTCAAGCGCAGGAGCGGCTCGAACGCTTGCTGCGCGCCCCGTTGCTCGAACCACTCGTGCGCGCGTCGTCCGCACGCACCTTGCTGGAGCTCGGCAGTCCGGAGATCGCGCTGGCGCAAGCCCGCCGCGCAGTGGCCGAAGATCCGGACGATCCGGTGGCGCGCGTGACTTGCGCCTGGGCGCTCGTCCGCATGTTGCGCCGGACGGGCGATCATTCGTTTGCGGAGGAGGCGCAGCCGCTGCTTTCGGCATCGGCGCAGCGTGAAGGCGCCGCCGCCGCGCTAGTCACCGCAATCCGCGCGTACTTGCAAGCCGAAGTCGGGGACGCCAGCCAAGCCATCGCGCTCGGGCAAGCCACGCTGCAGTCCGATCCCCAACAGACGGACGCCTGGTCGGCGATCGCCCTCGGCTCCGCCCGGCTTGGACTGGGGCCGGAAACGGAACGCGCGCAGCAACGCGTAGCGAACCTCGATCCCGAGTCTGCCAAAGATCTGGCGCTCGCGTTGAGACGCCACGGCGGCGTGGCCCGCGCCGCGCGACGCGACAGCGTGGCGGTCAGCGAGCTGGTCGCCTTGTGGGGGGACGCGGAAGCGGCGCTGGTGCGCGGACAGCGCGAACCGGCGCTGCGCGCGCTGGAGACGACCTGCGCCGAGCGCGGCCGCCCCCTGTTGCGGCGCGCCGAACCGGAGGCCTGGTCAGAGCTCGCGCATCTCTCCGCTCGCCTGTTCACGGAGCTGCCCGTGTTGCGGCACTTCGCTCCCTATGACTGCTCGATCTTCAGCATCGATCGTTTGGACGCGGCCCTGTCCATGATCTACGCCGCACCGATCCCCGAACGCGCCGATGATCCTCTGGTCGCCTGCGTCGGCGCCTACCTGGGCGAGACCTATCGCCAGGCCTACGGCGGCGAATGGCGGGGCGCGCCGAGCGCGCTGCTCTCGGCCAGCATTCAGGGCGTCGGCTTGAGCGCACGCCCGTGCCAAGCGGCTCTCGGGCGCCTTCGCAACGCAACACCGCTGAACTTGGACGCACCCCAGCGCCTGCACCCCGGTGCGGATCCGCTCGGCAACACCGTACCGCTGAGGCAACGCCCACCCGCACCCTGGGATCCGTCACGCTTGCCGGAGCTCGCCCAATTGCGCCGCATAGGGAGGCGCCTGCCCCAATCCGTGCTCGGCCTATACTGCGAACTCGCGCTCAAGGCTCCGCTAGATCACACGCTCTCGGGCTCGATCGCGATCGATCGCCTGGTCACGTTGCTGGCCCCGGTCAAAGCGCCGCCCGACCCGGACGCGCCGTGGGCCGAGCGCGCCGCGCTGCTGCTCGGCGCCTACATCGGTGAGCTGTTGATCGACAACGTCAACGCACATTGGGAAGAGACGTCGGTGCCGACGAACGTTGACGGCTACCACCTCGTGCTCTCGAACGGCACGCGCGCATCTCCCATCGCGCGTGTGCTGGAACGGTTGTCTGGACGCCGCGGCGGCTTGCTGTCCGACTACGTGGCGCGGCTCGCAGGCGGTCGCGTCTCCGTACCCGCGTGATTCACGGAGAGCTCGGCAGGCTCAGCCAGGCTCCGCGAAACTGCTTCCTGCGAGTATCGATGTGCTTCTTGCACTCCACGCCGTCGATCGAACGACTGCCGTCATCACTGAGCAGCAGCACTTGCTCGCGATCAGCCGGCGAGAAAAAGGCTTCTACCGTGAGATCGCTGGCGGCGCCCAACCCGAGCGGTGCGGCCACCTCTCCGCCTGGCCAGGCGAACAGCTGCGGACGTCCGCCAGAATCGTAGCTGCCAGCGGCGATCAGGTAGCGCCCAGCGTGAGCGGACAACGCGCGCACACCGAGCCCGCTCAACGCCAACGTCACGGGCTCGCCAAACACCGCGCGTTTGCCCATCAGCAACTCCTCCGGGTTGAGCAGCGGCACCAGCAAGGCTTTTCCCTGAGGAATCGGATTTCTAAAACCGATCCACACGCCACCTTCCTTGCGCGCAGTCATGCCCTCGAGGTTGAGGCCACCCGCGGCTTTCGGCGCCAGCTCGGCGGCCGCGTTCAGCTCGAACGCAGCGAGCTTTGGCTCCGAAAGCAGATCGCTCAGCAGATTTTCGTAGTGACCGAGCACGCGCAGCTCTTCGGGCTTGCTCGAGATCGTAGTGGCGAACCAACGCAGACGTTCGCGCTTGAGTTTGCCGCCGCTGTTACGGCCGTGGGAGCTGAGCCAATACGCGCGATCACCCACCCG
>Ga0247764_1000291_pt1 | contig 18158 bp, 13 predicted proteins | sample UWRJL051202B4_FD_179932 | JGI IMG/M metagenome (GOLD analysis project Ga0247764, IMG submission 179932) | Plant litter microbial communities from Arlington Agricultural Research Station in Wisconsin, United States - UWRJ-L051-202B-4 | ecosystem: Environmental > Terrestrial > Plant litter >...
CTTGTAGTTCGGTCAACATCTCGATCGCGCGCGCTTGCAGCGTGTAGCGATCGGTGTGTTCGTCCGCCAAGTCTTCAATCACGGCGCGCAGCCGCGGGCTTTGCACGATCTCCTGCCGCACGCGCTCGGGGGGCTTCTCTGCCGGGCCAATGATGGCGCGGCGCTCGCGTTCGAGCTTGCGCAGCACGGCGTAGGTCAGTCGCCGCAAGATCGTGGTGTCGGAGCTGCCGGCCGACTCTGCCAGGAACGCTTTGAGATCGATCGGTTCGCCCAGGCGCAGCGCCACGTGTTTGTAGTTGGCGAGGAACTGAGCGGCGGTACGCGCCGGGGAGGGCCACTCGCGCGAACCCACCAGCACGTCCAGCGCGTCCGCGCCGAGCCGATCCGGGTACTTCGACCAAACGAACACTTGCGGCACGAGCAGGATCGGTTCGTCGCGGTTGCGCTGCAGCTCGAACAGCGCGCGCACGAGCTCATCGCCTTGTTTCAAGGCACGGCCGCGACCGAGCGTGGCGCCGTTCGCCATATCCAGCAGCCCGGGGGGGCGCTTCAGAAACAGCGCCGCCGAGCCCCCATCCGTGATCGCTCGAGTGAGCTCCACCGCGGGGGGCGGCCTACGTGCCGGAAACAGCGCGTTCAACCAGCCTTGCCCCAGCGGATTCAAGATCCAAAGCCCCAGATCGTTTACGAAATGGATTTGAGGCAGCTGGTAGCGCTTGGTCAGATGATCGAGCGCCAAGAAATCGATGAAGTTGAGGCTGCGCAAAACGTAGACGACGCGGCCGCGTTGCGATAGCCGCCGCACTTCACGAACCCAGGCTTCGTCGACTTGAATCTTCTCGAAGAAGCGCCGGTACAGCGCTGCCAGAAGCGCATTGGGCACGTAGTTCTTAGTCATCGAAAATCGCGGCTTCGACTCGGCGGATAGCGCACGCGCTGGTTGTGGGCCAGCAGCGGGCGGGCCCATCATACTTGCCCGATCTGCGTGCCGCGAGTACTGAGCTGCCATGGTTTGGTCGCGGGCCGCGCAAATCAGCGCATTTCATGGCTCGGTCGCGGTCCTGTGCGCGTTCTCCGCAGTTTCGTGCCGCTCGAAGCCTGCCGCGCGCGGCGGACGCCCGGCCGGTTCTGCTTCGGCTTCCGCGTCGGTTGCGGCAGCGCCGCCTGCACCCGCGTCGAGCGCGTGGGCGTGTCGCGAACTCACTGAAACCGCGCCACTGGCGCTTGGCCGCAGTCTGCGCTCGAACGCCGTGGAGCAGGCCGAAGAGGACGAGGCCGAGACGATTGGCGAAGGCGAAGCGGAGCTGCCGTTCAGCGTGGAGCTGGGAGCCGCCCGCGCTTCGCAAACTACGTTCGCGGTCGGCGGAATTCAAAGCGAACGCGGCGAGAGTCACGCGGTGCTGGTTTTCGTTGCGCGCGAAGGGCAGCCGGCGCAGTCGCTGGCGCTGGGGCGAGTTTTTGGTGATGTCGAGCCGCCCAGCGTGACCCCATTTCGTGATGGCTGGATCAGTTTGCAGGCGAACAGTGACGCTCAAGGCGTCAGCCTGCGCTTGTACGGGGTCGCGCCGCCGTTGACGCCCAGCGCGCTGCGGCGCGGAGGGGAGATCACGGGCGTGCGGCGCGATGCTTCCGGCTTCTCGTTGGAAGTCTCCGCCAAGGAAGGCCTGGTGGCGTACTCGTTCCTAGAGAAGGGCCACGGCGGCATCGCGCTGTCGCGCTTCGATCCGCTCGCGCTCAGTTTGAGCGGAAAGCCACGGCATTTGCCGGCTCCCAGTGATGGCGACGCGGAGTCACCGCGACTCGTGGCGCGCAGCGGCGGCTACTATTTGGCGTGGATCGTGCGCGGCGCCGTGCCTGCTCGCGACAAGCTGATGCCGAAGCCGGACGCGGGCGAAGACTTGAAGTTGTTGGAGGAAGGGCCCACCGCGATCGAAATCCAACCGCTGGACACCGCCGGGGCGCCCACGGGTTCGCCGAAACGTGTGACGCCTTCGGGGGCGCGCGTACTCGCATTCGAGCTCCTGGCGAGCGCCGATGACGGCGCGCTGATCGTTTATCGCGACGAGCGCGAAGGCCCGGGGCTCGAGCGCAGCTCGGCCGAGGTCGTCGCGCTACGCGCGGATGGATCGATGCAAACCAAGAGTTGGGAACTAGGCGAAAGTAGCGGGGTGCCTAGTTTGCTCGCCGATGCTCAGCGCGCTCCGGAAGCGCCGGTGGCGTGGCTTTCTGCCGCGGGAGCTTCAGGCCTGCGTTTGTTTGCGCTGGGCGCCGATGGCCTGACTTTGGGCGAATCCAAACAAGATGCGCGGCTCAACGGCGTCGAGCCGCTGGCCATGGCAGGCGGGCATTGGTTCGTGACGCGCCAGCGCGCCGGGCGTCGGGAGTTTTCCGTGCTCGCGTGCCAAGGCGCTGCTTTGTAGCTTGCGCACGGCCCAGTGTAGGGGAAACCTTTTGCCCGGAGGTTCACGATGGCAAACGCGTTGGTCCCGCTCGCAGAAGGCTTCGAAGAGCTCGAGGCGGTCACGATCGTGGACATCCTACGCCGCGGCGGCGTGACCGTAACGGTCGCTGGCTTGTCCGCGCAGCGCGTGCGCGGTTCGCACGACATCTGGATCGAAGCGGACGTGCTACTGGATGCAGCGGTGAAGTCGAGCTTCGACGCCGTGGTGTTGCCGGGCGGCACGCAAGGCGCGCAACGTTTGCGCGAGGATCCGCGGGTGCTGGGCTTGGTGCGGGACTTCGCCGCGGCCGGCAAATTGACGGCGGCCGTGTGCGCGGCGCCCACGGTCCTAGAGACTGCGGGGATCTTGCAAGGCAAACGCGCTACCAGCTACCCCGGGAATGCGCTCCCCAGTGCCCACTACGAAGAGGCGCGCGTCGTCGAGGATGGCCAGGTCATCACCAGCCGAGGTCCCGGCACCGCGATTGAGTTTGCGTTGACCGTCGTCGCTCGCCTGGTCAACCAGGACACGGCGGACAAGGTACGACGCGCCATGCTCGTGCAGTAACCAGGCTAAGACGGAGGATTCGGTGCACCATTACAAGTTCGATTGCTCGTGGTTGATCGCGCGGGTGGGCGTGGCGTCGCTCTTGGCGCTGCTGGCTTGCAACAAACCCGCATCACCTCCCAGCGAACCAGCGGCGGCCTCGGCTAGCGCAGCCGTTCACAGCGCTACGGCCACGCCAACGGCTGCCGGCGCGGAGCTCGGCAAAGCCGCCCCGGACTTCTCGCTGAAAGCCGTGGACGGTAAGGTGCTCTCGCTCAGCCAGTTCAAAGGCAAGACGGTGGTACTGGAGTGGTTCAACCCCGAATGCCCCTTCGTGCGCCTCTCACACACCGAAGGCTCACTGAAGGGGCTAGCGGACAAGCACACGAAGGACGGCGTCGTATGGCTCGCCATCAACTCTGGCGCCCCGGGCAAGCAGGGTGCGAGCGAGGAGGCGAACCAGGCGGGCATCGCCAAGTATGCCCTCACCCATCCCGTGCTCCTCGACAGTACGGGTCAGGTCGGCAAGCAGTACGGCGCGGAGCGGACGCCGCACATCTTCGTCGTGAATCCGGAGGGAACGCTGGTTTACCGCGGCGCGATCGACAATTCGCCGGACGCCGAGGGCAAGTCGCCGGAAGGCGGTCAGCTCGTGAACTATGTCGACACCACGCTGTCGGCCCTGAAGTCTGGCGCCAAGGTGGACCCGGCGGAAACCAAGGCCTACGGCTGCAGCGTCAAGTACGGAAGTTAGGCGCTCTGCGCGAGGGCTCGCCCTACTCGTATTTTATCGTCAATGTCTCCGCTTCGGGTTCGAGGCCGAGTTCACTGCGCACCATGGCGACGAGCTTCGGACCCAACGTGTTTCTGACGATGGCGAGCGCTAGCTCGACAGCCGCGGCGCTGCGCGCGACGGAGAGCACCCGACCGCTTACGATCACGCCGCGTTCAGCGGTCTTGAGTCGCTCCAGGAACGGCTGCGCCTCCGGTGTGCTGGCCAGCTCGGCACTTGCCGAAACCTGACCTTCGGGCAGTAGGCCGGCCGCGAGTACCGCGAGCACACCACTGCCGATGGCGCCGATCCATTCGGCACCCGCTGCAATACGGTTCAATTCCGCCAAATGTGTCGGCTCTTGCAACCAGCGCCGCGCGCCGTAACCGCCAGGCAAGAGAACGACGTCGGCCGGTGCCGCAGCCGAAATCGGCTCCACCGTCTCGATTCGCAGCTGATCACGGGTGGAGATGAGACCCGACCCTGTCCCTACGACGGTCACCTTGTAGGGGCGGAAGTTCCAGCGCCGCCCTGCCGATGAGAACACTGCTAGCGGAGCGGCAACATCGAGCAGGTCGAGCTCCTCATACGCGACGACCACGACGCGGCGGGCTTTAGTCTGCATCGCGCTGACGTTACACCGTTGTTCGCCGCCTCGGCACGTGGCGACGCGGCGTGTGGTGGGCGCTTTTGGTTTTATGCTATGCCAAACCCTTAGAGATCATGGCTGAAGCCGGGTTCGAGCTGCATCGCAAGTCAGCGCCGCTGAGCGCCGAGGACCGCGCGCGGGTGATGAAAAATCTCGGCTTCGGCCGTGTATTCACCGAGCACATGGTCACGCTGCGCCACACGGCGGAGCTCGGCTGGCACGCAGGCAAGCTCGAGCCCTACGCGCCCATCTCGCTCGATCCGGCCTCGTCGGTGCTGCACTACGGTCAGGCGATTTTCGAAGGCTTCAAAGCCTATCGCCAACCGAACGGCGGCATCGCCACGTTCCGTCCGGACGCCAACGGTCAGCGCTTCAACGCCTCGGCGCGTCGCTTGGCGATGCCAGAGCTACCGGTGGAGCTGTTCATCGAGGCATCCGACGTCTTGATCCGCAACGAAGCCGATTGGGTCCCGAACGAAGTCGGGGAGAGCTTGTACCTTCGCCCGTTGATGATCGCGACAGAAGCTGCGCTCGGGGTGCGGCCGGCCAAGGAGTACTTGTTCCTGTTGTTCGGTTCGCCTTCGGGCGCCTACTTCGCTCAGGGCATCAAACCGTTATCGGTGTGGCTCTGCACGGATTTCGTGCGAGCGGCTCCCGGCGGCACGGGAGAAGCGAAGTGTGCCGGCAACTACGCCGCGAGTTTGATCGCTCAGCAACGAGCGATCGAACAGGGGTGTCAGCAGGTGATTTGGCTCGACGCGCTGGAGCACCGTTTGGTCGAAGAAATGGGCGGGATGAACCTGTTCTTCGTCTACGGCGCCGGCGACAAGGTGCGGCTCGTGACGCCACGCCTGACAGGTTCGCTGCTGCCGGGCATCACGCGCGACAGCATCCTGAAACTCGCTCAGGAGCTGGGGTATGAGGCGGTCGAGGGCAGCGTCAGCGTCGAGGATTGGGAGCGTGATTTGAAGTCGGGGGCGCTCACGGAGGTGTTCGCCTGCGGTACCGCCGCCGTGATCACGCCCGTAGGGACCGTTAAGTTCGAAGGCGGTTCGTGGAGCATCAACGGCGGCGAAACCGGTAGCGTCGCCATGCGCATCCGCGAAAAGCTGCTGGCCATCCAGCACGGCCTGGCAGAAGACAAGCTGGGCTGGATGCATCGAGTCCCGTTGTCGGGCTGATCGCTCTCACTTACCGAGGTACAGATCCAGGCGCGGCGCGCGACCCCCGTCCGCGCCGGTCGCGAACGCGACGCCGGCCGCAGACGTGTTCGGCGAACGCACCGCGAAGCCGAAATCCTCTTCGGGGTGAGTCGCCAAGAAACGCACCAACTCCGTCACGTCGATGCGCGTCGTCGTCGGGGGGCTGCTGCGAGCGATGCCGCGCGCCAGGAGGGCGACGTGGCCGGGCTGCCCGTCGCGCGCGAAGCTGCTGCCGGTCCAGGCGCGGTTAACGCGCCAGACCTCGAGGGATACGTCAGCGCCACGCGCGGCGCCGAGCTGAGGCTGCAAGATCAGGAACGCGGATTCGACTTCACGCCCGCGCCACGCCGGTGCGAAACGCAGGTAGAGTTCGGCGTTCGGCACTTGCTTGCTCCCGAGCACGGCGACCGCAGGTAAACCGTCGCGCGGCTCGCCGCCTGTGACCTCGAATTCGGACGGCGTGAGCTCGAGCCGGTGGGTGTTCGCGCGCACCGGCGCGCCACCTTCTGGTACGCAGCGGGAGGCCAAGCACTCGAAGGTCTTCGGGCAACTGCTGGCGCTCGCACACGGCAGCGTGGTGCTGGCGCAGCCGGCAGCTAGCAATGGCCAGACGCGGAGCAGCGCAGCGCCGAAGAGGCGAAGAAGTGGAGGGGTGGCGGTCAATGCGTCCGTAGCGTACCCCACGAATTACGATTTGTTGGTGCGTGCTCGACGCCGCTCCAGCACGATTTCCGCGGCGGTCTTGGTGGGTGGCTCGGCGCGCGGCGGCTCTGCCGCTGGACTCACCGGTGCGCCAGGAGCGGTGTTCGACGGTCCGTCGGTCGGCGGGTGTGGCGACGCTGGCGCTGGCGGTGAGGGAGTGAGCGGTGCTGGACGCTTGCGTTGTCGAGCCGAGAGCAAGCTGCCGAGGGTCGAGGCCGCAGGTGTTTCGACCGTCGCCTCGACGACCGCGCGCGTTGGCTGGATCCGGCGCAGCGCTGGCAACTGCAAGCGTCGCGCGGCAACGGCGGCCAGCAGGCACCAAGCTGCAGCAAGCAATAGCCACTGGCTGATGCTGACGTAACCCAAGCGAGTTGTGTCGCGATCGCTGAAGATGCCCGCAAGGGTGTCGCGCAGCTTGCCGCGCGTGAGCGCGGCGACGCGACGCAGCTCCGCCCGATCCGTGCCGGTCGGACGCAGCTCGCCGCCGATCGGGAGCTCGGCGCCGGCAGACGCGAGCACGCGACCGCTCTCTTCGTCCGTCAAGCTGACCAGGTAAGCGCCCGGTCGGTTGGTAGCGAACCGCGCTGAATAGCCGCCGACGGTCACCGCCTCGAGCGGCAGCGTGCGCGCCGTGCCGTCGGGCGCCACCACGCGCGCGCGCAGCTTGCGCAGCGAATCGCGCCGACCGCGTTCGTCGAGCACGTTGGCTGACAGCACCAGATCTCCGCCGCTCGCGTCGGCTTCTAGCCGCACGTTCGGGTCGTCCTCTTGGCGCGAGAGCTCGCGCGCCAATTGTGCAAACAAGCGCGCCGCGGGCTCCCAATCCGTCCACGCTTTGCCCCAGCGCCCCTTGTAGTCGCTGGTGAACGCCGCCGCCCGACCCACACCCACGGACCAGCTGGCCAACAGCGGATCATTTTCGGGTCCACTGAGCAGCACTCGCGAACGCGCTTTGGGAATGCTGATGACGTAGCCGCCGAGGGCTGGCGCCGTTTCCCAAGCGATTCCGTTGAGCACGGCGCTGGGGCTGCCGACGCGCGGCACGAAGGCCTCATCACTTATCGCGCTCCGGGTGGCCAGCACGGTTTCCTGCGCAAATACCGCCGGCAGGCGCGTCGCGTCCTCCACCAAATAAAATCGCCCGGAGCCGAGCTCGGAGAGCCGAGCCAACATCGGCACGTCGCTGCCGCTACCGAGCGCGACCACGCTGGTGGTGATGCCGCGCGCCGCGGCGTTCGAAACTAGGCGCGGGGCTCCGGTGCTGTTTTCTGCGTCGCTTCCGTCCGCGAACAAAAGCAGGTGCTTGAGTTGCGTGCCTTCGCGCGTGAGCGCCGCGTAAGCGGTGGAGAGTGCGACGTCCACGAAAATGCCCCCGCCACCCGGACCCACTCGCCGAATGCGTTCCACGATTCGTGCGGTGTCCGTTACCGGTGAAAGCGGCACCGTCCAGCTGGCGGTGGTGTCTACGTGCAGCACGCCCAAACGGTCGCCTGCGCCGAGCAGCTCCGCTGAGCGGGCAGCGGCTTCGTTCGCCAATTCGAGCTTCGTTTTGCCGCCTGCGCTGGCGCTCATCGAACCCGAGTAGTCGACGGCGATGATCTCAGCCAAGCTGCCGCGTCGGCGATCTTGCTTGAGATCGAAGCTGACCGGGCTGGCTTCCTCGATCGGTGTCTTGGCGTACCCGCCTGGGCCCAATGAGCGACCACCGCCCATCAGCAGCAAGCCACCGCCCAGATCTTTCACGTAGCTGAGGATCGACGCGAGCTCTGCCGGCGCCCACTCACTCGCGCGCACATCACCCAGAATCAGCAGATCGTAACGCGCGAGAGTGGGCAGATCGTGCGGCAAACCCGTGATATCGGCCAGATCGACGCGAAAACCCGCAGAGCGCAGCGCGGCGGCCATGGGCGCGGCCTGGGACTTTTCGCCTTCGACAATCAAGGCACGGGCTTCACCGCGCACTCGGACGAAAGCTGCTGCTCGGTTATCGTCTGCCACGCGATCCAATTTTCCATCCAGGGCGCTCAGCTCTACTTCATAGCGGTGCAGGCCCGGCTCGGGCGCGGTCTCGCGGAGGTGGAGCACGTCCTCGCCCGCTTCGATGTGAGCAGTACCCTTCCTCACTAGCTCGCCATTCAAGTAGACGCGCAGCTCCACGTCGGCTGGCACGGGACTGTGCGTGACCAGCCGCAGCGCGATGCTCTCGTTTTGCGCAGCGCGTGCGGGGAGCCGCAGGCCCACCACGCGAATGTCGTCGAGGCCCTGCTGATCCAGCGCGACACTATCGACTGGAACGCCCAGCGCCGCAGCGGCCAGGGCAGCTTGGGTGGTATCGCCCCGCGTGGCGACACCGTCCGTGAGTAGCACCACACGGCCGGCAGAGTCGGGCGGAATCTCGGTCAGCGCTTGACGGATTGCAGCCGCCAGGTCGGTGCCGTCGCGCGCGACCGAGACGCGCTGAGCTCCGCTCAGGCTCGAGCGTGGACGGGCAGCCTGCTCCACCGCGGCTTCTGCTCCGAAGGCGACGACGGCCAGGCGATCTTCGCCGTGTAGCCCGAGCTCTGCCAATTCGAGCTCACGCTCGAGGCGGCGCTCCACGTCCGGGACCAAATCGATACTGCGGCTACGGTCGAGCGCGAGCACGACGGTTTGCTTGTGCAGCCCTTGCCCCAGCTCGACACCCGCGCACGCCCAGGCGGCGGCCAGGGCTGCCGACAGCGTCAGCGCATCCACCAAAGCCCTGCGGGCAGACGAAAGCTTCTGTCCGAAGCCAAGTAGGCGCCAGGCAACGAACAGTACGACCGCCGCGCCGGGTGGTGTGAGCCACGGACGCTCGAAGCGCAGCTGAGGCAGCGCGAACCACCCCAGCCATTCCAGCACGTAGAGCAGCGGCGCGACGCAGGCGAGCAGGCCGCCCAAGAGCAGCAGTGGCCGAGCGCGCAGCGCCGCGATCATGCGCGCAACGCTCCAACCTGGCGCGGGGCAGGGGTGCGGCCGCGCGCGCTGCGCGTCAACCACAGCACGTCGGCGGTCAGCAGCAATAACGCGAGCGCCGCGAACAGCCAATCGAAGCGCATCGGTTCGGACGCGGGCACGGCCTCGCCGCGGCCGCCGAGGAGTACATTTTGTTTGCGCGGCGCAATCTGGCTTTCGAGTTCGCTCGCCAAATTCACGGGGGTCAGATTCGTCCCCGGGCGGGCGCCTTGCCAGCTCGCAACCACGAACCCGACGCGCGCGGCGGACGGCGCGATGGCGACGCCTTCGTGGACACGCACGTTTTCTTCGAGTCCGCCCGGGTACTCGACGCGAATCGCTTCCAGATCGAGGGGAACGTGAAAGACGATGGCCTCACCCGTGCGCGTTTCCCTGGCGGCGCCAGCCACGCGATGCGCCCGGGCCAGCTCAGTCACGTTGCGGACGAACAACACGAACGAGGCGTGCAGGGGCCAGTCCGATTCTCCCAGATCGAAGCCGACCAAGGTGGCATTGCGGCCCGGAGAGGAGGCGTCCGCGATCAAGGTACCTTTCTGGCTGCGCACCAGCGCTTGGCGCGGCGATTCCGTTACCAGTGAACGTGCCGACTCCACATGAAGCTCCGCCAGATTCAAGAAGCGGAGGCGTGGATCGGCTTCGTTCCATGAGGTGACGCGCGGGCGTTGCATGGTTTCCCCCACGACGAGCGTGCGACAGGCTCCCACCTCCGGATTGATCAACAGCAGATCGTTGCCGGGCAACCGCTGCGGACAGGCGCCGTCCACGACCAGCAAGGCGTCAGCGGGCACATTCTCGGGCTGCAGCGCGCTGAGTTCGACCTCAGTCACCGCGACGTCTGGATCGGCTCGCAGCGCACGCAGCAACCACGGACTCTTCTTTTTGCTGGCGAGGACGACTGGCAACTCCGTGGCGCGAGGGATGCGCAGCGCGGCGTGATCATCGGCATCCAGAGCGTCGGGAGGCGTCAAACGCAGCTCCAAACCTTGCCCTGCGTCACCGGGTGCGCCTTCGAATCCCAGCACCAGCGGCGCACGTTCGTGCGGTGCCAGCAGCAATCTCCGCGTTGCGAGCACTTGACTGGTGTTGCGCAGGCTCGCCGTCACGAACACCTCGCGCGGCTGCGGGCTGGCGTGTGAGATCAGAGCGAATACCTCTACGCGCTCGCGCAGCGTGGCGGGATCGCGCACGCGACTGACTTCGGCGCGGACGATTGCGGTGTTGCTGCTCGCGTTGCCGACGCCGAGCCAGTTCAGGGTGACGCCCGCGGGCGCCACGAGTGCCTCCGCGTCGGCGACTGCTCCGTCGGACACGACCAGCAGCGTTCCGCCACCGCGTTGACGCAGCTGATCCGAGGCCATGGCGAGGGTCGCCCCGAGCCGTCCCTCTTCTTCGCGGACCTGCAATCTTCCGATCGCGGCTGTCAGTCGCGCCCAGTCCCGCTCGAAGCCAGATATCAGCTGCGGTTCCTTTCCAGCCGCCAGCAGCATGATTTCCGTGCCCGGCTGATAACCTCGCAGCTCGTTGGTCAACGCCCGCTTGGCCAGCGTCAGCCGATCCTGATCGCCTTCCCGGGTCGCCATGGAGGCGCTGACATCCGCCACGACCACGACGCGCGGGACGTCCCGGCGACTACTCGAGCTGGCTGGACCCGCCAACGCCAGCGCCAGCGCCAGCAGCGCGAGCGCCTCCAAAATCAAGGAGACGCTCGCGCGCAGCCTGCGAAATGGGCGTTCGGCGCGCAGATCGCGTTCAGCGGCCTGCCACAGCCACAGCGACGACACGCGCTGACGCGGTCTACGCACCTTCAGCAGGTAGAGCAGCAGGAGCGGGCCCAGCAAGCCGATCCAACCCAGACCGAGCGGGCGCGTAAGCTCCCAAGGCACGCTGCTCAGGATACGGGAACGCTCAGGATGAAGCTACTCACCAGAGCTCGGCCGTGCGCTCACGTTCCAGAGCGGACTTCGTTCCACCAAATCACTGGTGTTTCCGGGAAGCCGTCGCCGCCGGACTTGGCAGCCAGCTCCGCATAACTCTGTTCGCGGTCTCGCTGAATGTCCGCGAGGCGCGCCTCCACGGTGGACGGGCCCAGGCGTTCCACTGTGCGCAGGTTGTTGCGGGCGATCTTTTCACGGATCGACGGCGGCGCTTCGATCGCTCGGCCCCGCGTCGACATCATCCACGGCTCCATCAACGCCGTGCCTGCGGTTGGGTCACCCCGCACTGCCTCGAGCGCGCTCTGTCGTACGAGCTGCAGCGTCGCGTCCGGGCTGCGCCGCACGAACGGCACGAGCCGGTCCGCGCTCGATTGGTCGAGCGCCCCCTGTGGGTGGAACGCCGCCATGGCGAAAGGAAGTTGACCCGGTTCGTAGCGGAGAGAATCTGCGTGTCGGAGCTTCCTGACGAAGTGCTCGAAGTCGAGTCGAGAGCCCGGCAGGCAGGGGTAAATCAACAGCCCCACACTCACGTTCGCGCGCGCTTCCAGCTGGCTAATTGCCTGCAAGGAGGGCTCCAAATCCTCCAGATCCCTCTGGAAAATCACGCCTGGCACCGCCGCGCCAGAACGCCTGGCACTCGACGCCCAAGGGCAGAAGTCGAACGCTTCGACCACCTCCCTAGCGTAGCGATCGTAGACACGCAGCACCTCGCGGGCGGCGCGTTCTGTCACGAGGAGTGGGTCGACCCGGCGTGGGTCGCTATCGTCGGCGCGTTGCACGTCGAGAACCCTACCAGTCCCTCACCGAGAGTGCAGTGCGCACGCACGTCGCGGGTGCGCGACCGCTCCGAATCATGGTCGCTGCGCACCCCGGAGCGGACGAGGAACGCTGCGATTGCGTAGGTAATCAGCGTCGAAATTCCTGGGTAAAGACCGCATGATTTGCAGCTTTTTGCGGCGTCCTGCGCGCAGCCGGAAGCGCGAGCGTGTCGTGCGATGCGGCGCCCGGCGCCGCGCCATTACATACAGGGTGCGCGCGCTCGGATCTCGATCGCGACACGTTGCTCCGGAGGTCTCGTGACGTGTGCGACCTCTCCAAAGATCGCTCACCAACGTTCACGATGAAGGTTATGTGCGAACGAAAGATGGACGTTGTGCTTGACGGCACATGCCGCTTGATGAAAAAGTGTGTGCCATAAAAGAGCGCTCGCGGGACGAGCTGCTCACACTCACAAGAGGACGGAATGGCCGTACGCAAGAAGAAGACGTCAAAGGCTGCGAAGACTGCAGTCGCTGCCGAACCTGCTCCCGTGAAGAAGGCGCGCAAGAAGCGCCGCAAGAAGAAGGCTGCTGCAGCTCCTGCGGCGCCGAAGGCTGCCAAGGCTGCCAAGGCGCCGAAGGCCGCCAAGAAAGCCCGTAAGAAGAAGGCCAAGAAGAAGGCCTGATTCTTTCCGTGTGATGCGGGTGCCGCTCGGCTCTTCCCCGGTTTCGGGGGATCCGAGCGGTGCCCGTCATCCTTGGATTCCAAGCAAGAGAAGCCCGCGCGTCGCAGAGAACAGTCACTCAGAGATTGGCTGTTTTCTTATGAATCGACGATTCGGTAGGCGTTCTCGTCTCCGTAGCTGTCCTGGCAGAGGTTTCCGGACGTCCGTGCTCGTAATTTCAGAGTCTGGACGGACTGGCGAATGTCACCCCAGTATTTCGCGCACGGTCGTCTCGAGATCTTGTTCCGAGGAGCAACGAACGTAAGTTCCGCCTTGGCGCCGGGCGAATTGCTTCAAGCTTTGTTGCTGCTCCTCCAGCCTGGTTAAATAAGCGGTCAGCGTGTCGGAATCGGCGGTGACTGACAGCGTTGCTCCAGTTTCCGAATCTTCCAGCGTGTAGTCACCGTCGAGTACCGGATTTAGTTCTTCTTGGTTCAAGATCTGAATCAAAATCAACTCGTGTCCGGCGGCGCGGGCGCGCGCCAAGCTGGTTGAATACGCGCTCGAATCCAGGAAATCACTCAAAGTCACGAGCACGCCGGGCCGCGTCGCACGAGCGACGACAGTATCGATAGCGCGAGCGAGTTCGAGCTGTCCTTGGGCTTCGATGCGCTCGAGCTCGCGACAGATGCTGGCAAAACCCGCGCGACCGCGGCGAGCGCCGCCGCTGCTGGCGCCCAGGGTTGCCGCTTCGGAGCGAGCGACGAAGACCTGTGCGCGCTCAGAGTTGGCCAATGCCAGGTAGGCGAGGGCCGCGGCGAGGCGCTGTGCGCTCTCCAGCTTGCTGGGCGTTCCGAAGCCGAGTGAGGCAGACGAGTCGACGAGCAGGCGGATGACGCGATCCTCGTCTGCTTGGAACAATTTGAGCATCGGAGAACCGAGGCGCGCGGAAGCGTTCCAATCGATGCGCCGCGGGTCGTCGCCGGCGACGTACGCGCGGTGCTCCCTGAATTCGCTGCTATTGCCCCTGCGTGGCGCTACGCCTTCACCCAGAGACCCGGAACGAACCTTGGATGCAAGTTGGCGCTTGAGCGCGTCCAAACGCCGTAGGAAGGCGGGCTCCAGCAGGCGACTCACGCCGCGGACTCGGGCGGCTGAATAGCAAGATCGTACGCTTTTCGTTCGGCGCGCAGGCGAGCCTTGACGCTCAGCGAGGCTGCCAGCAGCAGACCGATGCCGAGCAAGCCCCAGCCGATGGCCGCCGCTGCGCCGCCTAACAGAAACAGATCCGCGTCGGTCCCCGCCAAGCTCACGCGGTTGAGCAGGAAGAACGCGAAGGTGGGCGAGGGCGCCGCCACCAAGAATAAGCGCGTGTTTCCGCTCGAGATCACGCCGCTGAGCGCCAGCGCGATGTTCGGGCCCACGATCGCGGCGAACAGCACGCCCGCGAGCACGATGCGAGGAACGGCCGCACCGGCGGCGCGCGCGCGGGCGAAGCCGGCGAAGCCCAGCGTGAACAACGAAAATCCCAGCGCGAACCCGCCGAAGCTGAGCAACATCAGCCGCTCTTCGCGGGTCGTTGCGATCTTCAGCCCCGTGGCTGTCAACCCCGCCAAGCACACCACCGCCAACACGGCGGTCGTCGTGGTTGCTTTGCTCACCCCCGGCCCAAGCCAACGCAGCAGCGAGCTGCGCCCAGTTCGCTGCCAATGAATCTGCACGCGGCGGGAAGGCCCGAGCGGTTCTCCAGCAACGAGAAACGCCGCGAACAGGAAAAATACCCAACAACTGCTGAGTGACGCGATGAACCAGTCTACCCGCGAGCGAACCAGGCTGGCGAGGCCGCTGGTCGCCGTCAACAGCAGGCTGCTGCTGATCAACCACGTTCGGAGGCGTGTCGAGCGATCGTCGCTCGGCATGGTCATGTTCGCGATCGTAGTTTCGTAGAATAACCAGGCAGGTACCGCGATGGCGACGAGCGGGCAAAGCACCAGAAATACCCAATAATCCGCGCTGAAATCCGCGCGAACATAGGCCGTGGGTAACCACACGGGGGGGCCGCCGGGAATGCCACTCCACAGTTGGTGCACCGCAAAACTCAACGCGACGCCACCACTCAAATAGGTGATGATGGAGAGCGGCACGGCCAGCAGCAGCGTGACCAGCACGGAAATCGCGGGGCTCGCCAGCTTCGAGCTCATGGCCAGTCCGAAGGCAACCGCCAAAGCGGAAATCAAGCCGAGGAGCAGGAACGCGAGCACGACTTCGGTCGGCGTGACGCCGCCAAACAGCAGGGACAACGCTCCGACCGGCGCCAACATCACGACGTACATCAGGACGTAGGTCAGCGCGGCAAAGAACTTCCCTCGCGCGATCTGCTGCGGTGCGAGCGTCGTGAGTTGCAACGCCTCCCACGTGCGGCCGCTGCGTTCGCTCGCTATCGTCGCGGCTGCGACCGCTGGTCCCACCCAGGTCACCACCGCGAAGGCGAGCGAGAAAAACGTGTGAAATACGCCAATTCCGACCTCCGCGGGCTCCGTGTTGGCGCTCATCAGACCGCCGATAGAGGCAATCAGCAGCGTGACCATGCTGGTGATCACCGCCAGAATCACTGGCGTCCGCGTTAGCCGCGCCGACTGCCGCAGCTCCCTGACCAAGATTGGATTGGGTTCGCGCAGCGCGACTTGAATCGTGCGCCGCACACGCACCCACACGGAAGCGCTGGCCTCGAGCGGCGGCAGGCGTGACGTGCCGATCTGGATGCTCATTGCAGCTCACCTCGCGTCACTTCCATGAAAATCCGCTCGAGCTCGTTGCGCTCGGGTTCCACGGCGACGATCAGGACGCCCTGGGTGACCAGGTGACGCACCAGATCCGCAACGAAACGTTCGTTGCCGGCGTAGTGAACGATCAGGTGCCCCCCCGGCGCCGGTTCCACCGACAACACGCCATTGCCGCCTTCGAGCAGCGGTACGACCGCGTAAGCGTCACCCAGCAGGCGCAACTTGAGGCGGCGTCGGGCCTGTTCGGGGACAGGTGCTCCACCGGCAGTCAGCTGACCGGGCGTGCCGCTCGCAGCTGCTTCCGCGCTGATGGCGGTTGGCTCGCCCCGCTCGCGCGCCAGACGTTCCGCGATTTCGTTGATGGGGCCGGCAGCGACCAGGGCGCCGCGTTCTAGGATCCCCACGGAGGTGCACACGTCGCTCAGCTCCGTCAGGATGTGGCTGGAAAGGAAGATGGTTTTGCCGAGCTGCCGCAATTCTAGCAGCAGGTCACGCACCTCGATGCGGGCGCGCGGATCGAGATCGCTGGCGGGCTCGTCCAGCACGAGGACCTTGGGATCGTGCAACAAGATACGTGCGATTTGCAGGCGCTGCTTCATGCCCTTGCTCAGCGAGGCCACCAAACGATCGTCGAGCTTGCGCAGCTCACTGAGCTCCAGCACGGCGTCCACCACGGAGCCGTCCACCACCGCATAGGCGTCGGCGAAGAACTCCAGGTACTCGCGGATGGTGATGCGATCGTACACGCCGGCGTGATCCGGCATGTAGCCGATCAGTCGGCGTACCCGCTCGGGATCCACGCCCACGTCGATGCCGTCGATCTCTATACGCCCAGAGGTGGGCTCCAACAGCGTGGCCATCGCGCGGATGGTCGTGGTTTTGCCCGCGCCGTTCGGACCGATGAAGCCGAAAATTTCGCCGTGACCGACCTCGAAACTGACGTCACGCAGCACGGCTTTGTCGCCGTAGCGGTGCCACAGCCGCGAAACCCGAATGGCCTTCGGCGCAGCGGAAGCTGGTTGTGCGGCGCTGGCGACGTCGCCTGGAGCCGTTTCGGTCATGGTTTTCCTCCCAGGCCAACGACGCGGATCAGCGCGCGATCGTAGTCGACCTTCAGCCCACTATCGGAGAGCGTACCCTCGCCGCCATCGAGCGCCGCGATCACGACTGGCACGTCGTCGGGCCACCAGTCCGTCTCTGACGCAAAGGTCTGTTCCATGGCGTACCAAGTGCGGCTGAGCCCCGGAAAGTCGCGGTCCAGCTGCGTCGAGAAGCGATCGACGTTGAGGGGGGTGGAGACCGGGCTGAGCGGATTGGAGGCGCTGATGGTCCCGAGGGCGCGGCCGCTCGAAAACGTCACGCTGGCCCCCTCTTTGATGCGAGGGAAGTAGCGGGTATCGCCGCCCGGGGCGCGAGCAACCACGCCGACGAGATCTCGGGCGGCGCGGTTGTGCAGCAAGAACTCCCGCTGTTGGGCCACGATGCTGACGCCGCCGGAGAGGTCCGCCATGCCGTCCTCGCGCACTAGCACCGTCTGCCAGGGCTTGGTGCGTAAGCCTTCGAGCCGAGGTCCATCGCGATCGATCACCAATTGTCGTGAGCTGTCCGCTTGCGTTCCGGCCAGATCCAAGACGAACTCGCGCCGACTGGCGCGCACCGCTAGGTCGTAGGCGCTCGCCGCGTAAAATCCGCGAAAACGCACGGCGCGTGCGCGTGTCATGCCCGCTCCAGCTTCGTAAAAGGCGAGCCGGCGCGCCCGTCCACTCAAACCTTTGCTCAGCACTCCCAGGCCGGCGATGATGCCGAGCGTGAGCAGCGACGCGAGCGGTAGGCGCAGCAGGGCGCGCAGCGGCTGGCCGCGTTTTGCTGCCAGACGGAAGTTCAGCGGCCCGGCCAGCAGCGCATAAATCAGCAGTACCAGCGCGGAGACCACGATGGTCCAGCGTGAGGTGCGGTTGGGATCGAGCTCGCGACGAACCGAGTTGGCGTTGCCTTCACCCGGCATGCGCCAAGTATTGGTGATCGCCGCTTGCGGACCCCGGTCAAAGGTGTGGCGCAGCAAATCGGTCAGTTGCTGTGCCGCCCAAGGGTCACGCTGGGCAATGTCTTCGCGCGGATCGAATGCCAGCACGTGGACTTCACCGAGTCCGTAGCTGGCGGCCGCTCCCCAGGGGCTCGGCCGCAGGTTGCCGCCAGCCACGCCGACGAAGCGCTGTGCAAGCTCCGCAGTGGGCTTGAGTCGCAGCCATTTGAGCGGCGTTTGACTGTTGATGCTCTCGACGTCCTCTGGCGGAACCAAGAACGTGCTCGGTTCAAGTAGCGCGGTCGGCGCGGGAGCTCGCGTGATCGGACCACCGAGCAGCGCTTCCACCAGTCCCTGACGCAGATCTTCCGGTCGATCCAAGACTAACGCGAGCGCGCCGCCGCCCAGCAGCCAATCCGCGAGCGCGACGCGTTCGGTGTCGCGCAGTCGGGTAAGATCGCGGCCGTTGGCCAGCACCAGCGTCGCCCCGGAGTAGCCCGCCGCGCGATCCGGTAGCAGCAAATCGCCGCTCTTCGGGTCCTCCGTCGCGCCGACGGCGGCGACGTTGCACACGCGGTTCGTGCTGTAGCGGCCAACGTGCTGGGACACGAACGCCGTGTTCTTCAGCGATCCAGACAGGCGACTCGGCGCGGCCAAGTCGAATAGTAAGACGTCGGCAGGGCGCCCGG
>Ga0247764_1000292_pt1 | contig 18104 bp, 17 predicted proteins | sample UWRJL051202B4_FD_179932 | JGI IMG/M metagenome (GOLD analysis project Ga0247764, IMG submission 179932) | Plant litter microbial communities from Arlington Agricultural Research Station in Wisconsin, United States - UWRJ-L051-202B-4 | ecosystem: Environmental > Terrestrial > Plant litter >...
ATTCAGCGCGTGCTGCAACAGATTGAATTCCTCATTCTCGTATACAACCTTCTTGGTAAGACCGAAGCAGTTCAACGGCTTACCGCGCAAGCTGAATACAGCCTGAGTTTCTACGTTACGTGATTTTGTGATGGAACCGCTGGCAGAGTCACCCTCGGTAATGAAGATCATCGAGCCTGTGCCTTTCGGGTTCTTCTCATCAAAGTGGAAGCGGCAGTCGCGCAGCTTCTTGTTGTGGAGATTCGCCTTTTTGGCGCGTTCGTTCGCCAGCTTCTTGATACCGGCTATTTCCTTGCGTTCACGCTCCGATTGCAGAATGCGCTTTTCCAGAGCTTCTGCTACCGGCTTGTTACGGTGTAGGAATATTTCCAGCTCCTTAGCCACGAAGTCAACAACAAACGACTTTATAGTAGGGCCATCGGGAGCTGTATTGAGTGACCCCAGCTTCGTCTTGGTCTGCGACTCGAACACCGGCTCCTGCACACGCACGGCTATGGCGCCGATAACGCTGGCCCGGATATCGGCAGCGTCAAAGTCTTTCTTATAATAATCGCGCACCGCCTTAACCACACCTTCACGGAAGGCCGCAAGGTGAGTACCACCCTGTGTGGTGTTCTGACCGTTTACGAAAGAATAGTATTCTTCACCGTATTGGTTACCGTGCGTAAGTGCTATTTCAATATCGTTGCCCTTCAGGTGAATGATCGGATAGCGCAGATCCTCGGCATCCGTCCGTTGTCTGAGCAGGTCCAGGAGGCCGTCCTTAGAATAGAATTTACCGCCGTTATAGTTTATCGTGAGGCCGGCGTTCAGGAATGCGTAATTCCACATCAGGTCATCCAGGTATTCAGGGATGAAATGATAATTCTTAAACATCGCATTGTCGGGTTCGAACTCCACATACGTGCCGTTCTTTTCATCCGACTTAGCAGGTTTCGGGTCGTTAACCAGTACACCTTTCTTGAATTCCGCTATTTTAGATTGCCCCTCGCGAAAAGCCTGCACTTTAAAGTAGTTGGAAAGCGCGTTTACCGCCTTGGTACCCACACCGTTCAACCCTACAGACTTCTGGAAGGCCCCTGAATCGTATTTAGCACCCGTATTGATCTTAGACACCACATCCACCACTTTACCCAGCGGAATGCCCCGGCCATAGTCACGCACCGTTACTTTCGACTCGGTGATAGACACGTCGATGACCTTCCCGAAGCCCATCATGTGCTCGTCGATGGAGTTGTCGATAACCTCCTTTACCAGTACATATATACCATCGTCTTTCGAAGAGCCGTCGCCAAGCTTACCGATATACATACCGGGCCGGAGGCGTATGTGCTCGCGCCAGTCGAGCGACCTGATGCTTGATTCGTCATACGTGGACGTGGATTCTTTCTCAGCTTTAGCCATTGCAATAAAAGGATTAACGTTTCACCAAAAGGTTATCTGTCGGGTTTAAGTCAAAAAAACCTACATGCGATGTAGTCGGGACCTGAAGCCGTAGCTCCGGGTCGCATAAAAAATGCTGCCGGGGCCGAATAAAACAAATTCTAAAAACACTTCAAGGTTCCCCCACGGACGTCACCGCGCAGGCAAATTTCTAAAAACCTCAATAACCTCCTGAGTAACAGATTTTAATTTTGGTCAATCAAACCGCTTGTTTAACCGAAAATCTTTTAAAAATTTTCCATACGGGCCAGCTTATCGCCCAAACCACCATCAATACCACACTGCCATAGATGATAAAATCGATCCTGGCATAATTATACTTTTCCTGGCTGTTGAACAGGCTCACCAGGAACAGGCCTATAATAAAGAAAACGTTTATGGTAATGATCTGCCCGTGGAACCAGGCTCTGAAATCTTCTTGTTTGGGAGCTACCTTAGCCAGTATGAATACCAGCACGTTAACGAAGGCTATAGCCCCCGTCATCGCGTAAAACAGGGTATCGCGGTGAACAATTATCTGCTTCACCCCATCCTCCTGCAGCACTACATCTTCAGGAAGGGCGGCATACACATACAGCAGGCTGGCCAGTACCGCCAGCATTGACACAAACCACACAAGCCTGAAAATCTTTAAAATCATGATACGTTTCAAATTCTGTCGCAAAAGTACAGAAGTTCACGACTTACAGGTACTGCCGCCCATAAAAAAGCGTTCTGACTGTGTTTTGAGCTGATTTTCAGTCGTTTATTAAGAACAGTCGAGGTTTACGAAAAAGACAGGCTGATTCCGCAAACGTATTCGGCAATCTGGTTCGTTCGGATTATCTTTGATCAATCTTTCCGGCCTGGCCATGAATTTCAATCCGATTGTGCTCTCTATTCCGATTTTTTTCCTACTGATCGGCTTCGAACTTTTGGTAGACCGATTCACAAACCGGCACCTGTACCAGCTGCCCGATACGCTGGCTAACCTCAGTTGCGGCATTACCCAACAACTAAGCGGCCTGTTCCTCACCTTCTTCGCCCTCGGTGCATACCAGTTCCTGTACGAGCACTTCGCCCTCTTTCCGCTTCCTCACACAGATTACTGGTATTGGATAGCGCTTTACCTGCTGGTAGACCTCGCCTATTACTGGGCACATCGTATGAGCCACGAGGTAAATCTCTTTTGGGGCGGCCACGTGGTGCACCACCAGAGCGAGGAATACAACCTGTCTGTAGCGCTGCGCCAAAGCTCCCTTCAAACTATCTGGACGTTTGCTTTCAGCCTGCCGATTGCACTGCTCGGTTTTCGTACCATAGACTTCGCGCTGATATCGGCATTCAATACCCTTTACCAGTTTTGGATCCATACGGAAGCGATCCGAAAGCTGCCGCGGTGGGTCGAGCTTATCTTCAACACACCCTCGCATCACCGTGTGCATCACGGGCGTAACCCCAAATACATCGATAAGAATCACGCCGGCTCACTGATCATCTGGGATCGCATGTTCGGCACCTTTCAGGAAGAAGAAGAGGCACCCGTTTATGGCGTAACCAAACCGTTACAAAGCTGGAACACGCTCTACGCCAACGTAGCCCACTATGTCGACATGCGCGAGGATCTGCGCCGCATACCCGACTGGCGCGACCGCTTACGATACCTGTTTAAAAAGCCCGGCTGGCTGCCGGAGTCGCTGGGTGGTCATCGTGCCGTACCCGAGGTAGATGTAAAAACTCACCAAAAGTATAGAACCCAGGCTTTTGCAATCCTTAACTATTATGTTCTTTTTCAGTATGTTATCTGTATTGTGATCACGGCTTACTTCCTGTTTCAGGCGGGTAAGTTTTCGCTGATGGGAAAGTCGATCATGTCAGTGGTGATCTGCTATACGGTGGTGAACTGTGGGGTGCTGTTCGAGCGTCGGGTATGGGTAGTGATCGCAGAATGGATCCGTATCATATTGCTGCCCGCACTTGCAATAGCCGGTACGTTCGTACTTCAGGGACCTGCAGAAGTATATTTCATAGCTGCTGCCTATGGTTTGGTATCGGTTTGTTGGTTTTCTTTGGTCCGCAAAAAACAACACCATGCTGGACCGGTTTAAACTTTTAATACTAATACCCCTTCTTTTCACACTCGCTTCCTGCGGTAAGTCCGTTCCTAAGCTGGAAAACTTTGACCAGAAAACCTGGATGGGCGACCGCAAAGCCTGTCAGGATCACCGCATGGCAATGACCGCCAGCCTCGAAGCGCAGCGGAGTAAAATGCTCGCCCTGGACGAAATGGCGATCGTATCGCTATTGGGAAATCCTGATCAGAACGAGCTCTACAAACGCAATCAGAAATTCTATACGTACTTCTTACAACCCGGCCCCGGGTGCCCGGCCCCGAACGCCTCCCCGAAAAAGCTCATCATCCGCTTTAACGCAATGGGGCTGGCAAAGGAGATCACATTTGAATAACCCAATCTATAACTATCATATAAACCCAACCCAATGAAGCATATTTCAGTTATCGGCTCGGGCACGATGGGCAACGGAATTGCCCACGTCTTCGCCCAGCATGGATATACCGTGTCGTTAGTAGACGTTTCCGACGAGGCATTGAAAAAGGGCCTTGCCACCATTGAAAAAAATCTGGCCCGCCAGGTAGAGAAAGGCACCATAACCGACGCCGCAAAGGCCGCGGCACTGGCCAACATTACGCTGCATAACAATATCAAAGCCGGCGTCGAACGCGCCGAGCTGGTAGTGGAAGCCGCTACTGAAAACATCGACCTCAAGCTGAAGATCTTCCAGGACCTCGATGCCGCCACGGCTCCCGGTGCAATCCTGGCCACCAATACATCCTCCATCTCCATTACACGTATCGCGGCAGTTACCAAACGCCCTGAACAAGTTATCGGCATGCACTTCATGAACCCGGTGCCGATCATGAAGCTGGTGGAGGTTATCCGCGGCTACAACACAAGCGATGCCGTAACAGAAACCGTCATGGAGCTTTCACGCAAGCTGGGCAAAATACCCGTCGAGGTAAACGATTATCCGGGTTTTGTAGCAAACCGCATCCTGATGCCGATGATCAACGAAGCGATCTATACCTTATACGAAGGCGTTGCCGGCGTAGAGGAAATCGACACGGTCATGAAACTCGGCATGGCTCACCCTATGGGACCGCTGCAACTCGCTGATTTTATAGGACTGGACGTGTGCCTGTCCATCCTGCGCGTTCTTTTCGACGGCTTTGGCAATCCAAAATATGCACCGTGCCCCTTACTCGTAAACATGGTTCAGGCCGGCCACAAAGGCGTCAAGTCCGGAACAGGTTTCTACCAGTACACCGCCGGAAGCAAAGATCTGGTAGTGGCCAAACAGTTCAAATAACACACCTGTACTGTATTTGTATTTTCCTCGCTCTCGCACTCCGCACTCGCACTGATTTATAAGCCCTGGTCGTAATGACCAGGGCTTTGTTGCTTTAGAAGTATGCTATGATCTGGGACTGTTCCCGGAAGTGCTTTTCAGAAGGTCACGGATTTCAGTGAGAAGCTTGACATCGGGTGGAGTATCGGCAACGGGAGCAGGCTTCGCTTCTTCCTTGCGTTTCAGCTTGTTAATGCCCTTTACAAAAAGGAACAAGGCAAATGCAGTGATGATAAAGATGAAGATGGACTGTATAAACTTACCATAGGCAATATTGGCTTTGCCGAATGTGTAGGCCAGGCTGGAGAAATCAAGACCACCAGTCAGGATACCGATGATGGGCATAAACACATCGGCCACCAGGGAGCTGACGATGGCGTTGAACGCCGCCCCGATTACAACACCGATCGCCAGGTCGATCACATTACCTCGAAGCGCAAATTCTTTAAATTCTTTTAACATAGATCGTCTTTTTTAGATTTAGAGAGTTCGTTTCCGGAAGTTAGAATGCTATCACGCGCTAAACAATAGCGACGCCATCTTGTTCATTTCCGGATCTGTTTTATTCTCACTATCTTTTAGAGTACAATACCGTTTCTATGCCCACTAAGCGGACCCCTGCTAAAAAAAGCGCCCTCAAAAAACAGGCGGCCCGGCCTGCTACACCCTCCAAAAAGACCAGGTCGTTTCCGAAAACGCCCCCGCTCCTGCCCTACAGCGAGAAACATCTGCTGGAAGCCCTTAACACTGCCAATATGGGCGTGTGGGAGTGGGACCTTCGCAAAAAACACATTCAGTGGTCACCCAATGTTCATAAGATCTTTGGCGTTTCGCGTAAAGCGTTCGATGGGACGTTCGAAACGTATCTATCATTTATACATCCCGATGATCGCTCCAGGCTCCAGGAAACTGTTCGTGCCGCGCTGACCCAGGGTTTGCCATACTTTATCGAGCACCGAATCTTGTGGCCCGACGGCGCGGTGCGCTGGGTGGAAGCTATGGGTAAAGTCATCTTCAGCAAAACGCGCAAGGCAATGCGCATGACGGGAACGGTGCAGGACATTACTTTCCGCAAAACACTCGAGCTGGAGCGCGAAGACTGGAAGAACCGGCATGAGTTGATCTCACTATCGGCAGGGCTTGTCATCTACGATTACGAGATCGCCACCGGTACCATTATCTGGAGCAACAACCTGAAAGAAGTACTGGGCTATACGCCCCGCGAGATGAACACTATCGACAAGTGGACAGACCGTATACACGCCGACGACCGATCCGGAGTTATCCAGCAGTTAGACGCCGCACGCAAAGAGCTCCACCCCTACGACGTGTGCTACCGGTTCCGGATGAAGAGCGGCCAGTATTGCTACTTTCATGACCGGGGCTTCTTTAGCCGCGACGGGGCTGCGCGCAGCACGCGCATGCTCGGTATGATGAACGATGTATCACGACGTATCGAAGCCGAAACCACCATACGCCAGAGCGAGCAGAGCTATCGCGACCTGTTCAACACCGTCGGTGAGGCGATCTATATACACGATCCGCAAGGAGTGTTTATAGATGTCAACGAAGGCGCATGTCATATGTATGGCTATGAGAAGCATGAATTCATCGGCCGTACACCGGCATTTCTGTCTTCACCTAACAGGAACGACTTTGTACATCTGGCGGCCATCATGCAGAAAGCCTTACAGGGCGAACGCCAGAATTTTGAATGGTGGGGACTACGTAAAGACGGCTCGGAGTTTCTCAAGGAGATACGCATGACACGCGGCTCCTACTTTGGACGTACCGTATTGATCACAACAGCATGGGACATTACCCGCCGCCGTGAGGACGAGCTGGCGCTTAAAACAAGCGAAAAGCGTTTCAAGGAAATGATTCGCGACATGACCGTCGGCGTCGTGGTCTATGCGCCAAACATGCAGATACAGCTTACCAACCAGGCCATGTTGGATATGGTAGGCCTCACTGAAAATGAGATCATCGGCAAAATCCCAACACGCGATCTGCCCCTTACCGCCATTAAAGAAGACGGGACGTTGTACTCGGCTGAAGACTATCCCATCGTTCAGGCCACGCGGCAGAAGCAACCCATACGGGGCATGGTAATGGGCCTCTACAACGCCATGCGTAGCCGCCACACCTGGACGCTGATAAATACACAGCCGCTGCTAAACCCCGATGGAGAGATCGTGCAACTCATATGCACCTTTACCGACATCACCGCGCGCAAGAAAGCCGAAGAAGCCCTGCTGGAAAGCGAGCAGCGGTTCCGGATATTACAACAGGCATCGTTCGGCGGCATCGGCCTGCACGACAAGGGCATTATTATAGACTGCAACCAGGGACTGGCCGACATTACAGGCTATACGCAGGAGGAGCTTGTCGGCATGAACGGCCTCGACCTCATCGCACCCGAATGGCGGGGGGTGACGATGCAGAACATCATGAGCGGCAACGAAAAACCTTACGACGTTCAGGGCATACGGCCAGACGGCTCGTTGTATTTCCTGGAGATTCACGCTAAAAATATCCCTTACAAAGGACAGTCTATACGCGTAACTGAGTTCCGCGACATTACCGAGCGCAAGCTTGCAGAAGAAAAGATCATAGACCAGAACACCCGCCTTACCACCGTCAGCGAAGATCTAAGACGCAAAAATGAGCAGTTAGAAGAGTTTACGCAGATCGTCTCGCATAATTTGCGTTCGCCAGTTGGCAATATACTGACGCTGATAAGCTTCTTCGAAAATGCCGATGTCGATGACGAACGTGACGACTACCTGAGACTGATCAAAGAATCCAGCACGAATTTATTAAAGACGTTGCACGAGCTCAACGAGGTGTTGCAGATCAAGCAGAACAAGAACATCGAAAAACAGCACATTCTGTTCGACGAGGTGTTCAAACACGTATGCGGCATGCTGAATGCCAAGATCGTCGAAGCCAACGCGGATATATCGGCCGATTTCTCGGAAACGCCAGAGATCGATTATCCAAACATATATATGGAAAGTATATTCCTTAACTTGTTGAGCAATGCTTTGAAATATACCTTTCCGGGACGACGGCCAGTAATACGGTTGCGCACCCGGCAGCAGGACAACATGACTTTCCTGGAAGTTTCGGATAACGGGTCCGGTATCAACCTGGAGCGCTATGGGCATCATGTATTCAAGTTGCGCAAAACATTTCACCGGCACCCCGAAAGCAGGGGTATTGGCTTGTTTATGATAAAAAATCAGATAGAAACGATGGGTGGAGAGATAACTATTTCGAGTCGGGAAAACGAAGGGACCACTTTTTACGTAAATTTCAACAGGAACCCAACGGATGGAAACTAAAGCACCTATCATAGCGCTTGTTGACGACGACAAGATCTTTCAACTTACAGCTTCTAAAACAATCAAAGCTGCCAATCTTACCGACAAAATATTGCAGTTCGAAAACGGCGAAGAAGCCCTCGACTTCTTAAAACACCACGCCGGCGACAGCGAAAATCTACCGGATTATATCTTTCTCGATATCAACATGCCGTACGTTGACGGTTGGATGTTTCTGGAAGACTATGCGGGACTGAAGATCAATCTTTCGAAAACGATCTCCATTTTTATGGTCAGCTCTTCCATAGACCCTCGTGATATGGATCGCGCCCGAAAGAACTCGGATATACGCGAGTACGTGATCAAACCGGTTACACGTGAGATGTTTATCGAGTTGCTCCAGAAGGCTGCTGCCTGATCTCCTTTTTTTACTTCGCGAAATTAATGGGATTCTTGAGTCCGGAATAACTCACCAGCTCCACGCCGGCACTACCGATGAACATCGCGGCGTCGATTTTGAGCGGTATGCGGTTTTTATCGTCCGAGAACCACGCCGTGATGGAGTTTTCGCCATCAAATATCTTGTTTTTAGGCATTACTGGCTTAAACACAAGCGCATTCACTTTACCGATCTTGAGCTTCACCTTCTCTTTGCCTCCGTATACGATGTTCAGCTTGTAAAACTCGTCTTCAAAGAAGCCAGTTACTTTAACGGTATCGCCAACTTTTAGCTTGGTGAAGTCCATAACGCGGAGATAAAGAAAACCGGCCACCATATCGCGCACGTGCTTCGGGGCATCATAGTACTTCGGCTCCTTCATTTTACCGGTCTTATTGTCAAGTACCTTTACTTCAATCTTTTTATTCTCGTGATCGAAGTTGGTCCATTCATCTTTTTTATAATGGCCTTCACGGATCTTGCGATAAAACTGGTGCGGAACCAGCGCGGCAGTATCGATATAAGCTCCCCATTGGTCATCTACATCGGCCACCCAATCCACCATACCTACTGTTTTTCCCTTAACGTCCACCTTAAAGCAGTGGCGGTCGTTAAGCTTATAATAGTTGGGATCAATGCGGGCGCTGCCTTTGCCCACGGTGAAAATACCATACGTCATCTTGAAGTCGATGACCTCCCCACGGGTAAAGCTGTCATTCCTTACCGGAAAGAAAGTTTCATTCTTTTCATCGGCAAAGCCAGACAACAGCAACAAGATAAACAAAGCAAAGAATAGCTTTTCCATACAGTATTATCCCAAATTTACAGAAACCGTATTACTTCTACGTAACGGGTTTATGAAATTCAAAGTACATGCCAACCGTGCAATTCACAGATCATTTTTTGCATTTTCTCACCTTCACACGGATTCCCGAAGGCTGTTTCTGCATTTCCCCGCTCTCGTCCCGAGTACTCGGGATTCCTCGCACTGATTCCGTTGGCATGTACAAAAAAACGGTTATGCCGCTACATTATTGTCTCTCAGCGCGTCGTTGAGAGACGTCTTCTTGTCTGTGCTTTCTTTGCGCTTACCGATAATAATAGCGCAGGGCACATGGAATTCGCCGGCAGGGAATTTCTTGGCATAAGAGCCGGGAATTACTACCGAGCGTTCGGGCACGTAACCCTTATATTCAACGGGCTCATTTCCAGTCACATCAATTATTTTAGAGCTTGCGGTAAGCACTACATTGGCGCCGAGCACGGCTTCGCGCCCTACACGCACACCTTCCACCACAATACAGCGCGAACCGACAAATACGTTATCTTCAATGATTACCGGTGCAGCCTGTACAGGCTCCAGCACACCACCGATTCCAACGCCACCACTGAGGTGAACATTTTTACCAATTTGCGCACAACTTCCTACAGTCGCCCAGGTGTCAACCATCGTGCCTTCGTCTACATAGGCACCGATGTTTACATACGAAGGCATCAGTATAACGCCTTTGCTTACGTATGAGCCATGACGCGCAATAGCATGCGGCACAACGCGTACGCCCAGCGCTTTATAGTTTCGCTTTAGCTTGATCTTATCATGGAATTCAAAAGGCCCCACTTCGATGGTTTCCATCTGCTGAATAGGGAAATACAGAATTACAGCCTTCTTCACCCATTCATTTACCTGCCAACCGCCTTCCACGGGTTCCGCCACGCGCAGTTCGCCTTTATCGAGCTTTTCCACTACAGAGCGGATAGCATCCTGGCTTTCCGGGGTTTGAAGAAGGGAGCGGTCTTCCCATGTTTTTTCTATCAGTTGCTTCAATTCCATTATCTTGGTTTTAAATCAGCATGCAAGAAATAAAAAAAAGCAGAATAGTCATCGCCTCGGTACTCAAACCCGTAAACGATACACGAATGACCGAAAAACTCGCCGGCAGCCTTCAACATCACTACGAAGTCCATATAATCGGTTTCCCTGTCTCTCTCACTCCCATGCCCACCCACACACCACGCTCTCACACTGTTTCCCCCACTCCCACTCCCACTCCCACTCACCGCTCTCGCCCTCACACTCACACTGATTCTCCCACACCCCGCCCTCGTCCTCGCCCTCACACTGTATTTCATTCCCTGCCCTTCTTCAAGCGACTGAGTCTCAAAAGATTGTTTGCCCCTATAACAATCCTCCGCCGGGCTGTGCGCCTCCGTCCTGACATATTTATTGTAACCACACACGAACTTCTCACGACAGGTTTGTTGACTAAAATGCTCACAGGCTGTCGTCTCATCTATGATATACAGGAGAATTACTGGCGCAATATTCTTTACACTCCTACCTTTCCCAAGGTGCTGCGACCGTTTATTGCTTCCGTTGTACGGCTGCAGGAACGGGTGGCCATGAGATTTATCGACCACTGCTTCCTGGCAGAGGCAGGCTATCGCGACGAGATGAGTTTCCTGCCTGAGTATGTTACTGTACTGGAGAATAAAATAGTTCGCCCGCAGAATCAGGAACAGCCGCCCTTGCGCCGGCAATTTCCCGAAGGCAAACCACTACGGCTGCTTTTCACCGGCACCCTGGCAGAAAGTACAGGCGTCTTTACGGCTATTGCCCTGACCCATGCGCTGCATGCCCTGGACAGTACCGTACATCTTACGATCATAGGCTACTGTGCAATCCCTGAGCAACTTAACCGGTTGAGGAGTGAGTGTGCTGTCGATTATATAGATCTTATCGGCGGCAACCAGTTAGTGCCTCACCCGGAAATAGTGGCGGCTGTACAGGCATCCGATATCGGCGTCATCACCTATCCGCCCAACCCTTCCACAGAAAATTCGATCCCCACCAAGCTCTATGAATACCTCGGTTATCACCTGCCGATCCTGCTGATCGACCACCCGGTCTGGAACCGGCGGTGTGCGCCGTACGATGCTGCCGTTATTTTTGACACACTGGCTCCGGATACTGCTCAAATATTGCATCAGATACGTACGCAAACGTTTTATACAACTACTCCCGAGGGTATCTATTGGGACAGCGAAGAAGAAAAGCTATTGCCGGTTATCGAATCTGTTCTGAATCGACATCATAAATAGTAGCTTTTATTTTTTAGACTAATCTAAACTTTTATTTTTACATATCCGTTAACGGATTAGAGACGTATGCTGAGCTTTACTGAAGAGAATTACCTTAAATCCATTTATCACCTCTCCGAAGGTGGCACAAAGGCGGTTTCAACCAACGAGATCGCCGAGGCTATGAATACAAAGGCTGCCTCCGCCACCGACATGATCAAGAAGCTTTCGGGCAAAAACATGATCTCCTACGAGAAGTACTACGGCGTAAAGATTACCCGCCAGGGCAAGGCCGAGGCGCTGATGGTGGTGCGCAAGCATCGGCTGTGGGAAACGTTCCTGTTCCAGAAACTGCAATTCAACTGGGACGAGGTCCACGAGGTTGCCGAACAACTGGAGCACATACAATCAGCGTTGCTGATCGAGAAGCTGGATGAGTTTCTGGGTTTCCCGACGGCCGACCCGCACGGCCACCCCATTCCCGACAAGAACGGCAAGATCAGCGAAGTGCGCCAGGTGCCACTCGCGGAAGCGCCAGTGAAAAAGAAGATGATCATCTGCGCAGTAAAGCAGGGGTCTCCGTCTTTCCTTCAGTATCTCAGCAAGATCGGTATCTATATCGGCGCCACCATATCGATACAGGAAAAAATAGAGTTCGACAGCTCATTGGAGATGATGATCGATGGAAAGAAAAAGGTCTTTATCTCACGTGATGCGTCGCAGAACCTTTTAGTTACAGAATAAAATATGAACGATTTATCCATACGCACACACATCGCACTTCGGACACTGTTATTCATGCTTGTTTGTATCTGGCTGCTGGGATGTGCACGCCCCGAGCGTAAGAAGAATGAGAAGCTTACCGTAGTGGTTACAACCGGTATGATAAAAGATGCAGTAGAGAACGTGGCTGGCGATCACGTAAACGTCATAGCATTGATGGGCCCGGGCGTTGACCCTCATTTGTTCAAAGCTACCCAGGGTGATCTGCAAAAACTTACCGATGCCGACATCGTGTTTTATAACGGTCTGCACCTGGAAGGGAAAATGGGTGTGGTGCTCGAGAAGCTTGGCAGGCTGAAGCCCGTGATCGCTGTATCGTCGCATATCCCCGAGGATTCGCTTCGCACGGTACCGGGTTTTCAAGGCGCGCATGATCCACATATCTGGTTTGACGTCAGGCTATGGGAGTATGCGGTAAAGGAAATCACACGGTCTTTACAGGAACAAGACTCCGCATATGCCGCGACGTATGAAGCAAATGGACAGAAATATATCGCGCGGCTTGATTCACTGCACAACAGTATCCACCGACAGCTTCATGAAGTACCGGAGCAACTACGTGTGCTTATTACCGCGCACGATGCATTCGGATACTTTGGCGATGCTTACCAGGTGGAAGTACACGGGCTGCAGGGCATATCCACGCTGTCGGAGTTCGGCCTGAGGGATGTTACCGACCTGGTGAACTTTATTGCAGGCCGCAAGATCAAAGCCATTTTCGTAGAGACATCGGTATCGCGCAAATCTATCGATGCAGTGGTCGAAGGATGCCGGCAGCGGGGCTGGCCGCTGAAAATCGGTGGCAATTTATACTCGGATGCCATGGGCGCCGCGGGCACACCGGAGGGCAACTACGTGGGAATGGTAAACGCCAACGTACAGACTATCATACACGCATTAAAATGAATGACGCGCTTAGCGTAAACACCATATGAATACGACACAAGATATAACACCGGCCCTGGAGGTACACGATGTTACCGTTGCCTTCGACCGCAAGCCGGTGCTCTGGAATATAGACCTTACCATTCCGCAAGGCAAGCTTGCAGGCGTTATGGGCCCAAACGGAGCGGGTAAATCAACCCTTATCAAAGCGGTTATGGGACTGCTGCCGTTGAGCAGCGGCTTTGTAAAGATCTTCGATCAGCCGATAGACGCGGTGCGAAACCGTATCAGCTATGTGCCGCAGCGCGAGTCTGTAGACTGGGACTTCCCGGCGTCTGTACTGGACGTAGTGCTGATGGGCCGCTACGGCAAGCTCGGCCTCTTTAAACGTCCCGGCAAGGCTGATCGTGAGAAAGCAATGGAATGCCTGCGCCAGGTGGGCATGGAAGCATTTGCCAACCGGCAGATCTCGCAGCTCTCCGGTGGCCAGCAACAACGCACATTCCTGGCTCGGGCGCTGGCCCAGGAAGCCGATATTTATTTTATGGACGAGCCATTTGCCGGGGTCGACGCGGCTACTGAAAAAGCGATCATACAATTGCTTACAACCATGACGGAGGCCCGCAAAACAGTCATCGTAGTGCATCACGATCTGCAATCGGCCCAGCAATACTTCGATTGGGTCATTCTGCTCAATACACGCCTTGTGGCACATGGTCCGCTGGAGACGGCTTTTACACAACAGCATCTGCAGGAAACCTATGGCGGCAAGCTTACACTCCTGTCAGATGTTGGCGAGTTGATACGTCGCGAGAACTTCCCCAATCGCGAAGGCACTGTACCCAAAATGATATGAATCCACTGATCCAATTCTTTTCCTTCCAGGATCCCAACATCCGGTTTGTGGCTATTGGGGCTGTATTGCTCACAGCAAGCTCCGCTATCGTAGGATCGTTTACATTCCTGAATAAGAAATCGCTTATCGGCGATGCTATTGCTCACGCTGTGCTGCCCGGTATCTGTCTGGGGTTCCTGCTGTCCGGCACCAAGAACCCTGTGTTCCTTATCAGTGGTGCGTTCGTTACAGGTTGGCTATCGCTGGTAGCGGTAGAGTTTATCGTGTCGCGAACACGTATTAAAGAAGATACGGCTATTGGTCTTGTGCTATCGGTGTTCTTCGGTATAGGTATATTGATGCTCACGGTCATTCAGAAGTCCGGCAACGCAGCCCAGAGCGGCCTTGACAATTTCCTGTTCGGTAAGGCGGCTGCGCTGGTAGGCGAAGATCTAATGGTTTTTGGAACCGTCGCTGTGATCCTGCTGGTAACAGTTTACCTGTTGTTCAAGGAATTTACGCTGCTGGCCTTCGATAAAGACTATGCCAGGGCTATTGGCCTGCCGGTCCGCTGGATAAGTGTTACGCTCACCTCGCTCATCGTGCTGGCCGTCGTTATTGGTATCCAGGCCGTTGGCGTAGTGCTTATGGCGGCCATCCTCATCACACCGGCCGCGGCAGCCCGCTTCTGGACAGACAGGATACGGGTCATGATCATGCTGGCCTGTATATTCGGAGCCGTGAGTGGTCTCTCAGGCGCATATATATCATTCGTAGCGCCAGCCATGCCAACCGGCCCCTGGATCGTAATCGTGATCTCCACCATTGCATTTGTGTCCTTCTTCTTTGCGCCGCGTCGTGGTGTCGTAAGCCGGTTCATCCGCCAGCGAACTATTCGCCGAACCATACACAACGAGAACATATTGAAAGCATTATACCACCTGGGCGAAAACGACAAGAACTTCCTGGCACCACGCACTCCAGACGAAATCCTCAGCAAACGAAGCCTGGACCGCGACCACCTGAATCGGGTACTATACCGGCTCAAACGCCAGGGATACGTTGAACTCAGTAAAAGCCGCTGGCAGCTTACGGATAATGGCAAGACACGCGCACAACGGGTAGTAAAAATACACCGTCTGTGGGAGCTGTACCTTACCACACAACTCAATATCGCACCAGATCACGTGCACGACGATGCAGACACGATCGAGCACTTGCTCACACCCGAGCTGGAGGCAGAGCTTGAAAAAGTACTCGATTATCCCCGGGAAGATCCGCACCGCGCAGAGATCCCCTATCCATAGACAACAACAAACGTCCTGTTTTTTAATAGCGACTTATGACACTGAACGATATTCAAATTATTACAACGGCAGCCCTGGTAGCCACCAGTTGCGCTTTACTGGGCTGCTTCCTGATACTGCGCAAGATGGCCATGGTTGGCGATGCCATATCACACGCCGTACTGCCTGGCATTGTTATCGCATTCCTCGTTTCCGGATCCCGCGATTCCGTTACCATGCTGGGCGGCGCGGGGCTTATCGGCATACTCACCACATTCCTGATCGAGTTCTTTCACAAGAAGGCTCGACTGCAAACGGATGCGTCTATAGGTGTTACGTTTACGTGGCTCTTTGCCGTGGGTGTAGTGCTCATCTCATTATTCGCCGGGAAGGTCGATCTCGACCAGGATTGCGTTTTGTATGGCGAGATCGCCTATGTACCACTGGATCTGATCATTTTACCCGAAGGTATGATCCTTGGGCCAAAAGCTATTTACGTTACCGGGGCGATACTGGCAGTTATCCTGTTATTCATCACACTCGGATATAAAGAGCTTTTTCTTACCACCTTCGACCCCGCCTTTGCTACAGCGCTGGGTATCTCCACATCGTTGTGGCATTACCTGCTGATGGGCGCCGTATCGGCCACAACAGTGGCCTCCTTCGAATCGGTAGGCGCCATATTGGTGGTGGCGCTATTGATCGGACCGGCAGCCACGGCTTACTTGTTGACCGACAACTTCAAGGTTATGCTGGTGCTGGCGGCAGGTGTAGGCGTAATGGCATCGACTATCGGATATTATATCGCATATTGGCTTGACGGTTCTATCGCGGGAGCTATTGCTATGGTTACAGGAATACTGTTTGCGCTGGCCGTGTTCTTTGCACCGGCGCATGGGCTAGTGTTCCGGAAGACGCGGGCAATCGCAGAATCAAGGTAAGGGATCAATCGGAAAAGTTGGGGGGCTTTGCTCAGCAGCTGGCGCAAGTCTGACCCCGAGCACTCGGGGGGAAACTTGCTGTGCCCCGAGAATCCGTGGTGCCCATCATGTCTCAGTCTCTGACTGAGGCTTTTAAGCTGGCGCAAGTCTGAGCGTAAGCGGAGACTTGTGCCTATCATGTCTCAGTCTCTGACTGAGGCTGCGCTATAACACACACAAAGTCGCCCGCACTGCCAGCCGGCATTTACCTAACTCATCTCCCAACTTCTCCCACTGATCCACAAATTGATGCATTGGTAATCTTGAAGAAAGAAAGCCAAAGCCGCTTAAGCGGCTTTGGCAGTAAGAGTAATGATCAGATCGAAATCATTATAGATTAGTGTGTCACCCAGATTCTGAAAGAAATTACCTGAGCGGAACTTCATCTCATACTTGGTGCGGTCCACCACTACGCGAGCCGACGCCGTCAGGAATGTCTCGTTAGTCTCGATGAGGGCTTCGAAGTTGACGCGGTGAGTGATTCCCCTGATCGTGAGGTTTGCATCGACCTGTTTCTCTTTCACAGAGATAATATCCAGCTTTGCTTCGGGATATTTTTGTATCGAGAAGAAGTCTTCTGAAGCAAGGTGTCCGGTCATTTGCTCATTGGTTGCAGGATCAGCGATGTCCAATACTTTGATACTTGTCGTGTCAGCTATGAAGCTGCCGCCAGCGAGGTTCCCATTGCTCAGAATAAGCTCACCATCTTTTAAATCGATAGTACCATCGTGTGAGCCCGTAACTTTTCTGCCGATCCATGTGATCCTGCTCTGAGCAGGTACAATCTTGAAAATCTTGTGTTGCATTTCTTTTGTGTTTTAGTTTCTACACAAATGAACGGCGATTTTCATACGAGGTCGCGTGACGTGGATCACTATTGAATGTGAAGGCAAATTATGTGACCTGGATCACTTCGGAAGATTCATAATCAGCGCTTCTTCTTTTTAGCAAACTGCTCATCGATCATCGCTGCTTCAAACAACAAAGCTCGGATCTGGTTATCATCAATATCGCTAAGCTTTTTAAAATACATCATATAGACCTGCTTGCGTCCCTCGGCCAGCAATACACCGTCTTCATTAGACATCAGGTTACCCTGACTGAAGCCAAGAGCCACTCCTTTTGCCTTCCGTTTTTCGTCATTCACATTCGGCTCCCACGTCATAGAGGGCGGCCAGATAAAACAGATCATCCTGTTCCGGGTATAAAACGGCATAGCCTGGCCTTCGTAAGCCTTCTCCTCAGCCTTCGGAAGACATTCATGGACAAGAGCCCGAAGCCGCTTCACCAGTACCTGTTCATCACGCGGCAGGGCGGCAATCAATTGATCGACATCGGCGGTATTTGTTGAGGTAGACATGGATCAAATCTAGCAAGTTAGGTATATACATTGTCTATACTCCAGCTTTGTTTATTTCCGCCAAAATTCCGACCGGCCCTATCCCCTGCTTTTCAGGGCCGGTGAGGAGTTAAAAACTACTGGATTCAATCAAAATCAGTATCCGCATGGTTGATATTATTCAAAATAGCGGGGCATAGTATATCCACTATACAAATTAGACGTTATCCGAATCGAAGGTGGACCGCCTTTTTTCTGGAAAAAACCCAGAATGGTAAATTTCTTAACCAGGCATGAAATTTTAT